>BS_KBA_SWE02_21mDRAFT_10000922_pt1 | contig 11078 bp, 8 predicted proteins | sample BalSeasSWE02_21m_FD_9196 | JGI IMG/M metagenome (IMG submission 9196)
CGGTCTAAGTCATTCATCCAGCTAAGCGCTTCATTCACGTCACCAGATGATATAGTTAACAATTGAAGAAACACCTTTAATAGATTATCAAATGAAGAATCAACCAGATCCAACTTAGGATCATACTTTGTAAATCTATATCCAATCATAAGAGAATAACAGAAATATTATAAGAATGGTTCACTTACAGGTAATTTAATTTATGAGGTTAGATACTAAAAAAATACTATAGCTAAAAGGAATTATTTATTACTCAGTTCTTTTATAAGATTATTTACTTTTTGATTTGTATTGTCTATTTGCACCGCTAATTTATAATATCTCAGAGCAAGTCCGGTGTTGTTGTCTTTAAGATGTGCATCTGCAATTGCAACTGTAACTTTAAAGGATTTTGAGTACAACTTGAGAACACTTTTTAGATAGGTAATTGCATCTGGAATTTTTTTTAGCTCAATTAAATCATCCGAAAAAAGGATCGCTTCATCTTCACTTAAAGCATACAGTATTTGTTCATTTGAGTATATATAATTTAGTCTTTGATTAGTACTATCAATCCCCGCGGAAATATAAATTTTCATAAGTTCATCAGATAATGTTTTTGTAGGTCTCATTAAAGTTCCGGATGCAAGAATTTCCAAAATATCTTTTGCAGGTTCGCCAAGGTTCCGATCTCTTATATTTATAAGATGCACACTTGCAGTTTTATGCAGCGGATCTATTAGTAACAAAGAACTGAATCCTGTCCCCGCACCAATGCGTGAAAAGTATTTCAAAGAATCGTTTTCAAACTGAAGAGAAAATCCTAATCCATCATTAAACTCTTTCCCATCTTTTAGTTTTGACCTTTTTGTCATCATTTCAAATGTTGACGGTTGAATCAGTTTATTTTCAAATAGCGCCTTGGAAAAAAGTAATAAATCTTGAGCTGTTGAAAGTAAACCTCCCCCGGCAATTTTAATACTAAGATCAGCAAGCGGTGCGTTCACAAATTTTCTCTCTGCATTTTTTTCATAACCTCTTACGCGGTTTAATATTATCTCTCGTTGTTTATCAATTAGTGTTGATTCCATACCAGCCGGCAAAAAAATATTTTTTTTAAGAAAATCTTCAAAGCTGGTTTTTGATACATTTTCTATAATTGCAGCCAATAGAGTGTAACCAAGAGAAGTGTAGGCATATTTTGTACCTGGTTCAAATACTAGTGAATCATAAGCGAATGATTTAAGTGCATCATCTGTGGTTGCATAATATTTCTTACTATCAAATTCACCTTCTTTATAGTTTCTTATTCCTGATGTATGGTTTAATAATTGCCTAATAGTAAATTTATATTTTTTTACAGGAAAATTTGGAATGTATGTCCTTGCATCTGTATCAAGACTAACTAGTCCACGCTCCCAAAGTTGTAAAATTGCAACAGCAGTAATTGGTTTGCTGATTGATGCAATCCGATATAAAGAAGAATTTGAAACTGGCACACTGTTTTCAATATCAGCCATACCAACACTTTTAAGCCAGGTTATTTTTCCCTGTTCCAATAGTCCAGCCGAGATTGATGGAACATTTTTTATCAGCAGATACTGATCTAAATATTCATCAAGTAATTTGTTATGGTTTTCCTGGGAGAAAGAAATATTGTTGTAAACAAGAAAAATTATGAGTGTAAGAAATAATTTTGAGGTAGGTAATTTCATCTATTTGTCGTTATCATTAAATATTAATAATCAAAAAAAAGGACTGAAAAACTCAGCCCTTATAAACTACTTAATTGGAATTCGCTTTTCAATAATGTTGTCAACCAACTTATAAGATTTTGCTTCTTCAGCGGTTAAAAAATAATCTCTGTCACAATCTTTAGTAATTTGTTCGATTGATTTCTCTGTGTGTTCAGAAAGAATTCTATACAATGAATCGCGTGTTTTAATTAATTCTTTAGCATGTATCTCAACATCTGTAACCTGTCCGCCAATTCCTTGAGTCCATGGTTGATGAATCATAATTTTAGAATTTGGAAGGGAAGAGCGTTTGCCCGCAGCACCTCCGGCTAATAAAATTGCGCCCATACTTGCAGCCATGCCAACGCAAATGGTAGCTACATCCGGTTTTATAAATTTCATTGTATCATAAATTGCAAGACCCGCTGTAACACTTCCGCCAGGTGAATTGACGTACATATTGATATCCTTTTCAGAATCTTCTGCTTCAAGAAAAATTAATTGTGCAATAGTTAAACTTGCTACGTGATCATCAATTGCTGTTCCTAAAAATATAATCCGTTCTCTAAGTAAACGGGAATAAATATCCATCCCTCTTTCACCACGACCGGTTTGTTCAATAACGTAAGGAACAAGCTGATTATAAATTTCAAAATTATTCATTTACTGCCTCTTGTTTTGCTTTTAATTTATCTGGATGAACTTTATTAATTGTATTGTTTAATTTAAGGAAGTCAAAAAGTTTCTGATCCAAAATTCTTTCTGCCTGATTAGAAGTCTTGTAATAATTAATTAATTTATCCAAAGGAATACCTATTTTTTCAGCTTCTTTTTCAGCTAATTCTTTAATCTCATCATCTGTAACAGCAATATTCTCATTCTTTTGGATCTCAGATTTTATCAAGTACCATTTTACTTCATTCTCGGCTGATTTTAACAATCGTTGTCTTGTCTCTACTTTATTAAAAGGATACTTGGACTTTTTAGACTGTTCTTCTTCATTTTTTACATATTCTTCAAGAATGTTATTTACCAAACTTTTTGGTGGAACAAAATCATTATTCTTTACTATTTCTCCAACGAGTTTACCTCTTACTAATTCTTCGCTTCGCTGATCGTAATAGTTTTGAATATCTTTTCTTATTTCGTCTTTAAGTTCTGATTCGGTTGATACTTTATCTTTCGTAGCCTTTTTAATAAGTTCTTCATTCAATTCTGGAAGAACTATTTTTTTAATTCCTAAAACATTAACCTGATAAGTATAATTTTCTTTATGAACTTCTTCTGTTCCATCTTCTAACTTATGCTTGTGTTCATCTTTATAAGAAAAAGAAAAATTATCACCAACTTTTTTATTCTTCGCATTATTAACAATCTCTTTAGCAACTCCATCAGCTGTTAAATCAATTTGCATTTTCTCAGGCTTAGATTCAGAGATCTTTTCACCATTTTTTTCAGCAAGAATAACTTCAGCATCTATTATACAATTGCTGTCTAGAATCTCATTTGCATCTTCTAAAGATTTATTGGATTTAATGATGTAATCAATTTCTTTTTCAACTTCTACATCGCTAACAACAAAATCTGGGATATCAAACGAAATTCCTTTGTAATCTTTCACATCAAGTACAGGAATAGTCTCGTATTTGACTTTAAAGGATAATTCTTTTTCAGGATCAAATTTTAGGTCTGTCATACTTGGCTGACCAATTGGTTTTAGCTGGTTTTCTTCAGCAACTTTCCAGAAAAAAGAATTAGCAATCTTTTCTGAAGCTTCATACTCAAGAGCATCACCATACATTTTCTTCAGCATCGATACAGGAACTTTACCTTTTCTAAAACCCGGAACCTGAATTTTTTTTGACTGTTTTTTTACTTCTTCTTCAATCTCTTTTTTAATCTCATCATACTGAAGTTTTATTTCAACTTCTTTTTCAGAAGAACTTAATTCTACAACATTATATTCCATATAAAAACTAACCTCAAATAATTAAATTGGGATGATATGAAAGTGCGAAAACGGGGACTCGAACCCCGACACCTCTCGGTACTAGATCCTAAGTCTAGCGCGTCTACCAATTCCGCCATTTTCGCAATAAAAAAACTCAAAATGATTCATATTTTGATCAAATGAAAGCACATAAAGTTATATTTTAGAATGATTTATGAATCAAAAATCGCTTGCAAATATAATCGTATAGCGATTGTTAAACAAATTAAGCGTTTGATGATTATCACTGAGAAATGTAAATCTAATTTTTAAGGCAGATAAGACGATAATTACTTATTTTTGATTAAGAAATATATCCAATAATTCTAATGAGGTCCCCTAATGGGGTTTAAGTATATAAGGTTTACTAGTCCTGGTGCTGAGAAAAAATTTAACGAAGATGCTGTTGAAACAGTAGAGATAAATAACGGACTTTTAGCCGTTTTATGCGATGGTGTTGGTGGAGACAATGGTGGTGAGTTAGCTGCAAGGATTGCTCTAAAATCAGCAATGTATTTTTTTAATGCCTCAGAAAGTGATGATTATTTAGAAAAGATTAAGCTTGCGATTGATGAGTCAAATAGTTTTGTAATAAATCATTCCTCTACAAGCATTCCCCTAAAAAATATGGCTACTACATTAGAAATAATTTATTTAAAGGAGAATATTGTTTATTGGGGTCACATTGGTGATTCGAGAATTTATCACTTAAAATCTAAAAGGTTAAATCAAATAACTAAAGATCATTCACTTGTTCAAAAATTATTAGATGAAGGATATATTACTCATAAACAGGCTGTAAATCATCCGCAAAAAAATATAATTATTAAAGCTCTTGGAGACAATGCAATCATCGAACCAGATGTTAGTAAGATTAAATTAAATGAAAATGAAGAAAACAGATTTTTTATATGTTCTGATGGTGTATCAAATTTAATCAGCGATGCAGAAATTGAAAAGGTTTTAATTTCTGAAGATATTGAAGAAATTAAAAACAGACTAATAAAAATGATTAAACTGCGCGGTGCAGCTGATGACTATTCATTTATCATTATTGAAATTATTAAATGATCGGTAGAGGATTACAGAATTATAAAGTGCTTTCACTCCTTGGTCAGGGAGGTATGGGAGCTGTTTATAAAGTGTTTGATATAAAACTTGAAAGATATGCCGCACTTAAAATTCTTAGCTTAAATACTACATACAATTCTACCTTTATCGAAAGGTTTAAAAGAGAAGCAAGAAATCAGGCAAAGTTAATGCATCCAAACATTGTTTCTGTTTACGGGTTTGTGGAAGAGAAGGATGTACTTGGAATTGCAATGGAATACATTGAAGGTGATACACTGGAAAGTATTATCCACGAAAGAGGGAGAATTGAATTTAGTTACGCGTTGGAACTGATTGGACAGATCCTTAATGGAATTGAGTTTGCACATCAACAGGGTTTTATTCATAGAGATTTAAAACCATCAAATATAATCCTGGATTTGAATGGTAATCCTAAGATTATGGATTTTGGAATTTCTAAGTCAATAGATGAATTAAAATCAATTACACAGCATAATGCAAGACCCGGCACATTGCTTTATATGAGTCCAGAACAACTTGGTGGAAATGTTATAACAGTGAAGAGTGACCTTTATTCTCTTGGGATAACATTTTATGAGATGCTGACGGGTGCTCATCCGTACAACGCTCAAACTATTTACGAGATAATCGATTCGCACGTTAATGGATTCCCAGCAAAAGTATCAGCTCAAATTCCAACAATTCCCGGTGCCGCTGATGAAATTATACTAAGAGCAATGAATAAATCATCTGATAATAACTTTTCTTCTGCAGCTGATTTTAGAAATGCTACTTTGAATTTAAGTCTAAATCATTCCTATAATAAAGATAATGATGTGTCATTATCAAATTCAGTAGAGAATGATTTTGTTGAGTCAAATAAAAAATCTTCAAAAGGCTTTCAGACAGTTAGTAACATTTTGTTATTTATAATATTTATTGGATTAGGTGTTATTGTTTTCAATGTTGTAAAATCTATAATTATGGAAGAGAAAGATAAAACAGATTCTAAATCGTTAAGTTATTCGCAGGATTATTCTAGAAATCCAAACTTCATTAAAGAAAGTGGCTGGGAATTGATTAAAGTTGATACCGATAAAAATCTTAACTCAATTAGTTTTCTTGATGACTATAGAGGTTTTATTGCAGGAGATTCCGGACTAGTTATGCAATCTTTAGATGGTGGAAACAACTGGAAAAACCTAAATTCAAAGTATCCAAATAATATTAATTCTATAAACTTTACTGATAATAAATTATTTGCGGTTGGCTCATCTGGCTTTATTGGAATTTTAAATAGTAGTTCAAATCAGATAAAAAAAATAAATTCTAATACTTCTGAAACTCTTTTTAAGATTTACTTTAAGGATATCAACACCGGTTTTATTGTTGGCAGCAATGGATTAATTCTAAAAACTTATGATGGCGGGTTAACCTGGCAAATAATAAAGAGTAACATAAAAGAAAATTTATTCAGCATAAGTTTTGCAGATTCTAAAAATGGAGTTATTGTAGGATGGAATGGTACATTACTTAAAACAAATGATGGCGGACTAACCTGGCAAAAGCAAAAAACAAATTATAATTCTTACTTTAAGGATGTTTTATTTGCGAATGAATTCTTAGGGCTTATTGTTGGAGGTGAAGGTAAAGTATTACGCACCGAAAACGGCGGGGAGAACTGGGATGAAGTTGATATAGACTCAAATTCCGGTTTATACAAAGTAAGTTTTGATAACAATGGTGAAGGTATAATTCTTTCAAACAGAGGTGAAATTTTCTTTTCATACGATGCTGGGAGAACCTGGACGAAAAAAACTGTTGGGCAGCCATTAATTTTAAACGATATCAAACAACTCAATTCTGGTAATTTTGTAATTGCATGTAATAGCGGCAATATTTATAAAAGTAAAATTAGCTCTGCCAAATAAAATAATGTGTGTATTTATTATCTCGCCGATGCTGTTAAACTGTTAAATAAAAATGACATTGAAAAAATTATTATCATACAAAAATGGATTATTGATTTATAGTTTAGTACTGATCCTGATCAATATCATTTTAACTCAATTGCCGCTTACAAGGACATTTGGTTATGAGTTTGCTGCTTTTAATGGGTTAATAATTACGATACTTGCTGGACTTCAAACTTTTGACTTTTTTAACAAATCAGAATTTGTTTTTAGTGAACTGATAATAAATCTGTCAATTCTATTGCTGATCCCGTTTGTCATCACAATGATTAATTCAATGCTAACAATGTTTTGTTCATTTTTAGATGGACTAGTATTTTATTTCTTAATCGTTGGTGCTTCAATAGTATTTGGTACAGCAACAGCTATTGTAATAAGTTTGATTAATAAGAGTTTTAATAAACTGTTATTTTTTATAATAATATTTCTGATAGCACTCATTCCAATAGTGGAGATATATTTTAATCCACAGGTCTATTTTTATTCACCTTTAATTGGTTTCTTTCCCGGAAATATTTATGATGAAGGATTGAGTCCCGACTGGAAATTATTTTACCATCAGATTATAGTATTAATATTTTCACTTTCAATTATATATGTCTATCTAAAACGATCCACATTCTTTTTGAGATTTAAAACAATATTTATACTTGGTATTTTAATTGCAGCAATGTTATTTCAATTCCTTTCACCTTTTTTAGGATTCACTACGACTTTTACAAAATTAGATTCGATATTAGCAAAGCAAATTGAATCGGAACCATTAATATTACATTATGATGATATTGATTCCACAGAGGCTAAAATAATTGCACTAAATCAGGAATTCTATTATTCAGAATTATATGCTGCATTAAAAATTAAGCCTTCAAAAAAAATAAATGTTTATCTTTATAACAATCATGAACAGAAGAAAACACTTTTTGGTGCCGGTAATGCTGATGTAGCCAAACCCTGGCAATATTCGATTTATATCAGTGCAGATTCTTGGCAAAACACTTTAAAGCATGAATTAGCTCATGTTTTTACTGCCGAATTTGGAACCGGAATATTTAAACTTGCATCCGGATTTAATGCTGCTTTAATTGAAGGGATGGCAGAATCACTTGATGGAATGTCAAACGATATTTCAATAAAGGATCTAACTTCATTAGCATACAATACTGGTTATGTTGTGAATGTAAAATCGCTGTTTACAGGATTAAGTTTCTTTAAAGGTAATTCTTCATTGGCATATACTTACAGCGGTGCTTTTATTGAATTTCTAACTCAGAAATATGGAATTAATAAAGTTAAAGAGTTTTACAGCAGTGGAGATTTTGAATTAATTTTCAATAGTAAAATTGAGACAGTACAAAAAGAATTTGAACTGAGTATTACTAAATCAGATCTGTCAGACCAAAAACCTATGGCTGATTATTATTTTGGTAGACTTTCAATTATTCAAAAAGTTTGTCCAAGATATATCGGAGATAGATTGAGTAAAGCTTATCAAAAATTATATGATAATAAATTTGATGAAGCTGAAAATATTTTTACAGAAATAAATAATAAAACACTTAATTATTCATCTCTTTATGGACTATCCGAAATTTATGTTAAGCAAAATAAAAAAAATGAAGCAATCCAATTAATTCTAAATAATTACAACAGATTTAAAGCTACTTCCTATTTCCATTATATGATTTTTAGATTGGGTGAATTATACTCACTTAATTTGAAGAATGATTCTGCAGCGATTTGCTTCGAAAAAATAATTAAGGAGAACCCAAATCATCAGTTAAGATATTTGAGCAATACAAGATTAAGTCTGATACAGGCAAACAAGTTAATAGAATACCTGGATGAGACTGATTCTTTAAAATTACAAATATTATCTCTATTGAATGATAAAGAATACAATTATAATTCTTTACCCATAATTATTGAATTATTACGAAGTCAAAAAATTGAGTACAAACAATCACTAAGTATCTTTAATAAAACTTTTATAGTTAGTAATATTGAAAGTAGTTATGCTGCATTTAAATTATCTAAATATATGCTTGAGAATTACGATTTTGTTAACGCAAGAAAGTATGCCGCATTAAGTTTAAGATATAAGGATGAAAATATATTTTTTACTGCAATGCAGGAACAGTTCAAAAAAGCAGATTGGTTTGTAAAAAATGCAAATAAGGTTTTTGGTAAATTCATTTATTTCACACAAGATTAGATTAAGAATATTTAACACAGAATGTTCAAAATGGATCAAGGATTAGAAAAAACAATTAAAGAAAAAATATCTTCATTAAAGATCATTAATCCTATTTCATCAGTTGCTGAAAGAGATAATGTAAAAGTCTATGCAGTTGGTGGATTTGTAAGAGATATATTCCTAAATCGCGAAAGAAATGACCTTGATATTTTGGTTATTGGCAGCGGAGTTGAGTTTGCACAAGCCGTTGCTATTGAACTAAACGTAAATAATGTATCCTATTTTAAAAATTTTGGTACTGCACATTTCTACTATGAAAATATGAACATTGAATTTGTTGGTGCACGTAGGGAATCTTATGATCGAACTACTAGAAAACCAATCGTAGAAAATGGAACATTTGAAGATGATATTGCAAGGCGAGACTTTACAATAAATACTCTAGCATTATCTTTGAATAAAATTGGCTTTGGAAATCTTATTGATACTTATGGCGGATTTGATGATATAAATAATTATTTAATTAAAACTCCGCTTGATCCGATGAAAACCTTTGATGATGATCCTTTAAGAATATTGCGCGCTTTCCGCTTTGCATCGCAATTAAATTTTAATGTTGATGAAAGTATAATGATTGCAGCAGGAGAAATGAGGGAAAGACTTTCAATAGTTTCCCAAGAGAGAATTACCGATGAGTTTCTTAAGATTTTAGCATCATCAAAACCATCAATCGGTTTAAAACTTCTTTTTGATTCCACTGTATTAGAAATTATTTTTCCAGAAATTGCAATTATGGCTGGTGTTGATCAGCGAAAAGATTATCATCATAAAGATGTTTTCCTGCACACTCTGCAAGTTGTTGATAACATTTGTAAAGAGACAGAAAATGTTTGGTTAAGATTTGCTGCTCTTGTTCACGATATTGCTAAACCTCCAACCAAGAAGTTTGTCGAAGGAATTGGCTGGACATTTCACGGACACGAAGATCTTGGTGCAAGAATGATGAAAAAAATATTTAATCGAATGAAATTACCACTTCACCAACTGGAATATATACAAAAACTGGTGAGACTGCATTTAAGACCAATCGCTTTAGCAAAAGAAGAAGTAACAGATTCTGCAATTAGAAGGTTTGTTGTAAATGCCGGAGAGAACCTTGAAGATTTGATAATATTGTGCCGGGCTGATATCACAAGTAAAAATCCAGTTAAAGTAGAAAAGTACCTTGGCAACTACGAACGTGTTATGCAAAAAGTTCGTGATGTTAAAGAAAGAGATAAACTAAGGGAGTTTCAATCACCCGTTAGGGGAGAAGAGATTATGCAGATTTGTAATATTAAACCATCAAGAAAAGTTGGTGAAATAAAAACAGCAATTGAAGAAGCAATTCTTGATGGCAAGATTGGGAACAATTATGAAGAAGCTTATAAATATCTAATGGGAATTAAAGATCAGTTTTTAGAAAACTGATCTTTATCGTTAAAAATTGTAATTCAATCATACAAAATATCTTCACTCATCTTTAAGGGCCTTATCTCGCTGCATCCCGAAAGAAATGTTAATGGGTATTTGTGACTGAATGTTTGCAACTTTCTCGTTGTAGGAAAGATTTTGTGCTAAAAATTCATCATTAAGAATTACAGCAGTTGTGTCTTTTGTTGGCTTTTCTTTTTTATCCCGCAATAAAGCGTAAACTACAATCCCAACTACAATAATTCCACCTACAACATATAGCATTGTATTACCATCAAATATCTTGTTTAATTGTTAACTGTAACTTAAGTCACTCAAACTAATCGTTAGAATTAATCCTAAAATCAACAAATTGGGTAAAGTTTTTATACATTGGTTATTAATCACTACCTCTTTGGGGAAATTTTGCTGTCGGAATATAATTCATTTAGTTTCTTAGAATCAACCTATAATTATATTATTCTTCAAATCTGAACGATGTTTAAACTTTTGATGTTAGGTACTTCTAAATACCGCAGATGTAATTATTTTGCCATTCGTACATAAAGTGAACATTTAGATTCTAATTAAACTATTTTTGAGTGGTCAAAATCAAAGATAGATTAAAATTAATGTTGTATTTTTACAAGAAGTCTGAATTTTCAATCCAACAGTCGGAG
>BS_KBA_SWE02_21mDRAFT_10000923_pt1 | contig 11072 bp, 13 predicted proteins | sample BalSeasSWE02_21m_FD_9196 | JGI IMG/M metagenome (IMG submission 9196)
TAAGCCATTTTAAACCTCGCCTTCCATGGAATTGTCTTCTACCGTCTCTTCCCCTGCACCGGGTGTTTCTTTGCCCTCACCTTGCTCGGCAATCAACTTCTCCGGATCAACCTGATCACCAAGTTTGATGATCTGATACTTGAGGATATTGTCGTCAAGCCCTAAATATCGTTTAAGCTCTTCCATGATGCCGGGTTCACCACAGAACTGTTGCAGAACGTAGAAGCCCTTATCAAACTTTTTGATATCATATGCCAGGCTTTTCTTTCCCCATTCCTCCACTTTGATCATGACGCCGGCATTTTTCTCAATAAGCTCATTGAACTTACTAACAACACCACCGTAGTCTTCATCAGATAAAGTAGGTTTAACAATGTAAAGGTTCTCATAATACCGCATGTTCACACTCTCCTTTCGGCCTTTCCTGTATAAGGGAATAATTTGGTCCCTTTCTCCGCACTTCAAGCCGGTTTATTCAGAAGATCCGGGTGCTGAGGGACAAGGAGCCATCCAAACCAAAATTTTTATTTATACCAATCAAAAGCTTTTTTGTCAATATATAATTCGGGTTACCCAGCAATTCTCATTATAGCGTCGGCTTTATCAAAAAATACTGTGTGAGTGGCATGTTGCCACGATTTTTCGCGGCTGGAAAGCCGCTCCCACAGAGATGATTCGTCAAAATTAGAATTGCTGTCGGATTACCTATTCAAAACGATTTTGTACAGAGAATCCCTCTCTGCTGCACAAGAGATCACGTTCGGCTTCCCTCAAATCGTACGTAACCATTTCGGAGACCATCTCATTAAACGTGATTTCCGGTTTCCATCCCAGTTCCTTTCTGGCGCGAGAAGCGTCTCCCAGAAGGGTTTCCACTTCCGTTGGCCTAAAATACCTGGGATCCACCTTCACGATGCATTTCCCGGTCTTCCCGTCAACCCCTTTCTCATCAATCCCTTCGCCTTCCCACTGCACATCAAACCCCAGCTCTTTTCCCGCAACGCTGACAAATTCCCTGACCGAATGCTGCTCTCCCGTGGCAATCACATAATCTCTGGGAGTCTCCCGCTGAAGCATGAGCCACATGAGCTTCACATAGTCCGCCGCGTGCCCCCAGTCACGCTTGCTGTTAAGGTTGCCAAGGTATATGCAATCCTGAAACCCAAGCTTAATTCGCGCGAGGCCTCTCGTTATTTTTCGGGTGACAAAGGTTTCCCCCCTGATGGGAGATTCATGATTAAACAGGATACCGTTGCACCCGAAGATGCCGTAGGCTTCCCTGTAATTTACCGTAATCCAGTAGGCATACAGTTTTGCAGCGGCATAGGGAGAGCGGGGATAAAAAGGCGTATTCTCGTTCTGAGGCACTTCCTGTACCAGGCCATAGAGTTCGGATGTGGAGGCCTGGTAAAACTTGGTCTGTTTTTCAAGTCCCAGGATGCGAATAGCCTCCAGAATGCGAAGCGCTCCCAGTGCATCTGAATTTGCGGTATACTCCGGAGTCTCAAAAGAAACCTGGACATGGCTCTGGGCAGCAAGATTGTAAATCTCAATCGGTTGCACCTGCTGAATGATCCTGATGAGGTTCGTAGAGTCGGTCAGATCCCCATAATGGAGAACAAACCTTCTCTTATCCACATGGGGATCCTGATAGAGGTGGTCAATCCTGTCGGTATTAAACAGGGAAGACCTTCGCTTGATGCCATGCACTTCATATCCTTTTTCAAGAAGAAACTGGGCAAGATAAGCCCCGTCCTGCCCTGTGATTCCAGTGATCAGCGCTTTTTTCATGGTACACTATCTCCCTTGCATATCTGTTGACAGAAGAACACCGCTCTGTTTTATCAGGGTCACTACGGCTGACGCTGAACTTTCTGCATCTTCCTCGTAAGACCGAATGATAAGAGCCGGGTTTTCAGGAGGCTCGTATGGAGCGGAAATCCCGGTAAAATTTTTAACGATACCTGCCTTTGCCTTCTCGTAAAGACCTTTAGGGTCCCGTGACGCGCAAACTTCCGGGGGACAATCCACGTGAATCTCAAAAAACCGATCATCCCCGACCAGATCTCTTATCCTTCTCCTGTCGCTGCGATAAGGAGAGATAAACGCGGCAATGGCAATGATTCCAGCATCCACATAAAGGTTGACCATCTCCCCGATACGACGGATGTTTTCAACCCGGTCCTCCGGCGAAAAAGCAAGATCACCGCAGAGACCATGCCGGACATTATCCCCGTCAAAGACATAGGTGGAACAACCCATTTCAAAAAGTTTATTTTCAACGATGCGGGCAATGGTGGATTTCCCTGAAGCGGAAAGGCCCGTAAACCATATTACGATACCCCTGTGACCATGGAGGTTCTCACGATCCTCTCTTTTTACATATCCATCAAACCAGGTCAGATGGTTTTCTTCAGTCGTTTTCATGTTTCCCCGTTGACATTTTCTTGTTTTCATTCATTTACGAGGTTAGCCTGGAAACCAGGGAAGTCAGATCCTTTTGAGTCAACCCTGAAATGCGGACTCTCTTGAGTCTGGAAGTCCAACCTGAAATAATCTCGATGCTCTTCTTCGGCAGGTTGAATTCTTTCGCAAGCACTTTGATCAGGGCCTTGTTTGCTTTTCCATCAACCGGGGGCGCTTTGATTTTGACCTTACAGATTCCCTCTTCCATCCCAATAATTTCATCTCTCGAAGACTTCGGCAAAATTTTCACGCTGATGACCGTCTCGGGAATCTCATCCATAGAACAATTCCCCTGAAGGACTCGCATGGTGGCAGGGAATCAAAAGGACCTCAGCCAAGCTGCGCCGCCATTTCCGCGAGACTCCTGACAAGGAATGACTGGATGAAAATAATGACAAGGATGACAATCACAGGAGAAAAATCCATTCCCCCAAGGCCTACCGGAAGCCTTTTCCTTATCTGGTAAAGGACAGGTTCAGTCACCGACATGAGAAAGCGAACGATGGCATTGTAGGGATCAGGGTTCACCCAGGAAATCACTGCCCGGGCTATGATAATCCACATATAAAGGGTCAATGCAATGTCGATGACCTTTGCTACGGCCGAAAGAAAATTTCCCAGAACAAACATGGAAGGCTATCTCCTTATTCCAACTTAAACGCTGTCAGTATTCCATGGCATTTACAAGCGGTACCTAAAAAAAATGGTCCCTTCTCATGGTGAAGGACCTTATCCGACATCTCCTGAAGGTCTTTCACCAGATACCCCCCCAGGCCAGGCGCCAGCTGTCGGCTCCTGATGGCATATGTGTGAAATTCCGGGTGTGTCAGATTCCTCAGAATTTCATATAGTGGTACGTTTCGCTCCTCCCCCGTTACGGTGCAAAATTCCGGTTCCGGGCAGTTATCCGGGCAGGCAAAATCGGCGTAACTGACGAGAAGAGAACCTTCGCTCGCCGGCCAATGATGAGGAAGACGATTAGCAGCTTCAACCGGTACGGCTGTTTTCACTATTTTTCGTGTCCCCTGAAGGGAAAGCCTCAGCCATTCAAAAGCCAGATGCAGAGGGACAGAGGGTACAATCAGGCTATTTTCCTGAAATTCAGCAAAATTTTCAACAAGGAAACGAACCCCATCATACACTATTGATCGCACCGGAAGGGTTCGTAAAAGGGACAGGCGTTCGGCATTCAGATCCACAATAAACACCTGGGAATCCCGTTCAGATAAAATCCGCGCAGCTCTTGATCCGAACTGACCCGCACCGATAATAAACACCGCATCCCTTGAAACCGTGTCCCATTCGAAATTCATTTTAAACCGCCGCTGCAACAAACCAATCCGGCCTGAATATAAGCCGAACATTCCGCAAGTCTATTCGTTCCATTCGTTTGATTCGTGGTTAAAAAGTCATTTTCACGGTAAAGAAAGAAATATATGTCGAAGCAGGCCATAAGCCGGGTTCTGTTTCCCGAAGCGATCACTCGCCATCGGGACAATGATCATTCATCTAGTCTCGCAGTTACCCGCGAGGTCAAGCGACCTACCCGGGAACTCGGGCGGACCACCCTCCATTGTTCCCCTATTTGGTCTTGCTCCGGATGGGGTTTGCATAGCCTCCGACGTCGCCGCCGAACCGGTGAGCTCTTACCTCACCCTTTCACCCTTACCTCCATGCAGCCAAACAGCCACATGAAGGCGGTTTCCTTTCTGTTGCACTTTCCTTCCCGTCACCGGGACTGGGCGTTACCCAGCATCCTGTCCTCAGGAGCCCGGACTTTCCTCCCCCCTGCCTTTTGCAGGGCGGCGATCATTTGTCCTGCTTCGACATGTATTATTCATTCAGCGGCTGGCCATTGTAGCACTTATCTTCCCCCCAATAGATAATCCGTTTGCAGTTTGGACAATTCATAATCGTATCGCCTCGAATCAATTCATTGAATTGTTGAGGAGGAATTCCAATATTGCACACCTTGCAGACACTCCCCGCTACAGGGCTGATCGCCACAACCCCTTTGTGAATTTTCAGAAAATCGTATTGCTTCAACAAATTACTGTCAACAGCCTGACGAAGAAAGGTTTTTTCCTTCTGAAGTTTTTTCAGCTCTTTCTCCAGCAAGGTTACATTCCGTCGGATTTTTTCCTGGTCGTTCAAGAATCGTTTTTTATTCTCCTCAGCCTCTTTGTTGAAGGAATCATAGGCGGTCTTCAGCTCTTCTTTCCTCTCCATTAGATCAAGCGCTTTGTCTTCAAGAGTGGCTTTTTCTCTTTCAAGATCGCTGATTTCCTTGAGTGCCGCCGCGTATTCTTTGTTGGAAGCGATATTGGACAGCTTGACCTGGCTCTTTTTCAAACCACTTTCAACATCATCAATACGCCTATCAATTTCGCGCTTTTCACGGTTACATTCCTCAAACTGGAGGGACCCCTGGTCAACCTGTTCTTCAATCTTCCGTATTTTCTCGCTGAATTCTTCTATCCTCTTCGGGTTTTCTCCTATTCCAGCCTGCGCATTCCGAATCTTAATATCGCATTCCTGAAGCCTGATCAATTGCTTCATCTTCTCCCGCAAGTCATCCATTTCACACCAACCTCTTTCTCATCATACACCTGAAAATTACAAAAGACTTCATCTTTCCATTCGTAAAGGGTCAGATTCTACCTCATCAATTCTCACGGAAACATCCCATTTCTTAGCCTTAAAAAGTCCCTGTAAATAGGCCCCAAAAACCTTGAAAGCTGTATTTTCCAAAGCAAAATGGCCCCCGTCCACCAGGACCACTCCCAAAGACTCCGCATCCAACGCCACATGGTGGGTCACATCACCGGTCAAAAAAAGATCGGCCCCTTTTCTGTGGGCCTCTGTCAAAAGACTTCCTCCGGACCCACCGACCACAGCCAGTCTCTTTATGGCAACACCCCTTTCACCAACAACCTTCATATGTCCCAAATGAAAGATCCTGGATATTTCCCGAAGGACCGCATCCAATGGAAGGGGTTTCAGCAGATCGCCAATCCTTCCCAACCCCGCTGGACCTTCTGAAGCTGTATTTTCTTTCAGGACTTCCACATTTACCAGGCCAAGAAGATCTGCAAGGATATCATTAATCCCAGCCCTTGAAGCATCCAGATTCGTATGCGCGCAGACAATCGCCACATCTTTTTTTATCGCTCTGAAGATCACATCGCCCGGAAAAGATTCCGAATTTACCTGAGAGATCGGTTTGAAAATAAGAGGGTGATGGGTAAGCAGCATCTGAGCACGCGCATCAAGAGCTCGTTGCAGTGCCCCTGGCGTTGGATCCAGCGATGTAAAAATTGTTCTGATTTTCTGTAAGGGAAACCCCACCTGAAGACCCGGGTTGTCCCAAGGTTCTGCAAGACCGGCAGGCGAAACAGATTCCAGCAGATTCAAAATATCGTTTAAGGTCGGCGCCATGGTTCCTTACCCTTGTATTTTGCAGGGGAAGGTGAGGGTCCGCTCGAAAAAGTGAAGGGCATACCCTCCGCGGATACACCCTTTCTCACCGTATACTTTCCACTTTTCGGGTCGTGCTTTTTGAAATCCAGAAACATCACCGTATGCAACATGGTGGGCCCACCAGGGTTCGAACCTGGGACCGACCGGTTATGAGCCGGTGGCTCTTCCAGCTGAGCTATGGGCCCCTCTAAAGCACCTGTTACTGACGGGTCAGAATGCGAAAAAATAAAGAATTTGTCAAGGAAAAACATGAGACCGATCTCCCTGGACAACTAACTTTCCATGAAACTCTTCAGCTTCCTGCTTCTACTGGGATGCCGAAGCTTCCGAAGTGCCTTTGCCTCTATCTGTCTGATACGTTCTCTGGTAACACTGAAATCGCGACCGACCTCTTCCAGGGTATGGTCAGCCTTTTCACCAATGCCGAATCTCATTCTCAGGACCTTTTCCTCCCTTGGCGTGAGGGAGGTAAGCACCTTTCTTGTCTGCTCAGCCAGCCCGAAATTGATGACCGCATCCCCGGGAGAAAGGGTATTTTTGTCCTCTATGAAATCACCTAAGTGGCTGTCCTCTTCCTCGCCGATTGGCGTTTCCAGAGAAATGGGCTCTTTGGCAATTTTCAAGACCTTTCGGACCTTTTCAAGGGGAAATTCCATCTTCTGTGCAATTTCTTCCGGGGTAGGCTCACGCCCATGCTCCTGGACAAGGTATCTGGAAGTTCTCATGAGTTTATTAATCGTCTCAATCATATGCACAGGAATCCTGATCGTTCTCGCCTGATCAGCAATCGCTCTCGTAATGGCCTGCCTTATCCACCAGGTGGCATACGTACTGAATTTGTATCCTCGCTGGTACTCAAACTTATCCACAGCTTTCATGAGACCTATATTGCCTTCCTGAATCAGATCAAGAAACATGAGTCCCCTGTTCGTATATTTTTTTGCAATGCTCACAACCAGCCGCAGATTTGCCTGAATCAGATCGGCTTTCGCTTGATTTGCCTTTTGGAGACACCGTTCAACTCTCCTGAGTTTTTGTTTGAGCTGCCTCGGCGTCATACTGGTTCTTTTCTTTATCTGCTTTATGGCATCCTGAGAACGGATAGCCCTCTCTTTCAGTACACAGAGATCCCCTTTGCACATTTTCACCTGTTCAATAAATTGATCATCGGAAACAGTATCCGGGATTTCCTCCAGACAATTACTCAGATAGGCAATAGATTTGCCACCCAACAGCATCATACAGTCCGAGATAGTTTTTTCGGCCCTTTCAAGCTCCGTAATCACATCCCTGAATCTTTCCACCATCAACTCAAGTTGTCTTTTTTCAAGGCTGAAAGAATTGACAAGTTGTACGATTTTTTCCTGATCTTTCTTGATCTCCGCCTGGAGTTCCTTTCTCCTGTTTTCAGGGCACTTCCTGACATTCATATCGAATCGCTTCTTCTGCAAGACCGCACTGGTTTCACAGATTTGTTCTATCAGGGTAAGAAGGAATTCTCTTCTTTCTCCGATATCATTGCAGGCTTCATCTTCATCCAGATCATTGATAACTTCCTTAAGCTTAACCTCTCCCAGTTTCAGCTTCTCGCCCAACTCAATGATATGTTCCACGCCCACGCAACAGAACAGCAGAGTGTGCAGCGCTTCCGTCTCCCCGAATTCAATCCTCTTGGCAATCTCCACCTCTCCCTCTCTTGTGAGAAGAGAAATGCGCCCCATTTCCTTCAGATACATTTTTACGGGGTCAGAAATCCTGGATGCCTCATTGGCACTGTCCAGCGCAATATTTTCCTTTTCCTCCAGGATGAAGGTTTCTTTCTTGTTTGCGCCGGATTTCTCAACCTTTTCTTTCGCATCTTCATCAATGACCAGAATGTCCAGTTCTTCAAACATGATCATGATGTCATCGATATGATCTTCAGACGATATCATTTCTTCGGACAAATCGTTGTTCAGCTCATCAAAAGTAATATAGCCTTTTCTCTTGCCGCTATCTATCAATCGCTTCAAGTTGATCATATCGCTCTTCTTGTCCATAAACCATTACCTCCAAAGACTCGTATATCATTGACCAGGGGGGCCTTGTGCCTTTAGTTTCAAAAGCCGGTTCAGTTCTGCAGGATCCCCAACAGCTTCCCTGAATGATCTTGACAGTTTTTTTTCATATGCCTTGCTCTTCATTTCACTGACCGCCTGATCTATCTCCCCATCCGAATAGATAGATTCGGAAACCAGCATCTCCCTTAAAACTCCCTGCACTTCAGTATTGAGACTTTCTTTAAAATCGTCAGGCGAAAAGCCCCCCGTACGTCTATGCTCATGAAGAATTACACGGACAATTTCTTTCATTCCAGGATCCGAAAGCAGGTCCACGCATTCCGAATCATAAAGCTGACTAATGGTTTCAGGATGATGAACCATGAGATTAAGCAATTGGGAATCACAGACCGTGCTTTTCGGCCTCGACACGGATATCTTTTTCCTTAAAGCCCTTCCAAGTTCATCTGCCGATCGGCTTTTTCTGAAAGAGGCCAGTTCTGTCAACACCACATCTTCCCTGATACCGATCCGCTCTGCAAGACCCCGCACATATAACGAACATTGGGCCATATTTCGAAGTTCCGCAAGGACCGGAAGGATCTCTTTCATGGCATTTACCTTTCCCTCCACATCCTCTGTGTTCAAGGACAGACTTCTGTTCAGATAGAAGTCGAATATGGGATCGGCCTTTTCGACCAATTTCTCAAATGCGGCAAGACCGTTCTGCTTTACGTAAGTGTCCGGATCATGCCCTTCAGGCAGAACAACTGCTTTTGCTGAAAGGCCTTCATTCAAAAAAATGGGCAGTGTCCGCATGGCTGCCGACTTTCCCGCCTCATCTGAATCAAAAACAACAACAGCCTCCCGGGCATACCCTTTGATTTTGCGAATATGATCTTCCGTCATGGCGGTTCCAAGAGTAGCCACGACCTCATCCAGGCCTTTCTCTTTCAATGCCAGCAGATCCATATAGCCCTCAACAATAATGGCGCGTCCCTTCTCTCTGATGCTTCTGAAAGAGGAATCCAGGCCATAGGGAAACTCACCCTTGTGGAAAATCGGAGTTTCAGGCGTATTCAAATATTTTGGCATTCCGTCGTCGAGAACCCGTCCCCCGAACCCAATAATCCTTTCTCTCAGGTTCGAAATGGGAAACATGATTCGACCCCGGAAACGATCATAATGGCCTCCGTTTTTCTTTGGGATAATCAACCCGGCCTGGACGGCATGCGAGAGGTCTGCATTATTACTCATCAGATAGCGGGTAAGTCCATCCCATTTGTCCGGGGAATATCCGAGCCTGAATTCCGCAATAATTTCCTTTGAAATCCCTCGGCTTCTAAAATAATCCGCTGCCGCTTTTCCCGCCTGTTCATGATTCAGTACTTTCTGGAAAAAGGTTGCAGCCATATCGTTCATTTTAAATAGGCTTTCCCGTAAATCACTTTTCTTTTTTTCCTCAGACGCGGAGAAATCTCCGGATATGGTCACATGATACCTTTCCGCCAGATCTTTCAGTGCCTCGGGAAAGGTAAAATTGTGATAGGCCATCCAAAAATCGAACAGGTCCCCTCCCTTCTTACAGCCAAAACAGTGAAACATCTGTCTATCCTGACTGACGGTAAACGAAGGATCTTTCTCGCCATGAAAAGGGCAAAGCCCCATGAAATTCTTTCCGGCCTTTTTGAGCTGAACAAACTGACCAATCAGTTCTACAATGTCAGCGGTCCGCTTGATTTCATCTTTCGCAGACTGGAAGGAAACCATGAGTCTTTTTCCACCGATTTTTGCTTTTCAGGTTTTAAGGGCCTCAGCAAAAAATGCCTCATAGCCATAAACGACAAAACTCCTTCATTTAGAGAAGGAGTTTCATCTCATCAAACACCGAATGCCATCTGTATTCATTATTTCCGTCAATAAGTGCTGATCCAAAAAACAGGAAACCAGATGTTTTGAATGGGTCGGGTGCACAAAAGGTAACATATCCAACTCAGGATGTTAGGCATTCAGCAGTTTCCCGGCTATCTCACTTACCGTTTTTCCCTCCGCCCGTCCCGCCATTTTTTCCATGGCCGGTTTCATAATCTTCCCCATATCTCTACCGCCTGAAAGGGAAAGGTCTGAAATTATTTCGGACAGGATCTGTTCTATTTCATCACGATTCAGCTGTTTCGGAAGGTATTCATATAGAATTTCAGCCTCTTTTTCCTCTTTCAGCCATAAATCTTCACGGCCTGCAGCCTTGAATTCCCCCGCAGCCTCTTTGTTTTTTCTAATCATGGAGGAAATATTTGAAAGAATCTCATCCTCCTTCAACTCCCTTCCCCATTTAACCTGTTCATTTTTCAGCTGAGATCTGAGCATTCTGAGAATGGAAAGCCGAACAGTATCCTTGGCCTTCATGGCTGTTTTAAGGTCTTCACTTATCCTATCCTGCAGCGGCATCATTCCTCCGATTTTCTATAAGTTAGGACGAACAGACGACATGTCAAGCGGATTTCTTTTCAGTGTCCCGCCTGCCGTCACAGACCTGTATTGCCTCCGAAAGATCCAGGCTGCCATCATAGAGGGCCCTTCCAGTGATCATGCCGACAACCCCGTGTTCTGCAAGGGGCAATATTTCCAGAACATCCGCCAACCCTGCTATTCCACCCGATGCAATGACCGGAACATCCACAGACTGAGCCAGGTATTTTGTAGCCTCCACATTACAGCCGCTCCGCATACCGTCTCGACGAATATCCGTATAGATAATCGCTGCAAGGTTTTCCTTTTCAAACTTCCCGGCAAGTTCGACCGGGCTCAAGGGAACATTTTCGGTCCAGCCCTCTAAGGCGACCCTTCCATCTTTTGCATCGATTCCTAAAATGATCTGCCCTGGAAACGCCTTGCAGGCATCGACCACAAACTCAGGATGCTTGCAGGCCGCCGTTCCCAATATTAAATATTGTATTCCCAGCTCAAAATATGCGGCCATCGTGGCCATATCCCTCACGCCACCCCCCAGTTCGACCGGGATAGGTACGGCCTCCACAATCCGCCGGATCACTCCCATGTTCACTGGCCTGCCTTGAACAGCACCAT
>BS_KBA_SWE02_21mDRAFT_10000924_pt1 | contig 11072 bp, 7 predicted proteins | sample BalSeasSWE02_21m_FD_9196 | JGI IMG/M metagenome (IMG submission 9196)
CAAAATTCCAAATCGGAGAAATCATAAACAACACCGTTCATTACGATTTCGAAAAAATAAAAACCTACCTCAACATCAAAGGGCACATCCTTTTCGGACAAAATTTCAAACTCTACAAAGAAGACGAACCATTGTTGCTAAAACTCTGCTGTTACTTCATACAAGACCACTACAGCTGTGCAAAATTAGGAATAGACACTCGTAAAGGAATATTACTTTCAGGACCTGTAGGCTGTGGTAAAACATCCCTAATGAAACTCCTACCCCATCTAGCACCCCACAAAACAAATTATGAACTGATCCCAACACGAAACATCATTTTCAATTTCAATACCAATGGTTTCGAAGTCCTGGATAAATACAACGACACCAAAAACTATTGTTTTGACGACCTCGGAGTAGAACCATTTGGTTCACACTATGCCAAAGAATGCAATGTTATGGGAGAAATTTTATTGTCACGCTATGACCTTTTCATTCAAAAAAATCAAGGTCTTGGTCTTAGTCAAAGTATTAGTCTAAGTCACAGCAAAACCCATCTTACAACAAACCTCAACGCAAAGGAACTCGAAAAAAGATACGGAAGTCGTGTTAGAAGTAGATTAAGACAAATGTTTAATCTGATTAGCTTTGATGAAAATTCTAAAGATAAACGTAAGTAAATGAACATCGAAGAACATTAAATTTAGGCAATAAATGCCCAAGTAAATATGGTAATTCCACATTTACTCTATTAAAAAACGGGAATTAAATAATCTTGAATCTAAGGGTTATTGAACATAATTTAAGGCTTAATAAATAGGTTAATGAAACGATTTACTACTAGAATTAGAATATCTAAAAAACCGCAATGCAGGCAACCTATAAAACTGTCTAGATTGGGTCAAGTTTAGATAGTTCTAAAGAAATTTTACCCAAAAGTAAAATAATAAAAACTTGATTGCCTTGTATTATGAATCTTGCTTGTATTTGGAGGAATATAAACGGCAAAAGAATTCATAATTCTATAAGGGTTTTTGCAATAAATGGGGTCTCAATAAAAAATGGATAGAAGAATTTTGGAAAATTCTTTTTTTTTAAAAAAAGATATTTTGGGTAGGACATCAATTAATTTTTTATTGGCATGCATGTTGTTGTTTTCAACAACTGTATTTGCGCAAATAATAAAAATTAACGATCCTCTTTTTGATGAATCCAAGTATGATCTTCAAAAATTAGTTGAAGAGGTTTTAGTTTCTGGGTCAGCTTGTACAGTTGTTGATAATTTTTCATTTCAAGTAAATGGACAACCAGAAGAGACTTCAACTAAAAGTTATGGTTATTTTAAAACGCCTGATGATAGTAATTTTCCTTTTAAAGAGGGTATTGTTATTACAAATGGGAATGCATATAGAGGAGGGAATAATATTACTTCTGGGATAATTGATAAATCAAATTTTTTACCTGGAGATTTAGATTTAGAGTCAGCACTTAATATTAAAAATACACAGGATGCTACTTTTGTCAAATTTAATTTTACGCCTGTAAATGATCGTTTAAATTTTAAATTTATAATGGCCTCTGAAGAGTATGATGGGAATTTAGAGTGTAATTATTCAGATGGTTTTGCTTTTTTATTAAGACCTGTAGGTGCAAGTACTTATATAAATATTGCTATTATTCCACCCTCAACACCAGTAAGTGTTACGAATATCAATAATTCAATAGATTGTAAATCAAATGCTAATTTCTTTGAAGGTTATAATATACCCGATACAAATTATGGCGGTAGAACAAAAATTTTAACAGCTTCAGCGGTTGTAATTCCTAATCAAGTTTATGAAATAAAACTTGTCGTAGCTGATCAGGGAGATAGTCTTTGGGACTCAGCAATTTTTTTAGAAGCCGGAAGTTTTAAATTAGATGCTAATTTAGGTGGGGCTAGAACTTTAAATCTGAACAATGCAGTTTGTGGAACAGACATAGTTCTAGATGCAAGAATTAATGCCACTAGTTACAAATGGTTTAAAGATGAGGTTGAAATAGCAGGAGAAACAAATAAAACTTATACGGCAAACTTAGGAGATGGCTTTTATAAAGTAGAAGCAATATTAGGTTCAAATTGTTTAGCCATAGATGAGGTGGAAATAGAATTTACAAAATCTCCATATGTGAAAAATGTAGTTTCTGATTTGGTTGCCTGTTTGGACCATCATAGTACTTTTGCAACTTTTAATTTAGAAGAGCGATCGGCTGAAATATTGGATGGGCAAGATCCTGATATTTATGAAGTGTTGTATTTTGAGGATGCTACTTATAGAAATGAAATTGACCCAGATTTAATCAATAATTTTCAGTCTACAGGGCAAACTATTTATGCCGGTGCAAACAACAAAGTGGGACTTGGTTGTAGTGTGGAAAGGACTAGTTTTTTACTGCGACTGCTAGGCACTAGCAATGGAACAACTAATATACCACCACTTATTCAATGTGATAACACTTCTATAGGGACCGAAACCGATGGCTTTACAATTTTTAATTTGGAAGAAAGAAAATTAGATATTTTAAATGGTAATAATGAAGCAGATTTTACAATTTTCTATTTTAGAGATCAGAATTATTCAAATGAAATTCTTCAGCCTGAAATTACTAATTTTATGAATGATATTTCTGGTGGACAATCCATTTATTATCAACTTAAAAATAATTTTGATCCCATGTGCTTTGAAGAAGCTAGCTTCGAAATTGTAGTAAATAGTGATTACCCTGTAATATCCACTCCTGTTACTTTAACCCAATGCGATGATGATTTAGATGGGTTTGAAGCATTTAATTTAACTGAAGTTGAATTTGAAATATCAACAAATGCTACCAATGAGGAATTTACCTATTATTTGACGCAATCAGATGCTGTAGCTGGTATTTTGGGCACAGAAATTAAAAATCCTTCAACTTTTATTAATCCTACGAAAGATTTAGATACTGTATGGGTAAGTATTTCCAATCAGTATAATTGCGCTAGAATTGGTGAAGTGATTTTAGATGTGAATCCGTCTGATAGTATTTTAAATGGTGTTTTGTATGAGTTCGACGAATGTGACAATGGAACTGACATTACAGATGGTATTGCAACTTTTGATTTCAGCTATGTAGCTACCGATATTAAATTACTCTTTGCACCATTAATTGTAAATGTATATTTCTATGAAAATGAAAACGATGCAAATGAAGAAGTAAATGAAATAAATCCTTCCGGTTATCAGAACAAAACCAGGAATCAAAATATTTGGGTAAGAGTAGAGAGCGATTTAGGAAACGACTGTTTAGGGAAAGGTGAGTATGTGACGCTAAATGTAAATGAAGTGCCATTGTCTTACAATCCAACTTCTGAAATGAAAGCCTGTGACGTTGATAATGACGGGGTATTCCCTTTTGATGTTTCTATGATCGAAGCAGAGGTTCTAAGTGGTCAAAGTTTATTAGATGTTAGTATTGAATATTATAATGAAGATGGCACATTAATAGGTAATCAATTACCTAATCCTTTCAATACAAGTTCACAAACTATTGATATAGTAGTTACAAATAGAAATCAAATTAGCGCTAGTTCTTTGTGTTCAACCACTGTTAATTTAGAATTTACAGTTGACATATTACCTATAAACAACAAGGTTTTAATTGAAGCAGCTTGTGATAGTGATGCAACAGATAATAAACAAATAGCTACGTTTGATACTTCTACCTTGGAAAGTCAAATAGGGGCACAATCTGGAATGTCAATAACTTATACCGATATTTCAGGAAATGAACTAACCGATGCTTTAGGAAATAAAATGAATAGTCCATTTCCAAATAGTTTTACGTCTAGTTCAAAAACCATACTTGTTACGGTAGCAAATCCAATAAGTAATAATTGCAGTACTACCAATACCATTGATTTTATTGTAAATAAATTACCAGAAGTAAATTTTGAAGAAAGCACTATAATGTTGTGCGAAAACAGATTGCCACAGGAAATTTCAATAAAAGATGTTTTAAGTAATTATGAATATAAATGGTTTAATGAAAATAATGAGCAAATTGGAGTAGGACCAGTTTTAGTTATTTCAGATTCAAATTTAATAAACAACAATGAAGAGGTTTTAACGGTAATAGTTACAGATAAAATTACAGGATGCACAAATGATAACAGTATAACTGTTTATAAATCTTCTATTGCTAGTTTAACAGATGATGAAATTATTTCTATTGAGTTTAGCAGTCCAGAAAACTCAATTGAAATTAAAACTTCAAATTTAGGAAGTGGTAATTATGTGTATGCATTGGAACATCCAAAAAATATGAGACCGTTTCAGGGAAATCCAATTTTTTTAGATCTTTTAGGAGGTATTTACACTTTAAAAGTTAGAGATTTAAATGGTTGTGGAGAATTTGAAAAGCAAATCGTTTTATTAGATTTTCCAAAGTTTTTCACCCCAAATAATGATGGGATAAACGACGTGTGGCAAATATTAGGTAGCCGTAATAACACAAAACATTTAATTTCCAACATTAGTATTTTTGATAGATTTGGGAAGCTAGTTGCTTTAATAGATTCCAATAATACTGGTTGGGACGGGCTCTTTAATAATGAACAATTACCTAGTTCTGATTATTGGTTTTTAGTTAATATAACCGATGATTTAGGTATTGTTACAGAATATAAAGGTCACTTTAGTTTAATTAGAAAGTAATTGATAAGATTGGAACAACTAGAAAGTTTTTTGTTGATTCTTTGTTAGCTTGATTTAGACATTAATTTTACGAGGTGCTGTAACACTTTAATTACTTACAAAATTAATAAATTCAGCCAGTTGTTTTTCGTTGTAGTGCCAGTTATAGGATATGAATTTTCCATTTTGATTAATCATCATAATGCCGTAGCAACCCTTTTTTAAATGAAAAACGTTATTGATTAATTCATTATCCTTGTCCTCAAAATATTTTTTATTGTCAATAATTTTTTCCTTTCCATTAATGTCTGAATAAACAAATATATTTAAACAATCATCCAAGTTAATTTTTGAATAAAAATCGCTCCAAAATTGTTTCGTTTTTTCAAATGAATATGGTTTAGTTCCATCCATTTATCCCGCTAATTTGCAATCTGATTCTGACTCTTTAAAGTTTATGATAAGATTTTTTTCAGATTTCCAATTGTAATTTTCTTTAAAAAAAATAATTTGAATTGAATCTAAAACTCCGTTTGAAGTGCCCTTTAAATAGTCGTGATTTCCAATTGTACTTGACTGTTCATTGTTAATGTTTTTAGTAGTATTACAACTTGATACAATTATTATAATTATTCCTAATAGAACCTTTTCCATATTAACTATAAGTTGTTTGTTAGTTTTCAAATTAGATTTAAGCATAAATTAATGCATCCAGTTTTATATTGTACTTAGTTATTCACGGTTTACTCAAGCAAATTAGCTCTTGTTTTCAACTTTTTACATTATCTATTTTAAGGTTATATTCGTAGTGTAAATTAATCTAGCTCATTGATTTTTTTTTGGATTTCCAATACCTATTATGTAATTTAATGATGCCAATGGTAGCAACAAATATTCCCATAAAAAATGCTAAATATTTTTTTGTAAAAGGGCTTTCTGTAAAAAAATTGGTCATAAGAATAATGAAAGTCATCATTGTGAATGCCCATAATATTGTATAAAAGATTATTCTTTTGGTTGAGATTGTTGTTTTTGAATTGTATTGATTTGTTCCCATCTTTTTAATATTACTAAATTAGCATATATGAGGTTAACATTCAAGAAAAACTAATAATTTAGAATGGTAATTAATAGGACTTAAATGATTTTTAGACCTAGTTAATAGGTTATTGCATGTATGTTATTTGTTTTAATTGTAAGCAAAAATTTTATGGTATGTAAGACATCGTTATTTATTTATACGCACACCCTATTTTTTCATAACTATAAAATCAACCAATTTAGCTCCTAAAACGGCCGTTAAATTATCTCGATCTAACGTTGGATTTAATTCAGCAATATCGCAAGAAATCACCTTTCTTGTATCAAACAAAAAGTGGAGCATTTTAAAAACAAAATAAGGTGTAAAGCCTAAAGGTGAAGGGGCACTAACTCCAGGTGCATAAGCAGATGAAAATCCATCTAAATCTATTGTAATGTATAGGTAATCATTATTGGTTATGATTGGTTTTAATCGCTCTTGTAAATTTTTCATTTCTTCAGCAGAAGATTCACAATCATAATTAATTGCGTAATCAATATGTTTGTTTTTAGCAATTTCAAACAATTCTTTGGTGTTCGATTGACGCTGAATACCTATTGCAAAATAATCTACAGTTTCATCTGTTTTTTCTAATTCAGTAATAATTTGATTAAAAGGAGTTCCCGAATTACTTTTCTTTTCAACAGGACGAATATCGAAATGCGCATCGAAATTAATAATCCCAATTTTTTTCTTGGAAGTATTTTTTACAGCCTCACGTATTCCCATAAAATGCCCATATGCCATATCATGACCTCCACCAATAGCTATTGGAAATATTTTATTAGAAATAAGTTGATTTATGATGTTTGAAAATCCTTCTTGACAAGATTCCATATCTCCATCAACACAATTAATATCTCCAAAATCAACAACTCGTTTTGAATCGAAATGTATGGGTAACTTTGCTAGTTTCTCTCTCAATATTTTTGGTCCTTCTGCCGCACCTACTCTTCCTAAATTTCTCCGAACACCTTCGTCACAAACGTAACCAATAATACCTATGTCAATTTTAGATTCTTTTTTTAAATCGTTAATGTCCAATAATTCAATCTCTTGATGCCAATATTGATTTTCAATATCTGGATTTGATTTCCTACCAGACCAATGCCTTTTCTCCCCTGGATAATAATCAGCATTTAATAAGGACAGTTTATCTTTCAAATTTCTTTTCCATTTAAATACACTTTTTCAATTTGACAGTTTCCAAAAGAGTAAGGTATAAATCCATAGGAAGGAATTGCTTTTGTAACTAATAAATTCGCTTTTTTTCCAATTGTAATTGATCCGGCTTTCTTCTCCAATCCCATAGCATATGCACCATTAATAGTTGCAGCATTTATAGCTTCTTCTGGAGTCATTTTCATTTTTATACAAGCAGTTGCCACAACAAAATTCATATTTCCTGAAGGTGTAGAACCAGGATTGTAATCGGTTGCCAAAGCTAAAGGCAATCCGGCATCAATCATTTTGCGAGCAGGCGTATATGGAATACTTAAAAAATACGAACAACTTGGCAAGGCCACTGGCATTGTTGAACTTCCTTTTAAAGCGTTAATATCTTCATCTCGCATAACTTCTAAATGATCAACTGATAGTGCTTGATGATTTACTCCTGCTTGGACTCCGCCAATAGCAGTAAATTGGTTCACATGAATTTTTGGAACCAATCCATGTTTTTTCGCCGCTGCTAAAATTAACGCTGTATCTTCAACTGAAAAATAGCCAGTTTCACAAAAAATATCGACAAAATCAGCTAATTTTTCTTCTGAAATAATTGGCATTATCTCATTTATTAGCAATTGTAAATAGCCCTTTTTATTGGTTTTATATTCTGCAGGAACTGCATGAGCTCCTAAAAAAGTTGCTTTAATATCAATCGGATAATTTTCTTTTAATTTTTTGATAACACGAAGCATTTTTAATTCAGCTTCTAATGTTAAACCGTAACCCGATTTAATTTCAACGGCTCCTGTTCCTAATAGCATAACTTCTTTTAACCGAACCTTACTTTGCTCATATAAATCTTCTTCTGAAGTTTCTTGAAGTTTCTTTGCTGAATTTAAAATACCACCACCTCTATTGGCAATTTCTTCATACGTTAAACCATTAATACGATCTACAAATTCACCTTCTCTATTACCAGCATACACAATATGGGTATGAGAATCGCACCAAGAAGGCAATATCATTTTGCCTGTAACGTCTACAATTTCATCATCTGAAATACCGGGACAATTATCCATACTTCCAAAACCTAAAATCAAACCGTTTTTTACTAGTAAATAAGCATCTTTAATAGTTGGTAACTCTTTCATCTGTTTTCCTGCAACAAATGAAACTGGTTCAGGCCTTACCTGAATTAATTCCTTAATATTTACAAATAGTGTTTTCATTAAAATAGATTTTCTAACAATGAATCTTCAACCATATTTGGTAAAGTTACTTTTAAATTTGGTGAACGTTCCATTTCGCGTTTAATAGCAAAAACAGCTTCATCATTTCTTGCCCAACTTCTTCTTGCAATTCCATTATTTACATCAAAGAAAAGCATATTTTTTAAATTTCGTTCAGCGTCATCTGATCCGTCAAGCAGCATTCCAAAACCACCATTAATCACTTCTCCCCAGCCAACTCCACCTCCATTGTGTATGGAAACCCAAGTGGCACCTCTAAAACTATCACCAATTACATTGTGAATAGCCATGTCTGCTGTAAATTTACTTCCATCTCTAATATTACTCGTTTCTCGATAAGGAGAATCTGTACCGCTAACATCGTGGTGATCCCTTCCTAAAACCACTGGAGCTGAAATTTCTGCAGACTGGATTGCATCATTAAAAGCCAAGGCGATTTTTGCTCTTCCTTCGGCGTCGGCATATAAAATACGAGCCTGTGAACCAACAACTAATTTGTTAGCTTTAGCATCTTTAATCCATTTAATATTGTCGTTAATTTGAAGTTCAATTTCACTTGGAGCAGTTTTCTGAATTTCAGTTAAAACTCGCATTGCAATAGCATCTGTTTTATCTAAATCCTCTGGATTATTCGATGCACAAACCCATCTAAACGGACCAAAACCATAATCAAAACACATAGGGCCTAAAATATCTTGCACATAAGATGGGTATTTAAAATCAATACCATTTTCAGCAAAAACAGCTGCATTTGCACGAGATGCTTCCAATAAAAAGGCATTTCCATAGTCAAAAAAGTAAGTGCCTCTTTCGGTATGTTTGTTTATTAAATCAGCTTGTTTTCTTAAAGACTCTTGAACTTTTTCTTTAAACAATTCGGGGTTTTCTCTAATTAACTCATTAGATTCTTCAAAACTCAATCCAGCAGGATAATAACCACCAGACCAAGGATTGTGTAATGAAGTTTGATCGGAACCAACATGAACAAATATTTCTTCGTTATAAAAACGTTTCCAAACATCCACTACATTTCCAATAAAAGCAATAGATAAAACTTCATTATTTAATTGTGCTCCTTTTACAGTTTGTACTAATTCGTCTAAATTATCAATTAATATGTCTGCCCAGCCTTGTTCGTGTCTTTTTTTAGCAGCATTGCTATTTACTTCAGCACAAATAGTAATGCAACCCGTAATATTTCCTGCTTTTGGTTGCGCTCCACTCATACCTCCTAATCCAGAAGTTAAGAAAATCTTCCCTTTCGGATTTTCATCTTTTTTTAATATTTTTCTGAAAGCATTCATTAAAGTAATTGTGGTTCCATGAACAATTCCTTGTGGTCCAATATACATATAAGAACCAGCAGTCATTTGTCCGTATTGGGTAACACCCAAAGCGTTAAATTTTTCTAAATCGTCTGGTTGAGAATAGTTTGGAATCATCATGCCATTGGTAACCACCACTCTTGGAGCATCTTTTGAAGAAGGGAATAAACCCATAGGATGCCCAGAATACATATGCAATGTTTGCGTTTCGGTCATAGTTGCCAAATACTGCATAGCCACTAAATACTGTGCCCAATTTTGAAAAACAGCACCATTACCACCGTAGGTAATAAGTTCTTCAGGATGTTGAGCTACTGCAGGATCTAAGTTGTTTTGAATCATTAACATTAATGCAGCCCCGTGTTGTGTTTTGGCCGGGTAGGCATCAATAGAACGTGCATGCATTTTATAATCTGGTTTAAAACGATGCATATAAATTCGGCCATATTCTTTTAATTCTTCAGCAAATTCAACCGCTAATTCTGCGTGCCATTCTTTAGGAAAATAACGCAAGGCATTTCTAATGGCTAATTTTTTCTCCTCTAAAGTTAAAATATCTTTTCGGAGAGGTGCCTGATTTGCATTTTTAGGATATGCTTTTTTTGAAGGGATTTCAGAAGGAATTCCTTGCAAAATTTGTGCTTTAAACAATGTGTTATCTGTAGTACTCATGTTTTGTTATTTAATAAACTTCAAATAGATTGTCAAACTCGCTATACAAACTATTGAATTTTTCTGTAATAGCAAGTAAGTCTCGGTTTTTGATAATTGCTGCCGCCTTTTCAACATCTAAAGAAAAAATGCGATCTTCTTTTGCATGAGAAATATGTTCGCGAATAAAATTATGAACGGCGTCTATAGTTTTGCTCGAGGTTAAAGGTTTTCTAAAATCGAATGCTTGTGCTGCACATAACAACTCAATAGCCAAAATATTTTCGAGATTGTTAATGACTCTTAACGCTTTTCTTCCGCCTATAGATCCCATACTTACATGGTCTTCCTGACCTAGTGAAGTTGGTATGCTATCGGCACTAGCAGGAAAACACATGCCTTTGTTTTCACTAACCAACGCTGCGGTGGTGTATTGTAAAATCATAAAACCAGAATTGATGCCAGTATCTTTCATTAATAATCTGGGAGTTCCAGTGTATTTTCCTTCAAGAGAGAGATAGGTTCTTCTGTCGGAAATACTTCCAATTTCTGCTGCAGCCAAACACGCATAATCCAATGGCATTGCCAATGGTTGACCGTGAAAACTACCGCCGCTAATAATTAAATCTTCTGAAATAATTATTGGGTTGTCTGTGACTGAATTCAATTCAATTTCAACAATATCTTTTAAATGTAACCAAGCATTTCTTGAACTTCCGTGAACTTGTGGCATACAACGCAGAGAATATGGGTCTTGAACTTTATCGCAAAATTCGTGAGAATTTCCAATTTCAGAATTGCTCAAAAATTGACGAATTCTCTCAGCTACATGTATATTGCCTTTAAAGGGACGCGTTTTATGCAATTCTTCATGAAAAGGCATTTGAGAGCCCATTAATCCTTCAAT
>BS_KBA_SWE02_21mDRAFT_10000925_pt1 | contig 11063 bp, 8 predicted proteins | sample BalSeasSWE02_21m_FD_9196 | JGI IMG/M metagenome (IMG submission 9196)
CTAAATAAATCTACCTTAACCCCGGGTGTAGCAAGTTCAACCGGAAAATCCAACAACTTGGCTGACACCACGGTACCGCCGACCACATCGATTTCTACTTCAAGTACATCCGTCGTAACCGTCACTAACTCATTGGCGCCTGTCATCGCGGGCTGTGGGGTTCCTTCCTGTCCCACACTGGTAGGTCCCTCGACAGGTATGGGTAGGTCACCGGCTGTTGCTGTCGAGACTTGAGGGACAGATAAAGAAGGTGTGTCTAACGAAGTGCTGGAAGTTTTCGTTGTGGGCTGTGATTGTGGTTTTACGCCATAATCCTTTTGCCATTCAACCCACATCAAATAGGAGAGGACGAGTAACCCCATAAACAGCATCGGGCGAAGGTTTGCCATTATTTCTTTGTCCTTAGTCGGTCTTGCTGATTGTCAGTATCCCGGTCACCAGCTTTCCTGGTTAGTCTTTGCCAATGAGTCTCTAGTGACTTGCTTAACTCATTGTTGCCTTGGGTTGCCGCCTGGGCCGTTGGCAGGACAACAAAATCGAGCGTGCTAGCTGTTACCGGTCCAAGCATTTTTTCACGGAAGCTTTCCCGTACCATGCGTTTGATACGATTGCGCCCAACCGCCCTGGCACAAGCTTTTTTCGATACGGCCATACCAAGACGGTGTGTTTGCATTCCATTAGCTCGTGCCAGAATTCGAAAACAGTCGTCACCCGACCTTATGGGTTGTTGAAATACTGTTTTGAATTCTGCCGCTTTGAGCAGTCGTGATTGCCTGGAAAACTTCATTATTCCTGGCCTGAGAGCGTTTTTATGCTTGGTTTTCGTTGCCCGGTAGGTCTGTCTCGGAATATTGGAACTGGTATTCCCAGAGCCTTTTTCCCGGACTTAACAAACGATCGGGGCTACATCATTCAGGCGCTTAAACGCTTACGGCCTTTGGCGCGGCGTGCGTTAAGCACTGCGCGACCACCACGGGTTGCCATGCGGGCACGGAAGCCGTGACGACGAGCACGGACGAGAAGGCTGGGCTGAAAAGTACGTTTCATTTTTAAAACCTCAATAAATACTGTTTTAAGACCGCTTTACTGTAACTACAGGCAGTCGAGACAAGAGGCGAATGGTATCCCGTATACGCATATCATTCAAGTATTTGGAACGGAAATTTTGTTTTAATCCTAAGTCCACTATCAACTGTAGCCAAGTTATCCACAGCACGTTAGACTAGGCGTGAAGCAGACGGGGGTAAGTAAGCAACCCTAAAACAGTCTGAAGGTATATTCTAATATCCTAATTAAGTTATTGAAATATTCCCTATATTTTGGCGCTTCGACACGCGTTGGCGCGGGTGCCAGAGATTTATATAACGCAGTTGGTCTGAACGCGGCATGACGCAAAATACCTGGCATCTTTGCCTTCAACATCTTGAACGGGAACTTCCGACTGAAGACATCAATACCTTCATTCGCCCGCTTGAGGTTATTACCAGTAAAAACCGGACCCGGTTGGTTGCACCAAACTCATATGTCCGGGACCATATAGCAACTCATTACCTTGAAAGAATCCGGGATATCTATGAGCATCTGGATCACCCAAGGTCGTCCGTTACTATTGAAGATGGTTTACCTGTTGAAATAAAGAGCACTAGCAATAACACCCAAACAACCGTTGGTGACAGGCTGTCTACGGGGCTTAATCACCGTTATCGTTTCGATAACTTTGTTCTTGGTAAGTCTAACGAACTGGCTTTCGCTGCAGCGTCCCAGATAGCGCAAAAACCAGGGGATGCCTATAACCCATTGTTGTTATATGGTGGGACCGGGCTTGGTAAAACTCACTTATTGCATGCCATTGGTAATAAGATCCGGGAGCAAAACTCTTCCATAAGAGTGCTGTATCTTGATTCAGAGCGGTTTGTTAGCGACATGATAAAAGCGCTTCGTCACGGTGCGATTGATAATTTTAAAAAGCACTATCGCTCTGCCGGCGCTTTGCTCATCGATGACATCCAGTTTTTTGCCGGTAAAAAAAGTTCTCAAGAGGAATTTTTTCATACTTTCAACACTTTGCTTGATAGTAAACAACAAATTGTTTTAACTTGTGACCGTTACCCAAAAGAAGTCGAAGGCCTGGAGTCCCGGCTCCGCTCCCGTTTTGGATGGGGCTTAACGGTTGCAATTGAACCACCGGATTTTGAGACCCGCGTTGCCATATTGATGAACAAGGCCCAGGAAAAGGGTGTTCAACTCAAAGAGTCTGTTGCTTTCCTGATTGCCAAGAGATTACGTTCACACGTTCGTGATCTGGAGGGTGCTTTAAATACACTGATAGCCAATGCGCGGTTTAGCGGGCGGGAAATTACAGAGAGTTTTGCCCGCGAGGTATTGCGGGATCTACTGACCGTGCACGACCGCTTGATTACCATTGAAAATATTCAGAAAACTGTTTGTGAATATTACAAAATACGTATAGCAGAGTTATTATCCAAACGCAGGCATCGTAGCATTGCCCGACCCAGGCAGATGGCGATGGCTCTATGTAAAGAATTGACCCAGCATAGTTTGCCGGAGATTGGTGACGCTTTTGGCGGGCGCGACCATACAACGGTATTGCACGCCTGTCGGAGAATAGTTGAGTTGTGTGAAACCGATGGACGTTTAATAGAAGACAAGGTTAAATTGTTGCGCTTGTTGACCGCGTGACATTTTGTGGAACAATAGGGGGATAAGTCCTTAACAAGTTGTTAATAAGTATTAACATTGAAACCGGGGTCTCTTTCTCCACATGTTATACACAAGCTTAGATTGATGATGTACACAGAGTTTAAAGTTTATATCTATTTGTAATATAAGAATAAATTTAAGTTTTGAACTTAACTAACAGGGCCTACTACTACCACTATCTTTATATATATTTTATTTAAAGAACAGTAATAAAAAGGATCAAAGCATGAAATTCACTATATCCAGGGAAGTGCTTCTTCAACCGATCAGCCAGGTTGTTGGTGTCGTTGAACGCAGGCAAACATTACCGGTATTGGCAAACTTCATGCTGGTTGCCAGGGGTGATCGTTTAACGGTTACCGGTACTGATATGGAGGTAGAGCTGATATCAAGTGTTACCGCTCACGTTTCCCAGGATGGTGAAATCACAGTTCCCGCGCGTAAATTTTTGGATATTGTCAAGGCATTACCCGACGGCGCTAACATTTCTTTTAGTGTTAGTGATGAGAAGGCTACACTTTCGGCCGGGCGCAGTCGATTTACACTTTCAACGTTGCCGGCGTCAGAATTCCCAGCCACAGATAACGTGGAAGCTCTTGAAAATATTACAGTTTCTGAAATTAATCTGAAAAAAATGATGGACAAAACCTCGTTTGCGATGGCCAACCAGGACGTACGTTATTATCTTAATGGCCTGTTATTTGATTTCAGCAATCAGCAATTACGCGCGATTGCCACTGACGGCCACCGTTTGGCAATTTGCGATCTTGAAGGCAGCGTCAACATCAATAGTGACCGACAATTGATCGTGCCACGTAAGGGTGTTTTGGAATTGAGTCGAATGCTGTCGGATGCCTCAGATGAGGTGACATTGGCAATTGGCAGGAACCATATAAGGTTGATCAAGGGCGACACGACATTTACATCGAAGCTGATTGATGGACGTTTTCCTGACTACAAAGCAGTTGTTCCTGTCGGCGCTGATAAACAAATGCTCGTAGATAGAGGTGTATTTATCCACGCGCTACAAAGGGCGGCTATTTTGTCAAATGAAAAGTACAAAGGTGTAAGGCTTGAAGCAGAAGGATCCACAATAAAAATTATTGCTCACAACCCCCAACACGAAGAAGCAGTTGAAGAAATTGAAGCCGAATTTAATTTCGACCGCATTGCCGTCGGCTTTAATGTGACATATCTGTTGGATGCATTAATGGCAATAGATACTGACACGGTATCGTTAGAACTAAAAGACGCAAATAGCAGCTGTTTGGTATCCGCACCGGACTCTGATATTAACCGACATGTGGTTATGCCGCTCAAACTCTAATTTGGATACTTATCCTCGATATGTGGGTTAAATCCCTCAATATCAGCAACTTAAGAAACATTTCATCGACGCAAATTGACCTGAGTCCGTGTCTGAACTGTTTCATAGGGAATAATGGCGCGGGTAAAACGAGTATTCTCGAAGCCCTTTCCGTTCTATCCAAGGGTCGATCGTTCAGATCCGGTCAAATCGCCTCGCTAATTGGCCCAGGTGCCAAAAGTTTTCAAATTGTAAGTAAAGCAGAGAGCCAGGTGGGCGACACTCACCAATTTGGAATGGAGCGTACTGAAGATCAATGGTCAGCGCGACATAATGGTCAGGATGTTACGCAATTAAGTGAATTAACCCAATTGCTACCCCACGTTATTTTGGAACCCAATAGCCATACTTTAGTGAGTGGTGCACCTGATGGTCGACGCAGGTACCTGGATTGGGGTGTGTTCCACGTGGAACACACATTTTTAATGCTGTGGCGCAGATACAACCGTGTTCTGAAACAGAGAAACGCCGCACTAAAGCAAGCAAACAAGATGGTACTTGAAAGTCTTGATGCACAATTTATTCGTTTGGGCGAATTATTGCATACGGCCCGTGAGAACCACGTCGCATTGCTCAATGTTATGCTGGAAAAACAACTGGCTCTTTTTTGCGAAACACTTGAAGGTATTACTCTGAGCTATCGAAAGGGCTGGTCCGGCGATAGTTTGGCGGAGGCTGTGCATATTTCTCTCACCCGCGATATAGAAAGAGGTTCAACAGGTCCTGGTCCACATAAAGCAGACCTGGTATTGACGCTTAACGGGATACCCGCAAAAGAAAGACTATCACGGGGAGAGCAAAAAGCCATGACCGCCGCAATGATCATGGCACAGGCGCAAATGATATGTGAATCCGGAGAAAGACCTATACTGATGCTAGACGATTTATCATCTGAGCTGGATGATATTCACCTCGAGAAAGTGCTTAGAGTTGGGGTCGAATTAGGGGTACAAATTCTTTTGACTGGAACGACACTAGCACCACCCATTCGAGCTTTTGAGAATCGTTACAAGGTGTTTCACGTGAAACAAGGAAGTGTTACAACTGTTACTATGTGAACAGTTTAAAGAGCCTGAAAAACAAGCATTTAATGTCGCTGAATGCTATAATTAATCACAACTTAAAGCATACAAATTCGCGACAAATCAAACCTTTATTGCCGCCAAAAGAAGTGGCAAATGATTTGTGTAGGCCGGAACTTAGAGGTTATATGAGCACGCATGAATATGATTCCAGTAGTATTAAGGTTCTAAAAGGCCTTGATGCTGTACGTAAACGCCCAGGTATGTATATCGGTGATACGGATGATGGCACCGGTTTACATCATATGGTGTTTGAGGTGGTGGATAACTCCATAGATGAAGCACTGGCGGGGCATTGTGATGCGATCAAAGTCGTCATAGAGCTGGATGGCTACGTCAGGGTTACCGATAATGGCCGTGGCGTACCGGTTGATATTCATAAGGAAGAAGGGCGCTCAGCGGCCGAAGTTATCATGACGGTGCTTCATGCTGGCGGAAAATTTGACGATAACTCTTATAAAGTTTCCGGTGGTTTACATGGTGTCGGTGTTTCAGTGGTTAACGCTTTGTCAGAGGTTTTAGAATTAACCATTAGGAGAAACGGACACGTATGGCAACAAACATACAAGCTGGGGGTACCGGTTGAGCCACTCAGAGAGACAGGAGATACGACTGAAACGGGTACTGAAATAAGGTTTTTACCCAGCACGACAATTTTTTCGGACACTATCTATCATTACGACATACTAGCCAAACGGTTGCGGGAGTTAAGCTTTCTTAACTCCGGTGTCAGAATTGAATTGGCTGATGAAATCTCGGGAAAGTCAGATGTCTTCGAATATGAGGGTGGCATTCGTTCATTCGTAGAACACTTGGCACGCAAAAAAACCGCGCTACATCAAAGTGTTATGTATTTTCAGAATGAGATCAATGGCATTTCCGTTGAGGTAGCCATGCAATGGACAGATGCCTATCAGGAAAGCGTTTATTGTTTTACCAATAATATTCCGCAACGTGACGGCGGTGCGCACCTCGCCGGTTTCAGAGCAGCACTCACCCGAACCATGAATCAATATATCGAAGACTCTGGTTTAGCAAAGAAAAACAAAGTTGCAATGACGGGCGACGATGCGCGGGAAGGGTTGGTCGCCGTACTCTCGGTTAAAGCGCCTGATCCGAAGTTTTCATCTCAAACAAAGGACAAATTGGTGTCCTCAGAGATTAAACCGGTGGTTGAATCACTGGTAGCAAATTATTTGCGTGATTTCCTACTGGAAAACCCATCGGAAGCCAAAATAATTACCATGAAGGCAGTGGATGCGGCCCGGGCCCGGGAAGCCGCCCGAAAAGCCCGCGATATGACAAGACGTAAGGGTGTACTGGATATCGCAGGGTTGCCAGGAAAGCTTGCAGATTGTCAGGAAAAAGATCCCGCGCTCTCCGAATTATTCATCGTGGAGGGTGATTCTGCGGGTGGCTCAGCAAAACAAGGTAGAAACAGAAAAACCCAGGCAATTCTGCCACTTAAGGGAAAAATTCTAAATGTAGAAAAGGCCCGGTTTGATAAAATGCTGTCTTCTGCGGAGGTCGGTACATTGATTACGGCCCTCGGCTGCGGTATCGGCAGGGAAGAATTTAATATAGATAAACTGCGTTATCACACCATCATCATTATGACCGATGCTGATGTGGATGGATCGCACATCCGTACCCTTTTACTGACGTTTTTCTACCGTCAGATGCCCGAACTGATCAGGCGCGGTCATATTTATATTGGTCAGCCACCGCTTTATAAGGTGAAGCAGGGCAAACAAGAGCACTATCTGAAAGACGACGCAGAGATGAACGAGTACATGCTGGCGCGTGCGATGGATAATGCTTCATTGGTTTTTGATCAGGATGCTCCACCGCTCTCAGGTGCAGCCCTGGAAAGTTTATTACGTGACTATATGGCGGTTAAGGCCGCAAGTACGCGTCTGGCGATTCGTTTTGATCCATTGTTTTTGGATCAACTCATTAATGTTAAACCATACTCAATTGATTGGAACCTTGAAGAGACGCAACAATGGTGTGACTCAGTGACTGAAAAAATGAACAAAAACTCGCCACCAAGCGTGAGTTATGGTTTGTTTGCAGAGAATACAGAACGCGGTATAGAACTGTCGTTAAATAAAACGACTTACGGGGTTGTAGATACCACAAGACTAACCCGGGACTTCTTCCGTTCACCAGAATACAGATTGACCAGTAAGCTGGCCAATACGCTGGATGATTTGATTCAGCCAACCGCTGAGGTGCGGCGCGGTGCTTCGGTACAAAGCGTTGGTAGTTTTTCCGAAGCGTATGACTGGCTAATGGAAGAAAGCCGTAAAGGGCGAACCTTTCAGAGGTTTAAAGGACTGGGTGAAATGAACCCGGAACAACTTTGGGACACAACGGTGAATCCAGAGTCCCGTCGTTTACTCAAAGTAACGATTGAAGATGTTATAGCGGCAGATGAAATTTTCACCACCTTGATGGGTGATGAAGTTGAACCAAGACGAGAGTTTATTGAGAAAAACGCGCTTTACGTAACCAATCTGGATATTTAATTCTACCTGGGGCCCGGAATCGATTCCGGGCCTGTTTTTCCAGGTATTCTGTAATCAGCTCAACAGAGCAAGGTTTGCGACTCGATCGAATAATCCTTTAAGTTCAGCCAGCAGGTTCAGCCTGTTATTGCGCACTGCAGGATCCTCATCCATTACCATAACCTTTTCAAAAAAGGCCTCAACACCGACCGATAAACCAGCGAGAAGCTTTAGAGCCCCGGTATAGTCGGCCTTCTTGTATAACACATTCAGATCAGATGAAATTCTTCTAATTTCCTCGAACAGGAACCGTTCTTCGTCTATAACTAATAGATCTTCCTTTATTATGCCATTAACCAGTGTGTCTGATTTGCGCAAAATATTACCAATTCGTTTGTTAGCGGCCGCCAAACTTGCGGCAACATCATTGCGCATGAAATCTCGTAAGGCATCAAGCCGCAGCACAAGATCAGGCAAGGTGCCAAGTGGTGCGTCGAGTGCAGCACTAACGAGGTTGGTTTCGTAACCCTGTTCGCGCAGATAATGTTTCAATCGTTCCAAAATAAACTGACGCAACTCAAGCAAAATCTGTGGTGAAACCGGAAGTTGCTCCTGCAAAGCCAATGCGGCGATAGCAAGCCCCCTATCCAGTTCTATATTCAGTTCAGCATCGAGCAAAATACGAATAAGACCAAGTGCCGCACGACGTAGCGCAAAAGGATCCTTATTTCCGGAAGGTTTGAGCCCNGTGGCGAAAATGCCGGTTAATGAGTCCAATCGGTCGGCCAGGGCGACAACTTTTCCAAGGGCATGACTGGCTAAACGGTCCCCTGAAAAAGCCGGAAGATAGTGCTCTCCAATNGCCAGGGCAACATCGCTGTNTTCACCGCTTTGNTCGGCATAATAACGCCCCATGATCCCCTGAAGCTCCGGAAACTCTCCAACCATCTGACTAACGAGATCACATTTACACAGGTTTGCCGCACGCTTTGCTGCAGTGGCATTAATGCCAGTTTCTTCGGCTATTTTCTCCGAAATAAGCCCTATACGTCGCGATTTGTCTCCAACAGAGCCTAACGCGTTCTGAAATACAATGGTGTCAAGTTGCTTCACCCAGTCTTCAATGGAAGATTTATTATCCTGTACCCAGAAGAAACGCGCATCCGCAAGCCGTGGTCGTATGACACGTTCAAAACCTTCACGTACAGCACCAAAATCCAGGCTATCCAGGTTGGCAACAGCAATAAACCGATTCATCAATAAATTTTGGTCGTTACTTACAACCGGGAAAAACTTCTGATGATCCTGCATGCTGGCGATCAGCGCCTCAGCAGGAACGGATAAAAATTCTTCGTCAAAACTTCCGCAAATGGATCGCGGCCATTCGACAAGATTGGTGACCTCTGCAAGTAAATTATCATCAATCAAGGCTTTGCCACCGGCTGACTCACCCAAAGTAATAACCTGGCTTTTAATAATATCCCGCCGCTTATCCTGATCAACGATGACACAGGCAGATTCAAGCACCTGCTCGTAATCGCCGGCGTTTTTGATTTCATGTGGACCCGGACTGTGGATACGATGCCCACGGGTGGTATTGCCGGCGTTAAGCCCAAACAGACAGCCGTTGAGAATCCTGGAGCCATGTATAACAAGCAGCCAGTGTACGGGTCGGATGAAGCTGAAATCATTGGATGCCCAGCGCATGGGCTTGGCAACCGGCAATGCCGCTAGTACGGTTTCCAGCATAGGCAAGTACAGGTCATCAAGCGCCTGCCCGGGTTTCTTAACCTGGCAATATAACCATTCGCCGGCATCGGTCTTAAGTGTGTCAAGCTGTTCAACAGACTTGCCCACAGATCGGGCGAACCCGGTAGCTGCGGGAGTGGGCTGATTCTCTGCATTGAATGCGGCACTGAGTGCTGGTCCCCTGCGTTCCGTAAGCTGATCAGGTTGACGACCTGGCACACCGGATATCAACAGGGCGAGCCTTCTCGGTGTGTAATAGAACCGGCTTTTCGCAGCGCAGAATGTAAGCCCGGCTTTGTTGAGCTGCTCAATAAACCCATCAAATAATGACTGACCGAGGATGGGAAGTGATTTTGGCGGCAGTTCTTCGCAACCCAGCTCTATCAACAAATCTTCGAAATTGGCTGAGTTTGAATCGACACCCGTACTCTTCGGATTATTCACTTGTGCTCTCCCTTAATCCCGGAAAACCCAGGGTTTCCCTACGGGAGAAATAGGCTTCAGCGACTCTGCGGGACAGGTTTCTGACCCGTAAGATAAAGCGTTGCCGTTCGGTCACCGATATGGCACGACGAGCGTCCAGCAGGTTAAAAGTATGTGAGGCTTTTAGTACCTGTTCGTAGGCAGGTAGAGGCAAATCCAGATCAACCAGTTTGCCTGCCTGGGATTCACAGGTATCAAACCAGGCAAAAAGTGAGGCGGTATCCGCATACTCAAAATTATAGGTGGATTGCTCTACCTCGTTTTGGTGAAAAACTTCGCCATAGGTTACTTTTCTGCCGCCGACATCGGTCCAGACAAGATCAAATATGCTGTCCACATTCTGTAGATACATGGCCAGACGCTCAAGGCCATAGGTAATTTCACCCAGAACGGGCCTACACTCCAGACCACCAGCCTGTTGAAAATACGTGAATTGAGTTACTTCCATGCCATTGAGCCAGACCTCCCAACCAAGGCCCCATGCACCCAGTGTCGGGGATTCCCAGTTGTCCTCAACAAAACGAATATCATGCACGGCAGGGTCAATACCGATAGCTTTCAAAGAGCCCAAATATATTTCCTGAAAATTCTCTGGTGCCGGTTTCATCACAACCTGATATTGGTAGTAGTGCTGCAAGCGATTCGGGTTTTCGCCATAACGACCATCGGTTGGGCGTCTGCAAGGCTGCACATAGGCGGCATTCCAGGGCTCCGGGCCGATAGAACGCAGGAATGTTGCTGGATGAAAGGTGCCTGCGCCCACTTCCATATCGAGCGGTTGAACCAGTACGCAACCCTGATTTGCCCAATAGGTCTGCAGGCAGTTGATAAAATCCTGAAAAGTCATGAAAATCCCGTGGTCAGATAACCAGCATGTCAACAGCGTAGTATAGCCAAGCAGGACTGCAGACAGAAGATGAATGGACAAAAAGCACTGAAACTAATCGCTCCGATTGAAATGAATTGTGTGCTCTAAGATCTGGCGCCTATTCTGCTGCCGCCTCAACTTTGAAAACAACCCCATCAACACCGGTCACCTTTATATGCGTACCAGCAGGTAGATCCGGACCTTTAACCTTCCAGGTGGAATCGTCCACGATCACCTTGCCCACACCATTGATAATAGGGGCGGTGAGTGAAAACACACGTCCG
>BS_KBA_SWE02_21mDRAFT_10000926_pt1 | contig 11060 bp, 13 predicted proteins | sample BalSeasSWE02_21m_FD_9196 | JGI IMG/M metagenome (IMG submission 9196)
CCACGCTCCGCGTGGGAACGAGCAGAAATGCAGTGGTGTGCATAGAGTAGCTTGGCAAGGAGGGGGTATCCTGGCGGTGCCGGTAGTGCGTACTCCCCTCCTTACCAAGGAGGGGTTGGGGGTGGTTGTGCGTAAGGTGAGTGATTCGCTGGCGCTCACTCCAACCTACAACTACTTATGGTACCTAGCACCAGACTAGAAATGGTGCGTGGGACGCACCCTACATAGGTTATCAGTAATTAAAATTGCCCGGTACGCAACATCACTAAAGTACATCCTCGTACCACTTCAATGCCTTGTGCCAGTGCTTTCTCTTCCAAAATACTGTTTTCGGCACCTGGATTCATAATAATCCGTTTTGGCTTTATTGAAAGAATCTGCTCCAGTAACTCGCTGGATTTCTCCTCTCCTACATACAGGGTCAAGGTATCAATTGAACTAGGCAGATCGGTTAATTGTTTAAAACACCGTTGCCCATGTATTTCTGCGCAAATAGGATGAATCGGGAATACTTGATGCTCGTTATTGAGCAATGCTTGGACGGCTTTATTGGAATAACGGTCATCTTTGGGAGATGCCCCCTAAAACCGCAATTTTTTCAGTTTTATTCATAAAGTGATAATTCCCTGTTAAAGTGAGTGGTGATTTTTTATTATATTATTAATTAATTTTATATGTAATTTGAGATATAATAACAATAATATATTGAAGGATTGGTAAATTAAAAATTGCCGCAACAATTTGTACAATTATTTGATTTTACAGAATTTTTAACCTAACCATCAGTACATAGGGGAATGACTCCATCCCCAAGTTCTGAGAGGGTTAGGCTGGGATGAACGTTGGGTGTGGCGTAAGTCCTGGCCAATTTTCACAGAGTGACAAGCCTTCAGTTTGCCTAGGTCAATTTATTTGCCCTCTTCCCTTTTATCTAATCATCCTGTAAAATGAATAGTTTTCATTACTCCAAGTAAGATTAATCACTCAGATTGTAAATATTAAAGAATAAAGAGCAACATGGTTACTATTCGTTTAAGTCGTGCCGGGACAAAAAAGCGTCCCTTTTATCATATTGTAGTTACTGATTCTCGTAATCGTCGAGATGGCCGTTATCTTGAGAGATTAGGCTTTTTTAATCCTATTGCCTCTGGCAAGGATGAGCCTATACGGATGAATTATGCCCGTATTCAATATTGGCTCAACACAGGGGCGTTGCCATCAGATCGGGTGGCACAGCTTGTTAAGAAATATCCACAAAAAATTTCTGACACTGCCAACGCAGTTATCCCCCCTGTGGATGCCCCTGTAGAAGTCGCCGGCGTAGCCGCTTAATCACCTACCGTTGCCATTTAAATATTGCCAACTATGTCGCAGTCAACGCGGGTAACTTTAGGAAAAATCATCGGATTGTATGGCCTACATGGATGGGTGAAAGTTTATTCTTATACTGACCCCATCGCCAATATTCTGAACTATTCCCCTTGGCAACTGTATCATCATGGACAATGGCAAACGGTGACTATAGCAGAGGGCAAATTAAACGGCAAACGGGTAATTGCTCACTTAGAATCCAGCCAGGACCGTGACCAAGCGGCGCAGTTATTAGGTGCGGAAATTGCCGTCTATCGTGAGCAATTGCCGCCGCTTGCCCCAGGTGAGTATTATTGGCTCGATTTGATTGGCTTTATGGTTATTAATACCAAGGGAATTATTCTCGGTAAAGTACACCATTTATTGGAAACCGGGGCCAATGATGTATTTGTAGTGACAGGTGAGCGAGAGCGATTAATTCCATTTTTATGGGAACGAGTCGTCATAACCATAGATTTTCCTAGCCAATTGATCACAGTGGATTGGGAGGAGGATTTTTAAAGTCGAATTTAACTCATGCACATTGGCGTTGTCACTCTCTTTCCTGAAATGTTTGAAGCACTGTATTGTGGCGGAATCACCGCCCGTGCTTTAGATAAAGGCCTCTTAACTTTAGACCTCTGGAATCCGCGCGATTTTACCGATAACAAACATCGTCAAATCGATGATAGACCTTATGGTGGTGGTCCTGGCATGATCATGCAAGTGCGTCCATTACGTGCCACCATTCGAGCGGCCCGTACTGCGTTGGCTGCCGAGGCGCGAGTCATTTATTTATCGCCTCAAGGTCGTCGCCTAGATCAAGCGGGAGTCCAACAACTACTCAGTTATGAACGATTCGTGCTCGTCGCCGGTCGCTATGAAGGCATCGATGAACGCATTATTGAACAAGACATTGATGAAGAATGGTCCATCGGCGACTATGTGTTAAGTGGGGGAGAATTAGCCGCGATGGTGATTATCGATGCCTTGATACGATGGCTGCCAGACGCTTTAGGCGACGAGCAATCGGCACCCGAAGACTCGTTTTACCGCGGTTTACTCGACCATCCTCATTACACTCGTCCCGAAGACCTTGACGGTGTACGAGTGCCCGCCGTGTTATTATCCGGCAACCATGCCCAAGTAGCCCGTTGGCGACAGCAACAAGCCTTGGGGCGGACTTGGCAAAAACGCCCAGATTTACTCGCTAAACTAACCTTAACTAGGGAACAACAAGCCCTGTTAACTGAATTCATTAACGAACAAGAGAAATAAAGGAGAACTTATAATGACACATCCTCTGATTGCTGCCTGGGAAACTGACCAGGTAGTAAAAAAAACCTTGCCGGCCTTCAACTCTGGTGATACTGTAGTCGTTCAATTTAAAGTTAAAGAAGGTGATCGTGAACGTTTACAAGCCTTTGAAGGTCTGGTAATTGCCAAACGTAATCGCGGTTATAATTCCTCCTTTACCGTCCGTAAAATTTCTCATGGCGAAGGTGTAGAGCGAGTTTTTCAAGTTTATAGTCCTTTAGTCGACAGCGTTGAAATTAAACGCTGTGGTAAGGTCCGGCGAGCCAAATTATACTACATGCGTAACTTGCGTGGTAAAGCCGCCCGGATTCAGGAAAAGATTAGCACCAAGAAGAAAGATAAAGTCTCATCATAACCGTCTTTCCAAACAGTTTAACGTTCTTCTCGTTTCTCGTTCCCACGCGCCAGCGTGGGAATGCCGTCGAGAACGTTTTTCTCGTTCCCACGCCAGCATCTGGGAACGAGATAATAGTAAAGCGCGTGGGAACGAGATAATCTCTACAGTAAGTAATTAAAGGAAATGACCCATGCCCTCATTTGACATCGTGTCCGAAGTCAATTCACACGAACTAACTAATGCGATTGACCAAGCTAATCGAGAAGTCATTGCCCGCTTTGATTTTAAAGATTCGGAGGCACAACTGGAATTTAACAACAAAGATACCATCACATTGCAAGCGCAAAGTGAATTTCAAATCAATCAGATGATAGACATCTTTCACAAAAAACTAGCGAAACGAGGCATTGACTTGTTAGCGTTAGAGCAAGGTACGGTAGAGACTCAAAATCGGCGGGCCCGATTGACGATTACCGTGAAACAAGGTATTAACCAGGAGGTCGGTAAAAAAATGATAAAATTTATCAAAGACGCTAAACTCAAAGTGCAAGCCTCAATTCAAGGTGACCAAATACGGGTCACCGGCAAAAAACGAGATGACTTGCAACAAGCCATCGCTTTATTGCGTGGTCAAAATTTCGATTTACCTTTACAATTCAATAATTTCCGCGATTAATTCACCCTCAGAGGAACTATCTATGCGTATCTTACTACTTACCCTGCTATTAACTATGGGCCCTTCAGTTTATGCCACGGACTTGCCTACCGCTCCTCCCACGCCGCCACCGACTAAAGATGAGGCCACGGCTACTGTATCTCCTCCCGGTTCTGACCAGGTAGCACCAGCAACCACTACGGAAAAAGCGATTAAGGAGGCACCTAAGACTCCTGCGGTAAATGAAGATAAAGATGAAGATAACAGCGCCTCCACGACGACGACTGCTACGGTTGCACCCAAAACGGTTGCACCCAAAATAGATCCCAACAATGCCAAAGAAAAGATTTTAAGCAGTATCAGTAAAATGACTCCTAAAGAAGTGGCGGAATTGATGAATTTCGTTACCGCCATGGAAGAAGACGTGTCTAACACGCCAGTCTCTGAAGATGCCTTGCAAACAGTGCCGACCAGTGTGAGAGAGACTTTAAAACGGATTGTCAAAGCGGATCCGAATAAAATTTCTATTGTCAATGCGCCCATTCATGGTCTCTATGAAGCCACGATCGAATCCGAAGTGATTTACGTCAGTGCCGATGGTCATTATGTGATTATGGGAGACATTCGAGATGCTAACACCGGTCGCAATTTGACTGAGGATAAACGCGATGGTATACGTAAGGAGGCGATGGCGGCAGTGAAAGAAAGTGATATGGTGGTATTTGCACCAGCGACTGAAGTAAAAGGCACTCTTAATGTGTTCACCGATGTCGATTGCGGCTACTGCGCTAAATTTCACTTAGAGGCGGTGAAAAAATTGAATGAAGCTGGTATCAAAGTGCGTTACTTAGCATTTCCTCGTGCGGGCAAAAATTCCGAAACTTACCACAAAATGGTTTCGGTCTGGTGCGCTAAAGATCGACAAATTGCGATGACTGATGCCAAAGCTGGCCGCGCCGTGACCCCGGCCACTTGTGATAATCCTATTGCCCAACAATACGATTTGGGTAAACAGATTGGCGTGACCGGCACTCCGGCCTTAGTACTCTCCTCTGGAGAATTAATTCCGGGATTTGTCCCCCCGGAACGATTAATTCCTTATATCCTTGGTAAATCGACTTCGGTATTTGGTCGTATTGGCAGTGCTCGGCCTTAAGTTCTTAACTCAACTACCCCCGGTCGCTCCTTGGTAAGCTACTCTATGCACATCAGTTAAAACTGCTGGAGTAGAGGCTTCAGCCCAATGCCCAACCAATGGAGATATTAAAAATCAAGGTGTTACCAAAGGCCAAGTCTAGGTTTCCTAAACCTTCAAGGTTTAGGAAACCTTGGTAAAGTCTAGGTTTCCTAAACCTCGAAGGTTTAGGAAACCTTGCCACTGGTTAACGCCTCCATTAGCTGGTAGGGACTCGGTTGCGCCACCCACGACGCCGAGCGTCTAGGCGCATTCCCACGCTAGCGCGTGGGAACAAGATAAAAGGAAGGATTGGGGGGTGAGGTAACCGAGTCCTAATTCTACAATTCGGCTGAATTCAAATCAATCATTACAACCCAATCTTATGTCAATCACCGATAACCATACTATTACCTCTGAGTTTACCTCTGAACAATGGAAAGCAGAAGGTGAAGCCCGATTGTTGATTCGTGCTTTAGAAAGAAAATTTGGTACCCTGGATGAAGATACCAGTACCCTCATTTATCGTTTAGATACCGACACGTTATTGGATTGTGTGGAACGAGTGGGAAGCGCACCATCAATCATCGCAGTTTTATCTCCCCTGACGCAGTCAACCGTAGAGAGGATTGAACTGGAAGAGGACCTAGCCACAGTCGTTGATGACGACTATCCCTCGGTGGTGAGAACCAAAAAAGGATTAGCGCTGGCCGGTACTCGGTTAATGCTGTATGACATCATGGACTATCTGCGCCAAAATTGGTCAAAAGGTCGCACTCAACAATGGTTTCGCTTAACTGATCAACAAGTACGGGATCTGTTTGAATTTCTCCAAAAATATCAATTTGAAGTGGAAACGGAGTATCGACAAGTATTAAACTATGCTGAGGAGAAACGTTTATATTGGCGCGAACAGCAACGAAATTTGGTGGGGACCGCAACGGTCCGTAAATCAGACAGTAAAGATTTTTGGGCCACTTTACGTAACAAACAGCTCGAACGAGCCATCGAATAATATGATAAAAATTCTAGTTGACCGTAATATGGAAGGTCCTGCCTCCATTTTGTGGGGAATGTTAGGCTTTGAAGGATGGCTCTCGTTTTTTCCCTTGCGCTTACAATCTCTCATCGAAATGGGTTTACCCGACAATAGCACGGACCAGGCCGTATGGAATTTGGCCCAAACCCAAGAAATGATATTACTCACGGGCAACCGTAGTTTAGAACCTGGTGACACCTTAGAAAGAATCATTCGTCAATATAATACACCCTCTACTTTACCGGTGTTGAGCATTACACAGTCAGATTTAATTACATACGACCGCCATTACCAAGAATTGTGTTTAGACCGATTATTGGAGATATTGGAAAATTTGGAAAGTTATAAAGGAAGTGGCAGGATTTTTTTACCGTGAAGCGAAGTTCCCTCTGGGGAATAGACTATACCGGCGGAATATTTTCAGTCATCTTAAATCTTAATATAGTAATATTCCTATGCGTTTGTACATATCATCTGGAGCGCAATAAGAATTATTGCGCCGTTTCTACGCAACGCAGTGGGCAATAATTCTTATTGCACTCCAGAGTTAATCGTACATGTTTGGAAGAATATTACTATACCAAACCAGGATCATTATGAATTTCAATTGGAACAAATACCGCCTTTCTACAGAAGTCGTTGACCTGTTAACAAATTGTCCGGAGGTCAACATTATCAGTTCGGTGACAGAGTTATTTGAGTTAGCTTGTGGTGCTAAGGAAAATGACTATTTTGAAGTCACTTACGACGTGCCCGGGCAAGGCACCGTGGTTGAGGCTACGGTAGCTAGAGTTCGTAACGGCATTGTGGCAAATTATCCAGAACCTTATATGCGTCGCCGTGACCCCGATTGTATGCTCATCGGTGACAATCTGGCTACCAATAAAGAAAGTTATCAGCAACGCTTTGGTCACGATTTTCAAATCATGCGTGAGGAAACCTTAGCCTGGTTGAAGAACCAACGCCTCGTAGTCTTCGGTTTTATTGCTGGACGACCAGAAATGGGGGTTGAGGCTTTGGTCATTGCACCGGCCAATGCTGGATTTTTTGCCTTTGGTTTAGCCTTGTTACAAGGCATTATCTCTCAAGCCGACCTGCCTGACAACTTTTCGCCCAAAGCTATTATCTATGTTGCTCCCGTATTTCGTCATACCCATTTTCAAGGTAAACAAGTGGTGGTGCATCATCGTCAAGCTGAATTGCATGAAATTTTCTCTTATAACCTTTACCCAGGGCCCAGTGCCAAAAAAGGTGTTTATGGAGTTCTCATTAATTTAGGTGAGCAGGAGGGATGGGTGACGGCCCACTGTTCTACCGCCCAAGTGATAACACCTTATGATAACGTAGTGACCTTCATGCACGAAGGTGCCAGCGGTAGTGGTAAAAGCGAAATGTTGGAACAAGCTCACCGCGAAGTCGATGGTCGATTATTGTTGGGCGAAAATACTATAACTGGCGAAAAGCGTTTTCTGGAAGTTCCACGCAGCTGCGAGATACACGCGGTCACTGATGATATGGCACTATGTCATCCTTCGCTACAAACGGGGGACGGTAAAATGGTAGTTACCGATGCCGAAGATGCTTGGTTTGTCAGAGTCAATCATATTACCCATTATGGCACGGATATTCTTTTGGAAAAATTGACGGCAGAACCTCCGATCCCTTTGCTTTTTCTCAATATTGACGCGGTACCTAAGAGCCGGGCGTTAATTTGGGAACATATTCAAGATGCGCCTAATACGCCTTGTCCTAACCCCAGAGTAGTGATTCCCCGTGAAATTTTTCCTAAAGTGGTGACTGGCGGAGTCAGTGTCGATATTCGCAGTTTTGGAGTCCGTACACCGCCGTGTACTAAGGAACATCCTACTTATGGCATGATTGGTTTATTTCATATTCTGCCAGCACTCGCTTGGCTTTGGCGGTTAGTGGCACCACGCGGTCACGCCAATCCAAGTATTGTCGAAACTCAGGGCATGGGGAGTGAAGGCGTGGGCTCTTATTGGCCATTTGCGACCGGGCGTAAAGTGGATCAAGCGAACTTACTGCTACAACAGTTTACTACCCATTTGCAGACACGTTATATCTTATGTCCTAATCAACATGTCGGCGCTTGGCGAGTAAATTTCATGTCACAATGGGTAGCGCGGGAATATTTGGCACGACGTGGTGTCGCCAAATTCAAACCTGGTCAACTGATTCCTGCACGTTGTTCTTTGCTGGGATATACGTTATCTCAACTATTGGTCGAAGGTCGGCAGGTGCCTACTTGGTTACTACATGTAGAACATCAATTGGAGGTTGGAGAAGCGGCCTATGATGAAGGCGCGAACATTCTTCATCAATTCTTTAATGAACATTTAGTAGAATTTCTGAAAGAGGATGATTTATTGCCGCTGGGTAAACAAATTATTCAGATTTGTTTACAGAAAGGCGCTCTTCAAGATTATGAGGCTTGTATCCCGATGCTAGTTTAGCAAGCGTGGGGTGGATAAGGCACTCGCCGCCAGCCACCTCTTCGGCGATTCCAAAACCGTGGTGTAGTCGTGGTGTATGGCGCTTCGCTTATACACCCTACGCAGGCTACGCGGGATGTTTCCAAACCTGGTGACAGGACCGTTATCACCACGGTTGATGGTGGCACTGCCATTAAGTAAGGGGTTGGCTAGGACTCTCACGCCACCGACAACTCCCTCAACTTAATGGCATTGAGTCGATGGTGGTGGGCAACGATAAAGCCGTTGCCCACCCTACTTGACTACTTGACCCCCTTGACTTAATGGCATTGGGTCGATAGTGGTGGGCAACGATAAAGCCGTTGCCCACCCTACTTGAGTTAATGGCATTGGGTCGATGGTGGTGGGCAACGATAAAGCCGTTGCCCACCCTACTTGACTGACAACTGTGTAAGATGAGTGATTTAGTACCCTAACAAACCTCTATGACCAATTTCTATTCAATTCTCTCTCAACGATTATATAACTCACCGCTTCTCGGTGATTTGCTCACACTATTGGCCGGTGGTATCTTACCTCTCGCCTTTGCGCCTGTTTCCTGGTACCCGGTGGCTATTTTATCACCAGCTTGCTTATTTCTCCTCTGGCGCAATAACCACCCCCAACGCGCTGGTTGGCGCGGCTTACTCTACGGCATAGCTATGTTTGGAGTCGGTGTTTCCTGGGTGCAGATTAGTTTTAGCCAATTTGGAAACATCCCTTTCCTCGGTGCTCTCCTCTTAACTATTACCTTTGTTTTCAGCATGGCACTGTATCCCGCGTTATTAGGCTGGCTCGTCACCCGCTGGTTTCCACAGCACATTGTTACCAAATGGTTGATAATTTTACCTGCGACCTGGACCCTGGTGGAATGGCTACGTGGTTGGTTATTCACCGGTTTTCCGTGGCTAAGTTTGGGCTACAGTCAAATCGATTCCCCACTCAATGGTTACGCGCCCCTTTTAGGTGTATATGGAGTCAGTTGGCTCACTGTCACCAGTGCCGGTTTACTTATTGTTATTGGCAGTGGCAAACCGCACTCGAAAAAGTTCGTCCCCTTGCTCTTACTTCTGGGCATTTGGGGTGGTGGTTGGTTACTCTCGACACACGCCTGGACTCAACCCACAGGTACACCGTTACCCGTGGCCCTCATACAAGGCAATGTGCCACAAGATTTTAAATGGCTCCCCAGTTTTCAACAGCCCACCCTGCAACGCTATTTGCAGTTGACCACTCAACAACGGCTTCACGCTAAATTGATTATTTGGCCGGAAAGCGCCATTCCATTATTCTATCATCAAGTCCCTGAAGTGATTGAATATTTGCGTACACTACAAGTGACCGATGGCATCGATTTTTTAATTGGAATCCCCGTCATGGATGAGCAACGAGGAGAATATTTTAACGGCGTAATGAGTATCAGTGACCACCCCTTGCAATTCTATTTGAAACGGCACCTAGTCCCTTTCGGGGAATATATTCCATTTCCACAGCTATTAGGGAAATTATTGCAAGTTCTCAATATTCCCATGTCCGAATTTACCGCGGCGACTGAGCCGCAACCTAATCTTTATGCGGCGGGGCAATTGATTGGGGTGTCGATTTGTTATGAAGATACGTTTGGGGAATTAATTCGTCGCAGTTTGCCCGAAGCGACTTTATTAGTGAATGTCAGTAATGATGCCTGGTTTGGCGATTCGATGGCACCGCCGCAACATTTAGAAATCGCTAGAATGCGGGCCTTAGAAAGCGGTCGTTATTTATTGAGAGCTACGAATACGGGAATTTCCGCGGTCATTGATGCGCAAGGTCAAATCATTGCACGGTCCCCACAGTTTGAAATTCATAGCCTGCAAACGCAAGCCATTCCTTATCAAGGGATGACTCCTTATGTACGGCTGGGGAATAAGTTAGTGGTGGGATTGTTAATCTTGATACTCTTGATGGCGGTTAGTTTTGACCACTCCAGATTTGACAACTTGTTGAAAGTTGTCAACTCTTAAACCTCCAGATTGCTTTCCAGATTTGACAACTTTTCGAAAGTTGTCAAATCTTAAACCTCCAGATTGCTTTCCAGATTTGACAACTTTTCGAAAGTTGTCAAATCTTAAACCTCCAGATTGCTTTCCAGATTTGACAACTTGTTGAAAGTTGTCAAATCTTACCTGAGAATTACCGGCAAGAGTGAGGTGTTGGAAAGTCATCTTGGTTAACCCCCTTCCTTATTGGTTTTGAACCGTCCCGTCAATCTCAAACCATCTCTTATACTTAGTCCCATCAAAAATAAGTTGAGAGGTCCTGCCATCAATTCAACAATTTGCACCACGTAAAACTTGGCATCAAAGGCACCCGCCTGTGCCCAGAGGTTCAACATGATGGCAGAGGGGAGAAGTATGAGTATACCATTGGCCGCAATGAAAGGCATTCTCTTCTTCTTGTTCTCCACTAACCGACCTGTTCTTGATTGCGATAGTGAAAATCCTGTGGCGCCCGTGGTGGCTAGTGCAGGGACAAGGATAAACAGGCCAGGGATGACAATCAAGTATTTAACCTGGGCAATCGCTTCGTGGCTACCCAAGAGTTCAACGAGAATCGTTGCAATCAAAAAGATAGCGATGGTTAAAATCGCAGTGAGTGCTGCGAATAAGTGGATTTTAGTTTTCATTAGTATCATTTCTCCATTTTTGTTATAATAA
>BS_KBA_SWE02_21mDRAFT_10000927_pt1 | contig 11051 bp, 11 predicted proteins | sample BalSeasSWE02_21m_FD_9196 | JGI IMG/M metagenome (IMG submission 9196)
ATTAAAGTTTTTCTCTTAAATACATACCTGTAATTGAATTTTGGTTTTTCACCAATTCTTCAGGTGTACCCTGCGCAATAAGCTGTCCACCTCGTTCTCCACCTTCCGGTCCCAGATCAATAATATAGTCTGCACATTTAATAAGTTCCAGATTATGCTCAATAACTATAATGGAGTGCCCTTGATTGATCAAAGCCTGAAAAGATTTCAATAGTTTTTTGATATCATGAAAATGTAAACCCGTTGTAGGTTCATCAAAAATGAAAAGGGCGTTATCACTCTTTGTTCCTTTTCCTAAAAAAGAAGCCAATTTGATTCGCTGTGCTTCACCACCAGAAAGGGTAGATGAGCTTTGCCCTAAAGTCACGTAGCCTAAACCAACATCTTGTAGTGGCTGTAATTTACTTTCAATTTTGCTTTGGTTATGTTTAGCAAAAAAAGAAATGGCATCATCAATGGTCATATTTAAAATATCATCGATGGATTTGTTCTCAAAAGTGACTTCCAGAACTTCTTTTTTGAACCGCTTGCCTTTACAGGTTTCACATTCTAAATGCACATCGGCCATAAATTGCATTTCAATGGTCACTTCACCTTCACCTTTACAGGTTTCACAACGACCACCATCAACATTAAAACTGAAATGCTTAGCCTGGTAATTTCTGATCTTACTTAGCTTTTGATTGGCAAACAATGCTCTAATGTCATCATACGCCTTTATATACGTAACCGGATTGGATCGTGATGAACGACCAATAGGGTTTTGATCAACAAACTCTATATGTTTGATGTTGCTAAAATTTCCTTTTAAATCTGAAAAATGCCCCGCTTTATTACCAAAATCTGTCAATTTTTTTTGTAATGCTGGAAATAGAATATTTTTGACCAAAGTGCTTTTTCCACTTCCTGAAACTCCTGTAATTACAGTAAGCATTTCTAGAGGAAATGTGACATCAATATTTTTTAGATTATGCTCTCGTGCACCAACAACATCAACATGGTATTTGGAAGTGCGACGTTTTTTAGGAATTTCTATTTCAAGATTTCCATTTAAATACTGAGCAGTTAAAGAATTTGACATTAAGATATCTTTAAAACTACCAGTGGCAACCACTTCACCACCAAAAGTACCAGCTTCTGGGCCAATATCTATGATTTCATCGGCTGCCTTCATAATGTCTTCATCATGTTCAACAACAATAACAGTATTGCCTAAATCACGAAGAGCTAAAAGTACTTTAATAAGTTTTTGAGTATCTTTTGGGTGCAAACCTATACTGGGCTCGTCCAAAATATACATAGAGCCAACTAAACTGCTTCCTAAAGATGTTGCTAAATTAATTCTTTGGCTTTCTCCACCTGACAACGTATTAGAACGTCTATTAAGGGTTAGATAATCTAAACCTACATTTGATAAAAATGAAAGCCGATTAGTGATTTCTTTTAGTAACCGTTCAGCTATTTTAGAATCATGATCATTAAGCTCTAACTGATTAAAAAAGATTGAAAGCTTGTCCAAAGGCATTTCAACCAAATCAGTAATAGTTACGCCACCAACTTTTATATAATCTGCTTCTTTTCGTAATCGTTTACCATGGCATACATTACATTTGGTTTTGCCACGATAACGAGATAGCATTACCCGATTTTGAATCTTATATGCTTTTGCTTCCAATTCTTCAAAAAAAGGATTTAAACCTTCAAAATACGCATTGCCTTCCCAAATTAATTTCTTTTGTGCATCTGTAAGTTGAAAATAAGGTTTATGAACTGGAAAATCAAATTTGTGTGAATTGTTTACCAATTGATCTCTATACCAACTCATGCTTTCACCACGCCATGGAAAAATCGCGTTTTCATAAACAGATAGACCAGTGTTTGGAATCACTAAATCTTCATCTATTCCAATCACATCTCCATATCCTTCACATTTTGGACACGCGCCATAAGGATTGTTAAAGCTGAACAAATGCACATTGGGTTCCAAAAATGTCATGCCGTCCAATTCAAATTTATTATTGAATGCTTCTTGTTTATTATTGGAAAGTGATTCAACAATACATGTTCCTTTTCCTTCAAAAAAAGCAGTTTCTATAGCATCAGCTAAGCGGTTGTAAAAATCTTCTTCATGTTTAACAATGATTCTATCGACAACAAGATAAATATAATTTTCAATGTCTTTCTCTTGAGTTTCCTCTATTCTTATGATCTCATTATTATATTTAACTCTGGCATAACCTTGCTGCAGCAATACTTTAAGTTTATCGGACATGGTACGTCCTTCTTCCANAGTAATAGGAGAGAGGAGTAACAATTTTTCACCTTCAACAAATTGTTTAATATAATTGATAACGTCTGAAGTTATATGCTTTTTTACCAAGTTGCCAGAAATAGGTGAGTACGTTTTACCAATTCTTGCAAACAGTAGTTTTAAATAATCATAAATTTCAGTTGTTGTACCAACTGTAGAACGTGGGTTGGTTGAATTTACCTTTTGCTCTATGGCTATTGCAGGTGCTATGCCTTTAATATAATCGACTTTTGGCTTATTTAACCGTCCCAAAAACTGACGAGCATAGCTAGAAAGGCTTTCAACATATCGGCGTTGGCCTTCAGCATATAAAGTGTCAAATGCCAAACTTGATTTTCCTGAACCTGATAATCCAGTAATGACCACTAATTTATTTCGAGGAATAACAACATCAATATTTTTTAAATTATGAAGTTTGGCTCCTTTAATGATAATGTTTTGTTTTGGATTTACTTCTAAAATGTTGATTGCCATTCAGTTTTTTACTTAGAGATTTGCAAATATACCACAAGTATTTCATCTTGAAAAAAGGATTCATATAGAATAAAAAGTTAAATTTTAAATGTTTTTTTTGTTTTTTAGGGAGGATTGTTGTTATATTTGATCAATAAATATTTAAAAATTTATACGCCTATTACATAATATTACTTTAAAAAATTAACCCCAAGCTTAGAAGACTACTGCTTCTATGCATTTTAAAGTAATGATTATGAGAAACGAACTTATCACTGATGCCGTTCTAGTAAAAAATTATATTGATGGTGATGAAAATGCACTTTCGGTTTTAATTTATAGACACAAGCAAAAAATCTATAGTTTTATTTATTCCAAAGTATTCGATAAGGATATTACTGAAGATATTTTTCAAGATACCTTTATCAAGGTCATTAAAACTCTCAAACTAGGAAAATATAATGAAGAGGGTAAATTTTTACCTTGGGTCATGCGTATTGCCCATAATCTGGTTATCGACCATTTTAGAAAAAACAACCGCATGCCAAAATTTGATAACTCTGGAGAGTTTAGTATATTTTCAGTGTTGAGTGACACGTCTTTAAATGCTGAAAGACAACTCATTAAGGAGCAAGTTGAGTTTGATGTAAGACGACTGATTGAGGAACTTCCAGAAGATCAAAAAGAAGTTCTAGTTATGCGTATGTATAATGATATGAGTTTTAAAGAAATTTCCGATAAAACAGGAGTAAGTATCAACACCGCATTAGGGAGAATGCGTTATGCGCTCATTAACTTAAGGAAGGTAATCGAAAAAAATAATATTATTTTAACAAATTAGTGCAATAAATAAAGTTTTGCCGCGTTTTTAGGATATAAAAACCTAAAATTTGAATAATGGCAAAACTTTACTCTAAAACCCCAAAAAAAATTGACAACCTAAATCCAAAAGAAGAAACAATTAATTTTCTTTTGAATTATTCTAAGGCTTTAAGTGTTATTAATTGTAATAAAATGAAGTTTGAAGCACTTCTAAATTAAACTTTGAAAAAGTCCTGATTGTTAGTCGTCAGGACTTTTTTATTTTATTATACTCTTTTAAAACTGAGTTTCTTCCAATTGTTTTTGTAATAATATCTTTCTCTAAATCCCAACCTCTAGCTGGAGAATATTCACGCCCATACCAAATTATTTGAAGGTGCAAATCATTCCATAAAGATTTTGGAAACAATCGTTTGGCATCTTTTTCGGTTTGAACCACATTTTTTCCATTACTAAAATTCCATCGGTACATTAATCTATGAATATGTGTGTCCACAGGAAAAGCTGGAATACCAAATGCCTGTGATAAAACTACAGCAGCGGTTTTATGGCCTACAGCCGGTAATGCTTCCAATTCTTCATAAGTTTTTGGGACTTTACCTTCATATTTTTCTATTAATATTTTAGAAAGCCCATAAATGCCTTTACTTTTCATTGGAGATAAACCAACTGGTTTTATTATTTCTCTTATTTCTTCTTCTGAGAGTTTCACCATATCATAAGGATTATCAGCTTTTTTGAATAAAATGGGTGTTATTTGATTGACCCTTACATCTGTACTTTGAGCAGACATTAGTACGGCAATTAGCAACGTATAAGGGTCTTTGTGCTCTAAAGGAACAGGAATTGTAGGATATAGTTTATTTAACGAATCAATTACAAATTTTACCTTTTCTTGTTTGGTCATAAATTGTATTTTTGTAAAAAATCAAAGGTAACAATTATGACTAAATTAAAACCGGGAGATAAAGCACCAAATTTTATTGCCAAAGACGAAAAAGGCAATACCATTTCATTATCAGATTACAAAGGAAGTAAGCTTATTTTGTTTTTTTATCCTGCAGCTAGCACACCAACTTGTACAGTTGAAGCCTGTAATTTGAGAGACCATTATACAGATTTAAAAAATAAAGGCTATAAGATTTTAGGTGTAAGCGCAGACACTCAAAAAAAGCAAACCAATTTTAAGGATAAATTTGAATTTCAGTATCCATTATTGGCAGATGAGGACAAAAACGTTATTAATGCGTTTGGTGTATGGGGCCCAAAAAAATTTATGGGAAAAGAGTATGATGGAATTCACAGAACGACTTTTGTAATTGATGAAAACGGAATCATAGAAAAAGTTATTGATGATGTTAAAGCAAAAGAACATGCTTTTCAAATATTGGAAACAGAAAGCTAATTTATAGTTTTCTTATGCGCTCTTTTCTAAGTATAATTGGTCTTCTGGTATAACCAAACATGCGATAATCTTTAATTAAATCTGGGATGCCTTCAGGAAGCATTTTAGTCCAACCTTTTTTTCCTTCTGAAATCATTTGTAAGATTTCTCTAGAAAATATATTAAGTACTTCTGGATCAAAGTCTTTAATATCGGCAACTTTTCCATTATACTTGAAGAATTTATATAACTCCTTCATACGTGGGTGAACTTTTAAATTGTCACTTGTAATCAATTCTCCAGTTTCTTCATCAATCATAGGATACAAATACACTTTCAAATCTTTAAAAAACAATTTACCAAACGCTTCAAGTATACCACCACTTAAATGACGATAATATTTTTCATCAAAAATATCTACTAGATTGTTTACGCCCATTGCAAGCCCCATACGGTTTTTAGTGTATTGAGAAAAATATTCAACCAGTTTGTAATATTCTTGAAAATTTGAAATCAAGACTGTTTGACCTAGGGAGCAAAGCAAATCTGCTCTATCCATAAAATCTTGCTCATCAATTTCACCTTCAGCTCTAAGATTGGATAAAGTAATTTCAAAAAGCACTTTTGTATTGTCTTCAGTAACTCTATTTTCTTCAAGGAACAATCTGTATGATTTCTCAAACATATCCATGTTAACTTTGGTAACGGGCCTAAAGCTTCCACGAAGAGTTAAAATATTTTTTTTGTATAATTCTCTTGCAGGTAAAACATTGGTCCCATCGGGCGAGAACATAACCGCATCTGTCATTCCATTCTTGACCAATTGCAGACTCATTAATCGATTATCTACATCTTTAAAGGCTGGGCCTGAAAAGTTTACAGTATCAATTTCCAATCGATCTTTGTCTAAATGGTCATACAAATAGCGGAGTAATTTTTTAGGAACATTATATTTATAAAATGCACCATAAATGAGATTTAATCCTAAAATACCAAGTGTTTCTTGTTGTAAACGGGCATCGGTTTCTTTAAAGCGAACATGTAATACAATTTCGTTGTAATCTTGATCTGAATCAAGTTGGTACTTAATGCCAACCCAACCATGTCCTTTGAATTGTTTAGCAAAATCTATGGTAGCTACAGTATTTGCAAACGAAAAGAACATTTTATTAGGGTGTTTATCCCTAGTAATTCGTTTTTCAATAAGATCAATTTCATGAGAAAGCATTTTTCTTAATCTAGCTTCTGTTACATAGCGGCCGTCTTCCTCAATACCATAAATGTCATCACTAAAATCCTTATCATATGCAGACATGGCTTTTGCAATGGTTCCAGAAGCACCACCTGCTCTAAAGAAGTGTCTTACAGTCTCTTGTCCAGCGCCTATTTCAGCAAAAGTTCCATAAATATTTTCGTTAAGATTAATTCGAAGTGCTTTTGTTTTTAATGAGGGAATTTCTTCGAATTCTCTATCTCCTTTAAGAGTAATTTCCATCTTTAAACCTTGGTTAAAACTTTAATACAAAGGTATTAAATTAAAGATGCAAAGAAAAAAATTAAGTTTAATTAACTAAAAAAATCATTTTATGTTAATTAAACTTAATTTTAAATAAAATTAGGAGCACAATTACATGCTATTTAACTCTGCAATCAATTCTTGAATAACAGATTTGGCATCACCAAATAACATTGATGTTTTTTGATTATAGAATAGCTCATTTTCAATACCTGCGTATCCAGGTTTCATACTTCTTTTATTCACTATTATTTGTTTGGCATTTTCAACTTCTAGAATTGGCATTCCATAAATTGGGCTACTTGGGTTGTTTTTAGCTGCAGGATTGACAACATCGTTAGCACCAACAACAAATACAACATCTGTGTTTTGGAATTCAGGATTGACTGCATCCATTTCAGCTAGTTTGTCATAATCTACATTAGTTTCAGCCAATAATACATTCATATGCCCTGGCATACGACCAGCTACTGGGTGAATGGCATATTTAACCTCGATTCCTTTACTTGTCAACAATTGTTCCAATTCATGTATTGCATACTGAGCTTGAGCTACAGCTAAACCATAACCGGGAACAATTATAATTCTTCGTGAATAATTCATCAAAATGGCTACATCACTAACCGTAGTTTTCTTAATATCGCCTTTAACCGAACTTGAGTCACCTAGATCTTCATCGGTTGAAGTCTCTCCAAAACCACCAAAAATCACATTAGCAAGTGGTCTGTTCATGGCTTTGCACATTGCAAAAGTTAAAATGGTACCTGCAGACCCAACTAGGATGCCCCCAGTTAACATTACCATATTGCCGTATAAAAAGCCAGCTAAAGCTGCTGCTAAACCTGTAAAGGAATTTAGCAGTGATATTACTACAGGCATATCTGCTCCACCAATAGGGAAAACAAATAAAACTCCATATGCTAATGCTCCAAAAAAGATCAAGTATAAGAAAAGTTGGCTACTTGATCCTGACCAGGTGATATAAGCGGCAAATAGAATTAACACCAAAAAAATGACATTATTTATAACATTATATTTTGGGATGCGGAAAGGTTTTTTTATGTATCCATTTAATTTACCCCATGCAATCATACTCCCTGAAAAGGAAATACTACCTATAATCATTCCGGATAAAATTGTAACAATAGACAATGAATCTCCTGTATAATGTTTGAATTCTATCAACCCAATTAATGCAGCACATGCTCCTCCCATACCATTAAATAAGGAAACTAATTCGGGCATTTTGGTCATTGCTACTTTTTTAGCAATAGCCCAACCTATAATAGTGCCAATAAGAATTGCAGCTCCTATTAAAATGTATATTTGAGTTGCCACTTCTTCTGGATGATGTAAAAACAAAGTGCCAAATATTGCCAAAGTCATACCAACTGCGGCAATAAGGTTACCTCTTCTAGCGGTTTCAGGATGACTTAACATTTTTAGGCCAAGAATGTAGGTAATCGACGCAACTAAATAAATAAATTCGAGACTAAATATATATTCCATTATTTTTTCTTTTTAAACATTTCTAACATACGGTCGGTAACAACAAATCCACCAACCACATTTAATGTCCCCAATAATACAGCAACAAAACCAAGTGCTTGTGCTAAAATATTGTCTGGTTCTGTTCCCAACATAACTAAAATAGCACCAATTATAACTACGCCATGTATTGCATTTGCTCCGGACATTAATGGCGTGTGCAATACTGCAGGTACGTGACCGATAACTTCAACTCCAACAAATATCATCAGTATGACGATGTATATCATTTGAATGTTATTGCTTATAAAATCAATTAATTCTGTCATTTTTAAGATATTTTTACTTCTTGTTTAACTTTTCCGTTTTGTCTAATTGTTCCATTATATACAATCAAAGTTTCATCTGTGATCTGATCTTCCAAATCCCATTTGAATTTATTGGCATCAGTTAAGTGTACTAAATAATTGAAAGTGTTTTTAGCATAAAGGTCACTGGCATTGGTAGATACACTTTCGGGAGCTATTGTAGTTCCAATAATTTTTACACCATGTTTAACTACTGTTTTGTTCATTACACTAAGTTCGCAATTCCCACCTTGTGCAGCAGCTAAATCTATAATAACTGCCCCATTTTGCATATTTTTTACTTGTTCTTCATTAATTAATACAGGAGATGTTCTTCCTGGAACCATTGCTGTTGTGATTACCAAATCGGCTTTGAACAAAGATTTATCAACAGCTTCTTTTTGTCTTCTTGCATAATCTTCAGAAGCTACTTTAGCATATACACTTCCTGAATCTTCACCGTTGCTATCAACCAAGATAAATTTGGCACCCAAAGATTCTGCCTGTTCTTTTGTTTCGGTTCTTATATCTGTAGCTTCTACAATGGCTCCCAATCGTTTTGCTGTTGCAATTGCTTGTAAACCTGCAACTCCAACACCATAAACCAAAACTCTTGCAGGGGAAATTGTTCCAGCAGCAGTCATCATTAATGGAAATATTTTTGTCATTTCATAAGCGCCTTTGATAACAGCTTTATAGCCAGCTAAATTGTTCTGAGAACTTAAAACATCCATGTCTTGAGCTCTAGAAATTCGAGGCATTGCATCCATTGAAAAGGCTGTAGCTCCTTGTTCCGCAATTATTTCCATATCTTTTGGATGAGATTTGTGAAACAGTTGGGCAATTATGATTTGGCCTTTTTTCAATTTTTTAAGTTCCTTATTTTCAAATGGGTTGATCTTAATCAAGATGTCCGCATTGTTAAATAGGTCTTCTTTAGTTCTGATAAGTGCTCCTGCTTTGCTATAATCTGAATTTTTGTAAGACGAATTTGCTCCCGCATCTTCTTCTACTTTAACTTCAAATCCTTTAGCAATAAGTTGTTGGGCAATTTTGGGGGTAATAGCGACTCTATTATCACCTTTTTGGGTTTCTTTTAAAACGCCTATAGTCATGTTGTGAAATATTTAAGTTTGCTTCAGCAAAGATAAATATTAAAGAAGGTATTTAATCTGACTTTTGTCATCTTTTATTAATAAAAAAGTATAATTATAGATATTAAAAAATCTAAATTGAACCTTTGGTTTATAATAATAAGTTATAAATTTAAACTGAATTATTTTATAGAATGAAAATCACTTTTTTAGGCACTGGTACTTCTCAAGGTATTCCAGTTATAGGAAGCAATCACCCAGTATGTCTTAGTGATAATCCTAAAGATAAACGGTTAAGAGTTTCTGTACTTATAGAATGGGAAAATTATACATATGTAATTGATTGTGGGCCAGATTTTAGACAACAAATGCTTACTTCAAAATGCTCAAGAATCGATGGAATAATCTTTACCCATGAACATGCCGATCATACGGCGGGACTGGACGATATAAGGCCTTTTTTTTTCAGGCAAGGGAATATACCCATTTATGCTCATGAAAGAGTTTTAAAATCATTGGAAAGGCGCTTTGATTATATTTTTGAAACCCACGATAAATATCCTGGAGCTCCAAGTGTAACTGAATTTGTTGTCGAAAACAAACCTTTTAAATTAGGAAATATGCAAGTTGTACCTATAAATGGCATGCACGACAAGCTTCAGGTTTTTGGTTATCGATTTAAGGATTTTGCTTATTTAACAGATATGAACAAAATTGAAGATGATGAAATTCAAAAACTAATGGGTGTTAAAATTTTGGTTATAAATGCTTTAAGAATTCTTCCACATCCTTCACATTTTAATCTTGAAGGCGCTCTTAAAGTAATATCTAAAGTCAACCCCGAAAAGGCTTATTTGACACATATCAGTTCAATGTTGGGATTTCATGATGAAGTGCAACAAAAGCTCCCAAAGAACGTTTATCTAGCTTATGATAACTTACAAATAACACTATAGATTATGAAGAGCAGAATTTTTATGTACTTATTTATTTTTTCATTATTGCTGATACTGTTTCTATTTATGAACTCAAAAAGTATCATAGAAGATTATGATAAAAATCTTTCAAAATTGGAAGCAAAAGAAGCAATCTATGAAGATTCTCTTAAAACTTTAAAAGATGAAAATTTTGAATTGATGCGCTTTAGCCTTGAATTTAATGATGATGCCATGAGTTATTTTGAGGACCAAGGTTATAAAATTTCAGAGCTTATACCTTTTATAAAAGATGAACTTTATAAGTTGAATGTTTATGAAGGTGATGACCATCCTTTAGTTCCTTATGCTTCAATGACAGGTAATAAAATGATGATCAATTCCATAAAATTGCTAAATAATAGATGGATTATAGCCGATTTTTCAGATGGTAAATATTGGGGTGAAATGATAATGACCTATGAGATCACTGATGAGCAAGAATTAAAATTTAAACTTTTGGATTATTTGTTGTACCATTAAATCCTTTTAAATCAAAGGTTCAAGCCAACGTTTAAATTCATAAAAATTTTGTGGGGCAACTCCATGACCTACCGGGAATTCTGAATACATGTGTTTTATATTCAATTTGTTTAGAAATTCTGGCGTTTTTCTAGCCCAGGTAACGGGAATGACCTGATCAACACTTCCATGAGAACAAT
>BS_KBA_SWE02_21mDRAFT_10000928_pt1 | contig 11034 bp, 11 predicted proteins | sample BalSeasSWE02_21m_FD_9196 | JGI IMG/M metagenome (IMG submission 9196)
CCGTCGAGAACTGTCAGGTTTTTCTCGTTTCACTACAACATGATGTCCGATTGAGATTTGACAACTTTTTGAAAGTTGTCAAATCTAAGACTAGATTTGACAACTGTTTGAAAGTTGTCAAATCTTGGTTCCGATTGAGATTTGACAACTGTTTGAAAGTTGTCAAATCTTGGTGCAGAATAGATGATGAAGGAAAAAATATGGAGGAAAAAATCAAGATGTCTAAACATAAGTATAAATATTGGCTTTGGTTAATACTCTGGCTACCTTCAGTGGTGCTAGGTGCGTCCCTGGTCAGTGACACTGGACCAATGGAAGTTTATCAAGCTAAGGAGGATTTTGAGACGGTTAAACTCAACTTGCAGACGGCGATTACTGACCGTGGGGTAAATATCAATAATACTTTACATATCAGCGAGATGTTAGAGCGTACCGGTAAAGATTTAGATTTTAAACCACTCTACACCAAAGCCGAATCTTTTGAGTTTTGCAGTGCGTTATTTGCGCAACGAATGATGGAATTACATCCGGCCAACATCGCTGCCTGTCCTTTGACCATTGCAATTTACTGCACGGTAGCAAATCCTAGTCAAGTTTATATCGCGTTTCGTAAACCCGTGCTAGCTGGCAACCAGGCATCAATATTGACTCAGGAGATTGAAACCTGGTTACGTGCGATTGTGCGTGATACGTTAGCAAACTAACGTCCGTTTAAAGGATCCCCTATTATGTCAGAAACACTCGCCAATTCTTCACTGCCCACGCCGCCTAAATCAACTGAAATTGCCGATTTTATTCAACAATTGCAACCATTATTACAAAATTGGCAGCAGCGGCAAAATCGTTACGATTTTCACGAAAAAATGTTGCATGTGGTAGCAGCCATCGTGGCAGTATTGGCTTCGTATGTATTTTTTCTCATTTATGCAGTGACCACGGATATGAGAATGGTAACACAACAGTTAAATTCCTTGACCACGGAAATTGTGATGATGTCCAAGGAGTTAACCGGCATTGACCTGGGCATTAACTCGATGAACAAGGGAATGACTAATTCTATGAATACAATGAATAATTCTCTGTCAGAAATAAGTCGTTCAACCCAAGAAATAAGCAAAGCCGTCCAAGGCATCAAATTTTCTCTACACGAAATTAATTCTTCGCTGTTACAAGTGTCTAAAGACATGTCAGATACTCAAAAGTCTATACTCACAGTGTCCGGGGAGATAACGAATATGGAGAAATCAGTCTCGGCAGTGTCGCAGGAAATTACCAGTATTCACTTAGATTTTCGTACAGTGGTCAGTGATTTAGATGCGATGGTCATACAACTAGAAGAAATGCGATCTGATACTAATCGAATTGGCCGAGGTATTGGTGTAATGTCTAATGATGTAGGGGTCATGTCACACGACGTGTCAAAACCCTTTCGCGGGTTTAATAGCATTATGCCCTGGTAATCTATCCCTTACCTCTGGCTCACCGCGTGGTAATGCCGCCAGGACCGCCGGGACTGATTCTGAAATTTCAATCGAAACTTCCACCGAAACTTCAACCTGGAGTACCAAGCGAAGCTTTGTAACAAAGCTTTGCTTGGTACTCCTGGTTGGGTTAATCCCTGACGTGAAAAATTAAATGGACAATCTATTTATTGGTGGACCCTTAAGGCTTTCATCCAAGTCGAAAAACTTGGTGGTATTGAAGGATCCCTCGAAGGGCTGTTATCCCTGCTTTCGGGGCGGGTGAGGATAGCTACACCGATAAAGGTAAACTATTAAAGGTAAACTATGCGTTTCAATTCAATGATACAAATTTTTTTAGTAGGTATGGTCCCGACCTTACTACTCAATTGTGGAGGAGGTAGTGAAGATAATTCTAATGCTTCCTCCTTAATCTCCCCTGCGTCCACGTCAACCACTACTGGTACCACTCCATCGATAATAGAAACCGCGCCCCAAAATTATTTAGGGGTGGCTTTAATGTTAGATAGCGCCGGTGAAAATGATAATGGTTTCAATCAATTAGCATTAACCGGTGCGCGGCAAGCCACGGCGGAGACCGAAAATGTAGTCTTTGATTATGTCGTTGCTCAACCGACTGACAATTATTCAGATATTCTGGAAAAAATCATCAACAGTGGTTATGACTTAATTATCACCCTGGGCTTACCAATGGCTGAAGCCACCGCCCAAGTGGCGAAAACTCATCCTCAAATTTATTTTGTGATTATAGATGTCATGTATGACAGTTATCAAACCTTGCCCAATGTGGCCAGTGTGATGTTTGCAGAAGACCAGATGGGTTATTTAGCTGGAATCTTAGCAGCTTGTATGACGACCAGTCAGATTATCGGCTCAGTCGCGGGGGGAGAAAATATTGCCAACACTCGTCTGCTTCAAGGATTTCAAAACGGTGCTCGAAGTGTTAAACAGTTTATTACCATATTGCATCAAACTATTAACGAAGCGGAAGATTTTGTCAAGGGGCGACAATATGCCGAAGCGTTTATTCTACAAGGCGCAGATGTGATTTTTGGGGCCGGCGGTCAAGCAGGAAATGGGGCCTTAGAAGCCGCCGCCGCCGCGGGGACTACGGGTCTAAAAGCGATTGGGGTTAACGTTGACCAATATTTTACGGTGCCAGAAAAAGTGGGTAGATATTTGATGACCAGTGCGATTAAGCGGGTAGAAGTGGCAACGGCGCAAATGGTGCAGGAGTTTGCGAAAAATAAACAGGTGAAAAGTGGCGTTTACTATTTTTCCGTGGCGGACCATGGGGTAGGATTAGCACCTTATCATGATTGGGAAACTCAAGTTTTTCCACAGTGTAAACAAAGGGTTGAGCAAGCGCAACAAAATTTAGTCGAAGGGAAGATTAATACGGGGGTAATATTGCAATAATCCGAAGTCGAGATTTGACAACTTTTTTAAAGTTGTCAAATCTAAAGGGTGGTCAAATCTGAAAGACTTTATTTAAGTCCTTCCAATAATTCTTTCAATTTGCCAAATCGAGATTTGACAACTTTTTTAAAGTTGTCAAATCTAAAAGACCAAATCGAGATTTGACAACTTTTTTAAAGTTGTCAAATCTAAAAGACCAAATCGAGATTTGACAACTTTTTTAAAGTTGTCAAATCTAACAGAGTGGTCAAATCTGAAAGACTTTATTTAAGTCCTTCCAATAATTCTTTCAACTTACCAAAACGCTCTTTCTGAATCCCGGTTGCCAATGCTTTGGCTTCCGCCAGTTTGCCGGCTTCCAAGTTAGGAATTAACTCACTGTCACGAGTCGTTTTAAACTCTTCCCAGAGGGTTTTAACTTCTTCCAATTTAGTCTTGGTTTCAGCAACCGTGGCCGCATCGGCTAAAACTGCGGTAAGTGCTGTTTCAGCTTCTTCGCTACCTTTCACTACTTCTGCTTTCAACGCATCACGTTTAGCGACATCAGTTTCAGTAAGCATCTTCACCAGGCTTTCCCGTGCCGTGGTCATCGCTGTCAAAATATCGCTCACTTGGGCTGCTTGGGCCGTTTGTACCAACAGTAGTCCTGCCAGGGCTAACGAGGAAATCAGGATTTTTTTCATATTTAAAGTCCCCCATGTTTGAAGATAAAAATGTGATTGGATTAGATTCTCAGAATTAAATTTAAATTTTAAAACAGAAACATGGTAAGTTGTCCAGAAACCGAATTCCTTGATTTAAGTCAAACCGTAGAGCTCCAAACTCTTAACGGTTGACTTCAGTCAAACAGAATGAGTTTAGAGCAGAGTAGGATAATATTCTTCGTATTCTTCAATTTCATCACGCGACAATTCATGGTAAACACAGATATAACCAATCAGTTTACCTTTGCGAGTATTGGGAGTAATGGTGGCATCGGTCCAGAAAAAGCCACCGTCTTTGCGTAAATCTTTGATAGGCCCCTGCCAAATGTGGCCATTGATAAGAGTATTCCATAACTCTTTAAAGACCACCGTCGGCATGTCAGGATGTCGTAAACTGTAATGCGGTTTGCCCACCAATTCGGCTTCCTTATAACCTGAAATATGAAGCAACCAACGGTTAGCATACGTGATGTGGCCTTGCACATCTGTATGAGAAATGAGCAGATGTCCTCGCGGCAATAGCGTTTCCTTGTCACTGATACTGACGGCACGTTGCGTACCATCATAATGTGTCATCGTTACTTTACGCAATTTTGGTTTAGTAATTGCCGGCGTTAGCGTGGTTAGCATAGTTAGCGTGGTCATATTATTCCTTCCTATTTTTTGTGTTATGGTGGTAATGAGATAATCAAATACTTAACAATACCATGACTGCTAAGTTTAAAATTTGGAAACTCTTGATTCACTTACCTTACGCACCGTGGTAGTAGTTGTAGTGGTTGTAAGTTGGAGTGAGCGTCAGCAAACTTTCCAACCTACAAAATTTCCAAAGTGTGTAAGGTGAATGATTCACTCACCTTACGCACCACCACCCCTAGATCCTCCTGGCTAAGGCGGGGAATCTTCCCTGCGATTCCGGCAGTGCTTACTCCCCTCCTTACCAAGGAGGGGTTGGGGGTGGTTGAGTTAACCGTGCGTAAGGTGAGTGATTCAATACTAAAATTATTTTTCCCCTGTTAGATTATATTTAGTCTGCTCATTGAGATTTGTCAAGGAAATAAGCAAAATTTATCAAAAAAATACGTCATAAAGCATAAATCATTTACTATGTAAAATAATTGTCACAATCCACTGTTATTATTTAATTTTCTGATGATGCTTGACGATAATTACTCCAATAAACTATTTTCGTAAAATTAATTTGTTATTATTTGTCAAATAGATAAAAATATTTATACTAAATTGATATTTTTTGAACTTTTCCTAAAAAAGCATTTATGTCACAATAGTAATGTTCTACCGTAAATGAAAGATTTGACCCCCTTTCAATAAAGTAAAGTGGTCAATTTTTTACCTTTACCATAATAGTTGGAGTTTATCGCGCTGACGAGAAATTTATTTATGCCTACACCACAACACCTTTTACTGGTAGAAGATGAAACAGCCATTCGTGAAATGCTACAACTAGCATTGAGCAAGACCGAATTTATCCTCACTGAAGCCGCCACTGTGAGTCAAGCTAAAATAGAAATCTTCAATCATCTGCCGGACTTGATTTTATTAGACTGGATGTTACCAGAAATCAGTGGCATCGAATTTGCCAAACAATTGAAAAAAGATTCCCAAACTCAATCTATCCCCCTCATTATGTTAACCGCCCGTGGCGAAGAAACAGACAAAATTCGCGGCTTTGAAGTGGGGGTCGATGACTATGTCACCAAACCCTTTTCTCCTCGTGAATTAATTGCCAGAATCAAAGCCGTATTACGTCGAGTTTCGCCCTATGGCAATGCCGAAACCTTAATCGTTAATGAATTACAACTGGATCCTACCGAACATCGTGTGAAAATCGGCAATCAAGAAGTTACCATTGGTCCTACCGAATTTCGTCTATTACTCTTTTTCATGCAACATCCAGAACGAGTCTATAGCCGAACCCAGGTCCTGGACCAAGTGTGGGGAAGCAATGTCTATATCGAAGAACGTACCGTCGATGTTCATATTCGACGACTGCGTAAAACGCTGGCTGGACATGGCTATGATCATCTCGTACAAACGGTGCGTGGAGTTGGCTACCGTTTCACCACTATGCGGCAATAATCTTATGTCTCCTTGGGTTCAAGAATTTTGGCGAATATTTGGAATTACCACCAGTTTATGGCTAATTGGCCTACTAATTGGCCAGGCCATGCTATTTTTATTCCTAGCCAGCCTGACTTACATAGGTTGGCATTTATATCATTTACGTCAATTAGAACAATGGTTTAGCCATAAAAAATTTCATCCACCCGAAGCGCCAGGCATCTGGGGCGAAGTGTTTTACCACTTTTACCGGTTACAGCAACGTAATCGTAAACGTAAACGCCAATTGGGCGAGATGTTGAAACGCTTCCAAAATTCCACCGCCGCGATGCCTGATGCCACGGTGGTGCTTGGACCTGATTATGAGATTGAATGGTTCAACAAAGCCGCCGCCCAATTATTGGGACTACAATCCCCCAGAGACCGCGGTCAACCGATTACTAATCTCATCCGTTATCCTAGTTTTCATCATTATTTGGAACAAGGTAATTATGAAGACAATACTCTCAAATTCGTCTCGCCCATCAATGCGGGACTCATGTTAAGAGTAAGTGTGATTCCTTATGCCGATAATCAACGGCTACTATTAGCGCGTGACATTACCCATTTACACCGACTAGAACAAATTCGTAGTGATTTTATTGCCAATGTATCCCACGAATTACGCACGCCGTTGACCGTAATTACCGGCTTGGTGGAAACTATGCGCGATTCAGAGGACTGTACCCAGAGCCATCAACGTCCTCTGCTGTTACTAGCTCAACAAACCGCACGAATGCGAAATATTGTGGAAGACTTATTGCTATTATCCCGGTTAGAATCGGAAACTCCCACCAATCATTCAGAACCAGTAGCCGTAGCGGAAATGCTCAGAAGTATTTATGAAGAAGCCGTAGCCCTAAGTGGAGACCGGCAACATCAGATCACGTTAGCGGTGGCAGAAGAATTGATAATTTACGGGCAAGAAGGAGAATTACGCAGTGCGTTTTCGAATCTGGTATTTAATGCCGTGCGATATACGCCAACTGGAGGAGCTATTAAAATTCGTTGGTACAGCGACGACCAAGGCGCTCACTTTTCCGTACAAGATACCGGCGAAGGCATTGCACCTGAACATTTACCTCGTTTGACCGAACGTTTTTACCGCGTTGATGTTGCACGCTCACGTAATCAAGGAGGAACTGGTTTAGGCCTGGCAATTGTCAAACATGTATTAAATCGTCACCGTGGTCAATTGCACATAGAAAGTGAACCCAGTAAAGGCAGTTTATTTCGTTGTGATTTTTTAACAGCAGATTTGAACAGCAGATTTGACAACTTTTCGCACTAGATTTGACAACTTTTCGCACTAGATTTGACAACTTTTCGAAAGTTGTCAAATCTTAAACCNCGCACTAGATTTGACAACTTTTCGNACTAGTTGTCAAATCTGCTTTTTTTATCTATCCACACACAAAGAGGAATTATCACTATGTCACAACCTCCAAAAATCGGAAAAAAACTTGGGGAACTGGTTACAACCAATTGGGGCGCCTTCATCATAGCCATGGCTGCCATTCTTGGCGTGTTAGGGCTATTTGTAACTTTTAGCACCCTGGTGGTTATTACGATTATTGTTATAGTAATCGTAATTATTTTAATAGCCATCGATTTACGTCTTAACCCCCCCGTTATCACCCCTCCCCCCATGATTACCAACAACGAAGCCCCAAACCTCACCCCGTCAATCGTCATCCTCTACAAACACGATAAACCCCTAGACGAGGACGCGGCGAAGGTGCTAGAATCCTTGTTAACTCAAGCCGGGCATTCAGTCTTTCTTGACCCTCAGAGTCAACCGGACCACTTGAAAATGGCCATGCAACATGCAGAAGCTATTCTCGTTTTGCTGACTTCGAACGCCAATCATAGCGACAAATTAGAAAATGAAGTGATACTCGCTTGCCAAACAGCCAACAACCGGGCGAGTCGCAAACCACCGATTATTCCCATTCGTCTGCAATTTGAAGACGAGATAACACAAATCCATCTGGCCGAAATGCTGAAAAATCGGCCCGCTATTCTTTGGCACGATATTAATAATGTTTCACAATTAAGTCAAAACCTGATGCCACGTCTAACCCAAATTCCCTCAGAAACGCCTACGGGTGCCATTCCCATAACGTCCAAATTTTATATCAAACGTCCAGCAGACGAACAATTACGCCAACTTATTGTCAATCACAATAGCGTCATCCTAATTCGTGGTTCTCGTCAAGTCGGCAAAACATCCTTGTTAGTGCGCGGTCTCCAGATGGCTCGTGACGCAGAAATGCTAGTCTGGTTTACCGACCTTCAATCGTTGGGGGAATCGGCTTTTGCGGATATAAAAACCTTCTATGTCACCCTCGCCCAAGACCTCGCTAATCAAGCCCAGGTAGAAAGTTCCCTTGACCTCCTCTGGAATACAAAATTAGTTGCTAACCAAAATTTTGAAGACTATCTCTGCAAACATTTATTACCCCAGGTAACGGCACCGGTGTTATGGGCGATTGATGAAGCCGACCGGTTATTACAGCAACCGTTTAGTGGTGATGTCTTTGCTCTCCTCCGGAGTTGGCATAACAAGCGGGCCACTGCGCCTAAACAGCCTACTGCCAAGATCACGCTACTGATTGCTTATGCTACCGAATATCACCTGTTTATCAAAGACCCCTTGCAATCGCCTTTTAATGTGGGCCAAAAATTAACTTTGGAAGACTTTACCATGGCACAAGTGACAGAATTAAATCAGCGGTATGAGTCGCCGTTGCGCCCTGAAGAATTACATGACTTCTATCATCTCACCGGCGGTCATCCCTATCTATCTCGCAGTGGTTTATATGAGATGGTGTCAGACCGTTTCACCTTCTCCCAATTCACTCAACGGGCGTTGTTTTCCGAAGGCAGTATCTTCATTGACCATTTGCGGCGAATGGTGACCTTACTCAACCTCGACCCTCAATTACGAGAAGCCGTGCGAGCCATCCTCCGTAGCCAGTTGTCATTCTCTGCAACTTGGCAAGCCTTCCGCCGCGGTCAACTCTCGTTACGTGAAACCTTACAGGCCATTCGCCATGCTCAACCGGGTCTGGATGAAATTTCCTTTGACCGTTTACATAGCGGTGGTATACTTAAAGGCGACTCTCGGCATGACTTTCAACTGCGCTGTGAATTATATGAGAATTATTTGAAGAAAAAGTTGCTATAATCACTCGGTAGGGTGCGTCCCACGCACCATTTCTCAAGTTTAGAATGGTGCGTGGGACGCACCCTACACTACTTTTAGAAGGAGACCATCGTTATGTTAAATTCTTTTCAAAACCTTCCATTAGTCAGCCTTTGCCAAGCGGCCGAACAAGGCAACCCGGAGGCCCAATATCAATTGGGCTTAAAATATTTGACCGGCGACGGCGTGGAGCGCAGTGTAATGCAAGCCACGCAATGGTTTCACACCGCTGCCGAATTTGGTCAACCAGAGGCCCAATATCAACTCGGTTTACGATATGAACGCGGCGAAGGGGTCCCTCAAAATTTGCCACAGGCTTGGCAATGGCTAATGAAAGCCGCCGATGGGGGTCAGCCAGAAGCGCAACACAAGGTCGCGGCAACTCGACGAGAACGTTACAAACACAGCATTCAACTGATTCAGCAATGGATGGCTGAGGAGGATGGTTATGATGAACAGGTGTGGCCCCAGATTAGACGAGAACTTCAAAAAGATACTTGGGGTTATTCTGAGGATGCAAAAGAGGAGGAACTATTAAATGAAACTACTCATTGATACCGGCGTACTTGGCGAGTTTTGTCATCCAAACACCGCTAAATATCGGCCGAAAATCAATCAGTTTCTTAACCATTTGGCACAAGGCAACTTGGACGTTTTTATCCCTGAAATTGCTGATTATGAACTCCGGCGGGAACTGCTACGTTTTGCCAAGCAAAACCGTCAAACTACTTCAAAGAGTTTGGAACGGCTAGACAATCTGGTGAGTGTGTATGGTTTTGAATATCTCCCCATAACGACACCAATGTGGCACCAAGCCGCGGAACTTTGGGCCGAGGCGCGTAATATTGGACAACCGATTGCCGACCCCAAGGACTTGGGAGGAGATGTGATTTTAGCCGCGCAGGCCATGGCGATAGCAGGAGTGGTAATTACTAATGTAAAACACTTGGGACGGTTTGTGGTGGCCAAGGAATGGAATGAATTGATTAAGGAATGGACGATTTAACTTGGTAGAGGCCAAAAAAACACTTGCCTATCCTACTTTTTCAGTAGGGTGCGTCCTACGCACCATTTCTCAAGTTTAGAATGGTGCGTGGGACGCACCCTACACTACACTTTGTTTAAGGCTTGAATTTGTTGATAATGAGATTGGTTGCCAGTGACCAATATTCTTTGATGATGCAAGGCGGTTGCGGCAATCAGTGGGTCAGCGCATCCTATGGTCTGACCATGGCGTTCCAAGTCGGCGTAAATTCTCCCCGCGGTTTCTGCAATTAGACTCTCAATGGGGAAAATTTCCAATTTACCTAACCCCTGAAGAAACGTATTGATTCGTGATTCACGTTGAACTTTATGAAAACCCTTGACGATTTCCATAACCGTGATGACTGATATAGAGTATCTCCCCAACACCGCCAGGTAAGCCGACGAACGGGAGGCAACTTGGGAGTTGACACCTTTGAGAATCTCGGAGAATATATCTGTATCTAATAACACCTTATCCATGGCCATTGGTTTGTCTCAACGGTTGCGATTGTCGGTCCTGCATCGCCTCCGCCACGATTTGGTCGAGGAGGTCACGGTCTTGTGCAAATAATCCCCAAAAGGGGTCATTAACCACAGGGGTTGGGTGGGCGAATTTTTCTACCCATTCTTGAATCAAAGTTTCCAAGGTGGTATGCTGGACAGAAGCGATTTGTCTAGCCAAACTAAGCGTTTGTGAGTCAAATTGTAGTTGTATCATTTCCATAAAGAACATCCTCGTTATACTGCATAGCGTCACAACTTGACCTTACAATTGGCATAAATATAGAGGATTGTTGGACTTCACTGACGCTCAGTCCAACCTACATAAGTTATATGGTCAAATTGCTACGCTATACAGTATAGATTAATGGAAGTTAATAGTATTCATCAAAAACTAAATTTTTTCAAATTAACTAAATTCAGTCAAACCTTCTAAAGAGTACAACCCCAATGTCAACCAATTTCTATGTTACCGGCGGCACCATGCCTTCAGACGCGCCGTCTTATATCAAACGTCAAGCCGATGACGAGTTATACCACGCCTTACAACAAGGCGAATACTGTTCCATTCTCG
>BS_KBA_SWE02_21mDRAFT_10000929_pt1 | contig 11026 bp, 6 predicted proteins | sample BalSeasSWE02_21m_FD_9196 | JGI IMG/M metagenome (IMG submission 9196)
GACCGCAAACCCAGCGGTGCGTGTTTTATTATTGAATTACCCCCTACAACCGGAGAAAAAATATGAGAAATACCCCTTATCGAGTTTTAGTCGTTGACGATGAACTAGACATGCGTGAAGAGTTAGTCGCATTGCTGGAAGAGCATAATTTTGCCGTAGAAACCGCTAACGATGGCGAAGAAGGTTTGAAAAAACTCCTCACGGATGAGTTTGACGTGGCGTTAGTGGATTTGAAGATGCCTAAAATGGATGGCTTGACCATGATTCGGCGGGCTGACGAACAAGAGATTGATGCTTACGTCATTATTTTGACGGGCAAAGGTGACAAACAAGATGCGGTCGCTGCTATCAAATTGCAAAGTACGGTCAAAGATTGGTTTGAGAAATCTTCCCTAGACAGTGCCGCATTAGTGAAACGTGTCACTCGATTAGCCAAGGGAATGTCGTTTGAAGAGATAGACCGCCTCTTTGCCGATATTCCCAAGGAGAGTTCGTATGTCTGATGATAAATGCTATTACTTTGATACCAATGTATTATTTAAACATTATGTATCTAAAGAAACGGAAATTCGACGTTTGAGTAGTAGTACCACAGCCGTAGTTTATGTCTCCAATTTGACCTATTTAGAAGTATTAGGCGTACTTATGCGGTATTGTCGTCAAGGCAAGTTGAAGAAGAGAAAAATAGACTCCATTATTGACCTACTCAAAGACGATATTGGCACAACCTCCAGTCACCGCTTTCAATTGGTGGTTACTCAAGAAGGCGTGTTTCGTCGCGCCAGGGCCTTGATGAGAGAATATGCAATGGATTATGAATTAAGTGCCAATGACGCATTGCATATTGCCATAGCCAAAACTATCGCGCCCGGAGTCATCATGGTCACTTCTGACGGCGGTAAAAGTTTGGGTAAAATGAAAGGTGTATGTACCGAGATTGGGTTGGAGGTGTTTGATCCTGAAATTTCTGCTAGTCCCTTTAATTGAAATCTTAAAATTCAACGAATTACCAAGGTTAAAAGTTTCCTAAACCTCAAAAGTTTAGGAAACTTAACACCTGCCAAGTTTAGCAATCTGCGCTCTCAGCGGTTAGTACCTCCATTGGCTAGTAGGTACTAAGTACTGAAGCAGAAATTTTCTGATATTTTCTTTCGCCCCTCTCCCTCTGGGAGAGGGGCCGGGGGTGAGGGAAAATACCGCCGAATTTATGCTTCAGTACTTACCTACTCACTCCCACTTTACCAAATCCGCTCGCACTATCTTAATTCGTTGTAAAATAATCTCTCGTTGGAGGTTGAACCAAATCATGCCGCCGGTGATGACCGCTCCTACTGTAATCAGCAAAATCGCCTTCTCTAACCGTCCTTCTGGATACAACTGAATCAACTGTCCAACTATATTAAGGATGAGAAACAGGCTACCGGTGTAAAGAAAAGCACGGACTTTTAGCGCAATGCCCAGAATAATTCCGACTAGACTCAGAGCCAGAATCAAGAATAAAATACTTAACTCCGGTCGCAGAAAAACATCTAAGGTGGCACTGACATACAAGGTACATAGCGCGGTGAGACGAATGGCTTGAATAACGCTGGGTTTTAGTTCTAACCAGTGTAGTTGCAACATCATTAGTACCGTGATACTCATGGGTATGGTATAAATCCATAGCAGTTGGTAGTAACTGGCTAAATCAGGAATCCATAGATAAATCCCCAAATTGAACGTTAACAAAGCCAAATAGGTGGGTAAACTTTCGCCAGAGCGACGTTGCATGAGGAGATATAAGGCTGCGGTGGCTAACAAAGTGCCGCTGGCATGAACGGAATTGAGTTGCCAGGGGATGGTCAATAGCGCCGAGAAGGGCAACAGTAGCGTGAGCCGATACCAGGAAGTGTTCATGGCGAAGCGTTGTATCAGCAATAACCAGTAACTGGCCACCATTAAACTGATAGTGTCCCAAACATCCAAGGGTACCAGTCCGCGCCAAAGTATTCGAGTATAGCCACCGGTCAGTGCCAAGAGCAGGACCAGGCCATAACTTCGTAACTCCGCTTCACTATAATGCCACCATAAGCCCATGAGGAGAAAGCCGGTGAAAATGAAGGCCCGATTATCCAAGATACCAAAGAGGTTAGGTAATTGCCCGTCGATGGTTAACCATTGGTTGATAAATAAAGCAACATGACTGCCCCAGGCCAACATGGATAGCAGTCCGAGTAGCGGTAGGCTCCAATTGAGGAGCCAAGCCAGTGACGGGGCTACCGATTTCTTCAGCCACCGACCTGCCCAGGTCAAAATAGCGAATTGTAAGGCATACCAAGGGAGCAAGACCGACCAAGAGGTATCAGGAGGCAACCAAATTAACCAGACTAGGCAACAGACACTCACCAGTAAAGTCAGACCCGTGGTCAACCAGACTTGAATTGCCAGGGTAATCGTCGCTTTGGCCGAGGAGAGAAAGAAGCCTTGAGTAAAACTCGCACCGGTCAGTACCGCGATAAGGACTAAAGTTTCTATAGTGACTGCTGGACGGTGACTGAGTAGGCCCATCACACTTAACAAAGCAGCGCTAAAACTAAAGGTGATCCATGGCTGGAGAGTGGGTCTGAGGGCTTGATTTAACACTTGACGGACCTCAACAAAGTAGCCTCGTGAAGTTTCTTTAACCGCCAAATTTTTGGCCAACCACAGAAGCACAAGGGTCCACAAGGTCAGAGTTAATGGCCATTGATACCATATCAACTGAATCAACTGCGGTTCCCATAGATGCTGGAGTGACAATATTTGAATTTCGACTAATAACACCAGGTTCCACCAAGATAGGATGACCGCGTGGGCCGAGGTTACGGTGGGGCGAAAGAATAAAATATGTAACCAGGACCAGTTAATGAGGAGTGTCAGGACGATTATGGCCAGATTATGGTCATGACGGAATAACTTGAGAATTGGCCCGACTGATAATAGATTGAGGCTTAACAGCAATAATCCAATCCATAACGCCGCCACCGGTATCACTGAGAAAGGTTTAATTAATTGTCGCAGTCCCCAAGTGGGAAACACGTTATCATAACGTTGGCAGAAAGTGGTACCGTGGAATAACCAGTTAAACCAAACGATGAGGCCACTGAGTATCCATAGTTTAAACGACGATGGATCAATATAAAATAGACTGTTGAATAGACTGTTGAGCACACTCAAACCCAGACCACTTAAGCTCAGTACGATTAGCCAGGGCAACCAGCGCCACCAGGTCTGCTCCTGTTTTTCCTGTAATAACAACAGAAAATAAACAATGGTCAATAGCAACAATGACCACTTTGGCAACACTGGTGGTAAATGGAATAGTACCAAAAAGACCAGGATGACTAAGCCACTGGCACTGAAAATGATTAGCTGTAGCCAATGCCATTGGCACCACCAAGGCTGATCCCCTTGTTTTCGGCATTGCGTATCGATCTCACGTAGCACCATCAGAAAAGCCAAAATCGTCAGCAGAAATAGTGGCCACACGGGTAAAAAAGATTGTAACAGTACAAACCAGATGATGAGGACAAATCCCAGTACGGGCCAAAAATTTGGCGCAATGGCCCAGGCTGACCAACGTTGATTGAACCAGGGTAACAGGTATTTGGCAACGGCCCATAATAAAAAACTCCAAGTCAACCAACTCCAGGATAAAACTATTGAGGCGGTGGGAAATCTTAAGTGCCAAAGAAAAAAGACACTCGCTACTGCCAACGTCAATAACAGCGGAATACTGACTCCTCGCAATGTTGGTGCGCTTGGCCGAGAACGTAACATGGGTAATAATGCCCACGCCAGACCCAGAAAAATCCAGGGCAATTCGGTATGGAGAAGTTCAACTTGCCGGTCTGCTAAGGCGGCACCGAACAAACTGACACTGTTAATCAAGGTCCAACCGTAACCTAACCAACCGAGGATTAGCCACAATTCTGGCGCAATGGCCCAACTAGATGAACGTTGATTAAAGGGAGGTAATAGGTAGTTCCCTATGGCCCATAGCAATAATCCCCAGAGAGCCGGCCACCAGAAGTCAAATGGCAGTCCCCAGTGGAGCCAGGCACTGGTTATAGCGGCGGTGAGTAGCAACGGCATGGCGAGGTCGCGAATGACCGATGCCGCTGGCCAGGGCCGGGTCAAGGGTAATTGGCCAAAGGTTAAGAGGAGAAACAACCAGGGGAGCCAGAAGGGTTTTAACTCATTAATCCATAAGACTGAGACGCTATCCAGCAAGATTCCGAAATAGCAGAAAACTATAGTGTGATATAACGGTAAACCGTAAAGAGCTTGCCAAGTGGGTGACTTGCGGAGGAGATAGGCTAGTAGAGCTAGACCCAAAGTCCAGTAAGTGGCAATGAGCGTTAACTGATGGTTGGAAATTAAGGTGGGTATCGACGTGTCCACGAGCCAACTGTAGAGTAAGCCACTGGCCAGGGTTACCGTGCCAATTAACAGATAACTATGGAGGGGCCAACGATAGCGAGTCGAAGCCAGCCACAGGAAAAGGATAAGTATTCCGAGCGTGAAGAGGACTGGTAAATACTGCGTGGTTAGGAAAATGCCCGGTAACTCGTCGGTGGTCGTCGCTGATAGCAAGCGCAATGGTGCCACCAGGTTTAATAATGCCAACGTGGCACTGAGCAAGGTAATAACCAAAGTGGTGCCGTGGACCAGTGATTCACTGAGTGACCGACCGCCGGTTGAACCATAGCCTCCTTGCCAACCGAATAAGTTAATCCAAGGTTGAAGTTGAGGTGAGGTGATCCACCGGACCGTTATCCACCAAAGTAGCGACGCATAGCCACTGCTGAGAATGAATAATTCATTGGTGCCTAGCGCCGGAGCCACTAAGACACTTAGCAATAATACCAGTGCTAACGGTAGCCACCGTAATTGTCGACTATGTCCCGCCACTAATATCGTAGTGACCGCGCCTAAACCATTGGCGATTAAATTGGAAAAACTGAGATGGTATTGTAGCCAATTCCAACCGAGTTTGGCCAGTCCGATCAGCCAAAGTAGGTAGAATACTTGCTGTAAGGGACGCATGACCATTTTGGCACGACTGGCGTAAATCTTGGCCCGGATTGGGAGCAAGCCAAGTAAGTAGAATGGACGGGAGGGGTCATCTGGAGTTAGATTTGACAACTTTTTGAAAGTTGTCAAATCTGGTGCTACCATAGTTAGATTTGACAACTTTCGCAAAATTGTCAAATCCAGTGCCATAAACAATAGCCAAACGAATATCGCCACCATCAAGGTGCCGGTCCCACTGCCACTGGAAGGAGGCAGATACTGATGTTTGAACAATTCGCCGGCTACTAAAGCGATTACTAATACCACATAAAATAAGGCGCGAGAATAGAGGTGAAGACTCAACCACAATAATAAACCGCCGATTGCCAATAGTGGGAAAGGGGAGAGCTTGAAATCAGGTAAGAAGACCGTGATTAATAGCGTCACGGCTAAAATAAGGCTGAGAAGAGCACTATTAAGTAGGGCCAAAGTCAAGTGATCGTTTAGTGTTGACTGGAATCGACGTTGGTGTTGGCACCGCAATCCCCAGGCAATCCAGCCACTGGCTAAGAAGATTAAGCCATAAGTGAATTGGTAAAAATTTCCTTGGGTAAAAAACCATTGAAATAGGATATTTTTCAGATTTGACAACTTTTCGAAAGTTGTCAAATCTAACGATGGCACTAGATTTGACAATTTTTCGAAAGTGGTCAAATCTAACTGTAGTAGCACCGGACAGTAAAACCAAGTCATGGTCGCTAAGGCCGTGAGCACATAACCTTGGTAAGCCACTAAACGTTTGGGCAACAGTTGAGAATAAGGTGATTCAGGTTGTCGTAAACTTTGGAACGCCAAGACCGTAGCGACCAAGGCGGTGAGGACTGCGGCTATGCCGGGGGAGGTACGATAGAAACTCCAAACCCAGGTGACTCCCGCCAATAGCATCAGCATTCGTTGACTAATGGTGATTAAAGTCGCCGCTTGCCGATATTCAGCAAATTTTTGGAGGGACCACACGCCAGCCAGTCCCGGTACACTGAGGAGAAAGTGCCATTGATTGGGAAAATGTCGCAATATTACCAGAGCGTATAATCCACTAAAACCGGCCAGAAGGAGATATAATGGCGGCCAAGTTAAGTAGTGCCAGACCATGGCACCGTAGAGCAAGATTCCTAAAATTAAAGCCAGGTCAATGATTAAGAGATTTTTCCCTAATATCGCTATGGTCAAGGCTAAAATGGAGAGGGCGTAAATCACAAAGGTAAAATAACTTAACCATACTTGTTTATGGACCCATTGTTTGAATTGCAGATCCACGTAGAAAAGTAGGCCACAGACGACGAGGAGGAAGGGACCAGAATAGCCTGGGGGTAACGTGAGGGTACGGCCCCAAGTGAGATGAATAAAGGAGACGACGGCCGCGTAAACCAAAGTGCCGGCCGCGTAATAAGTGAGCAATTGTCGTTCCACAAATAAGCGGTGTAGCCATTGTTGAGCAAATTGGAATAGCGCATAGCCTAATAATCCCAAGATACTGAGATGTAAGCCGGCTAATAGACTCCAGTGCGGCACTAAGTGCAGTATGGGTAGCGCAAATTGCAAAGCGGCGATGGCAATGAAAAGGAGAGGATGGTTGCCAAATAAACTACGGTCCAGTGCGCCGGAAGCCAATTTAGTGGCCAAGGTCAAACCGCCGATGGTGAGCAGTGATAGCAGGAGGCTAAGGCTGACATAAAATAAATTGGGCATACCGGTGTCAATGAGGCGCACACCGGCAGCAAAATTGAGGGGAACCAACAATACGCCTAGAATGAAGAGGGCTTGACTGGAGGTGGCTAATTCTTGGCGCCGCCGCCGCAATTGATAGCCGCCGCCAAACAGTATCACGGTATATAAATTGATGGTGAGAAACAAGGTTAAGGCTTTCCAAAAGCCGGCGGTGTTGGCGACTAGAAAGATGGAGCCGGCAACGAAGCAAAAACCGCCAATAAACCAGCCGATGTTTTGCCAGAGAAAGGGTAAGAGGATTTGGGTGAAGATTTCGCGCCGCGGTAAGTGCAAGCGTGATAAACCACTACGCCAGAATTTCAAAAACGCTACCCCCGGTGTGGTTGACCCGGTGCTGGTTGGGAAGATTGAGGTTTCTGGCAGTGTTTCTACCGCTGGCGGGGTCGCAATTTTGATAACAGTGGCGGCCAAAATTTGAGGGGTTTCGACGGGTGCCGATACAGGTGGATTCACCGAAGGAGGTATCAGCGTTTCGGAAACCAGCTCTAGCTCGGTGGTTGGTGCCGTTTCCATGGGGACCGGCACGAGCATTGTGGGAGGAGTAGTGAGTGGCACAGGGGCTGTGGTTACCGTAGTCGACGATATACTTTCCACGGTTTCTGGGGAAGCGGTTATCGGGGTCGCGACACGATAGCTACTCAACCAGGGCGGTTCCCCTAAGCGGTAATCTAAGGTTTGATTTAACCATTGCCAGGTATTTTTTAATTCAGTCTTTGATGGTGTTGCCTGGGTCACGGCAAAATTATCGATTTCGGCAGTTAAATTTTGATAATGAAGTAAATCTAACTGACCTTGTTGATAGTGTTTTTTCAGTTCTAAACGCAATAATAGCAGTTGTGCTAATTTTTGCTCCCGGCGTTGGCGTGGCGACGGCAACGACATGATAATAAACGTGCCGATAATCGCTATCCAAGCGAGTTTATGAAAAATAATCCAGATCATCGTGATGAAAAATATTTTAACCAGCCAATTCATAATAACCTCCTACTGGAATTAGGGTAGTCTTAACGTAGGGTGTATAAGCGAAGCGTCATACACCGAACCTAAAATGGTGTATGATGCTATCACTTAGAAAGTAGAAAGTAGGGTGTATCAGCGAAGCGTCATACACCAAATCCGAAACGGTGCATGGCGCTATCGCTTATGCACCCTACGGTTAGGTTACTTGGTTTGTACCTTCACCTTTAACATGGTCAATTCCGCTTCCACTTCTTGGTCCATTTTCATTTGTAGAAATTCTCTTTCTAAAGAGTTGCTGTCATCCTCCAATTCAGCGATGGCAGCGGTTCTGGCTTCCATATCGGCTACTTTATCTTCCATGCGGTCAAACTTAGTTTGAGCATCTAACCCGACTTGGAATTTGTTCATGGTTTGGTACATCTTGGTCCGAGCCTGAGCGGCATGTTGTCTGGCCATTAATGCACTACGTTTCTGTTTGGCCTCGGCCAATTTAGCTTCCAGTTTTTGCAACTGTGCTTTGAGACGGTCACTGGTGAGTTTGGCTTCTTGCCAGGCGGGTTCTAAATTCTTGATAATGTGGTCAATTTCTTTTTTGCGGGTCAACGCGGCACGAGTGAGGTCATCTTTCCCGACTTCTAAGGCACTTTGTGCTTTGTTGAGCCATTCTGCGGAGTGATGAAGTTGCAACTCTAATTCTTTGAGTAATTGCTTTTCGCTGGCAATGGCATTAATCACGCCTTCTTTGGCTTGCGCCAAATTTTCCTCCATTTCGCGGATGATGTGTTTGATCATACGCTCTGGGTCCTCAATGCGATCCAACATATCGTTGAGGTTAGCGTTCATTATGTCGTTAATTCGTTGAAATAAATTGGCCATTTTTAAAATTTCCCCGGTTGATTTAAGTTAAGGAGTCCAAAACACGTTTTGGACTGTTAAATGGAGTTAAGTTTCCTAAACCTTTGAGGTTTAGGAAACTTAGCACCTGCCAAATTTAGGAATCTTCGCCCCCGGCAGTTAGTACCAATGCCATTAAGTTAAGCCGGCCAAAGAAACCTTGAAGGTCTAAAACCAGACCTTCAAGGTTAAAATCTGACCGGGGGATTCCTTAACTTAATGGTATTGGGCGCCTAGTACCTCCATTGGTTTGGAGGGACTACCAACCTTTGAGGTTTAGGAAACTTTGAATCTTTATTAATTTGGAGAGACTACCCGCATTTTCCCTAAACGGTCAACCACTCGGCAATTTTAGCTTTAGCTGGCACTCCTCCCGCATGGACCACTTTATTATCAATCACTACGGCCGGAGTTGACATCACCCCATAAGACATAATAGCCGCCAGGTCCTCCACCTTTTCTAACATAATTTTCAGCCCTTGGTCCTGTGCCACCTGTTCAATCCGCGTGTAAGTCGTTTTACAATTGGCACAACCAGAACCTAGCACTTTGATTTGCTTCATAATTTTTATCTCCTCAAGTGAGTAAATTAAAAGTCCAACCAACTAAGATAATCGCCATGGTTAACACGGCGACGAATAACAATAATCCCGGCCACCGAATCACTTTGCGTAACATGATTAACTCGGGCAAAGAAATCGCCGCAATGCTCATCATCAAAGCTAAAGTAGTCCCCACTGCGGCACCTTTATTGAGCATGGCTTCGGCTAATGGAATGACACCCACGGCGTTGGAATATAACGGGATCCCGATTAATACGGCCAGCGGCACGGTTAAAAAATTGTCTTTGCCGGCTAAAGTTTCGGCCCAGGTCTGCGGCACATAGCCGTGAACCGCGGCACCGACCCCAATGCCGATGAGTACCCACGGCCAAATGCGTCCCACAATCTCTTCCACCTCCCCAAGGGCAAATTCATGTCGACCTCGCCAAGAAGTATCTCGGGCCGGGGAAGTGACCACGCCCATTTGGATTTTCCACACATAAGGCTCGACCCACTGCTCTGGGTGAAAACGTTCTAATAGCGCACCGCCGACATAAGCCACGGTTAAGCCGGCCGCTACATAGAAAAAAGTGAGTTGCCATCCCAACAGACCGATCAATAACACTACCGCTACTTCATTAATCATGGGACTGGCAATGAGAAAAGAAAAGGTGACTCCTAAGGGAATCCCGGCTTCGACAAAGCCGATAAACAGGGGTATGGAAGAGCAGGAGCAAAAGGGCGTTACCGCGCCCAAAGTGACGGCAAAAATTCTGGCGAGGGCCGTTGAGCGGCCGCGAATGTATTCTCGCACTTTCTCCGGACTCAGTAGAGTACGAAATAAGCCCATGAGATAAATAATAAGGACGAGCATGACCAAAATTTTGGTCGTGTCCATTACAAAAAAATGCAGAGCCGCCCCTAACTGACTGGTGGGGGATAACCCGCCCCAGTGATAAATTAATAAATTGGCAAGTTGTTCAAACATCTTTAAAAGTTTCTTTGGTGTAAAAATATTGGTAGGTCGGGTGGTAGGGTGATCTATTCACTTTACGCTCAACCACCTCCAGCCCCACTGCCATTAAGTTAAGGTAGGGTGCGTCCTACGCACCATTCGGAAACTCGCACCGTGCCTAAGTACTGAAGCAGAAATTCAGCGGCAGTTTCCTTCATCCCAGAGGGAGAGGGGCGAAAGAATATACGAGAAAATTTCTGCTTCAGTACCTAGTGTCTCTGGGAAAGGGACCGGGGCGCGCTTACTCTTCTTTAATATTAATACCAGATTCAATTTCCGGGTTCTCTGAATCAGCGGCCGGATTAGTCGTGAACGACGTTTCACGAATGTCTGAGACTACCACATCCACCCATTTTAATCGTTGCGCTTCGGTAGCAAATTCAGCCCAGTCGCCCGCACTGTTATGTTCATACATCTGCTTAATAAACTCCTCCACCGTGATACCCATTTTTTTCGCCACCGGCGCTAACAATCGTTGCGACCATTCTTTTAAATTTTGCGAATTTTCCTGTAGTTGATTTTGAGCCAGCCACATCTCCGGGATAGGGATCCGACTGGGATGGTGAATGATCCAAGCATTGGGATACGCAAAAGAACGTGGGGCCTGGGCGACAATAATAGCCGCCATACTTGCTGCCACTCTTTTGACCACCACATATACCGGGGCTTGACTATGTTGCATCACTTCAATGATATGTGCGCCGGCTGGAAATTCTCCTCCTGGGCTTTCCGTAATCACTAAAAAAATCGGATAAGTGGAGTTCTCATTGTTATAAAAATGAATGCTTTTCGT
>BS_KBA_SWE02_21mDRAFT_10000930_pt1 | contig 11018 bp, 10 predicted proteins | sample BalSeasSWE02_21m_FD_9196 | JGI IMG/M metagenome (IMG submission 9196)
GTTCCGTTTCGTATGGAATTTTCAGCAAGATTCCGGGCGCTTTCAAGGTCAGTTGATATTCCTCCCAAGACCAACATATTAGCGCTGAGCACCATACAATGTTCACGGAAATCAGTTGGGCCTCCGCCATTCAAAGTTTCAATTGCTTCACACACTTCCAAAGAATTACCAACTGCATACCCCAGTGGCTGATTCATATCTGACAAAATCGCAACTACTTTTATTCCTGCCAAATCACCGATCGAGATCATCATTTTAGCCAACGATCTTGCCTCTTCAATAGTCTGCATAAATGCACCTACCCCAGTTTTTACATCAAGTACGATAGCTTGTGAACCATCTGCAATCTTTTTACTCATAATTGAGGATGCTATTAAAGCTAGGGATGGTACAGTCCCTGTAACATCCCTCAGGGCATACAATTTCCCATCAGCCGGTGCGAGAGTTCGGGTTTGACCAGTTAATACCAAGCCGATCTTTACTAATTGGTTCTCAAATTCTGCNGAGTTTAAATTTGTTCTGTAGCCCGGGATTGACTCCAGTTTATCCACGGTTCCACCGCTGAACCCCAACCCTCGCCCGGACATTTTACCAACTTGCAAGCCACAGGCAGCCACAACTGGTAAAACCACCAGGCTGGTTTTATCACCTACTCCTCCGGTTGAGTGTTTGTCTACTGATATCTTAACCAACTTACTTAAATCGAGAGTGTCTCCTGATTGAGCCATAGCCATTGTTAGATCTGTCACTTCTCGAATTGTCATTCCGTTTAACTCGACAGCCATAGCCCAAGCGGCTACTTGATAGTCCGGGATTTCACCACATGTAAAACCTCTTATAAAGAATTCAATTTCTTCTTTAGAAAGTTCCTTCTTATCACGTTTTTTTATGATTATATCTGTAGCTCGCATTCAAACTCCATAATTGTTATTCAATAAGAAATTGGTAGGTCCCCCCTCCGATTTATTGAAAAATATCCAAAATCTATTGATATTTTATCCTAATATTTGTTTTTTTTAGGTGATAGTATTATCAGTTGATATATGTGGTGAAGATAAAGAAACAAGAGTCTAACATTTGCTGGAAAGTATAAATTTCCACTTGATATTTCACATTTTCTTCCTGACCTTAACCCAGATTTGGTCAAACATTTCCACAGTAAGTCTTCCGGTTTGTGTATTTTGGCGGCTGGGGTGATAACTACACACTAATGAAGTTTGGTCATCCAACGAATAAGTTGCCCCATGTTCAAATTTCATCTCCTGTTTTCGTATGGAAAAAATGAAAAGTATTCTTTCATAAGCAATCCTCCCAAGCGCAACAATTACCTTTGGTTTAATTGTACCGATCTCCCTCTTCAAAAAGGGCTGACACAAATTTAATTCTTCGAGGTTGGGTTTATTTGCAGGAGGAACACAACGACATACTGCAGTGATAAATAAATCATTCAATTTCAAACCATCTTTTAGGTATTCAGCTTTGGGCTGATTCGCAAAACCAGCTTTAAACAATGCCGGGTAGAGGAAATCACCTGAAGCATCCCCAGTGAACATTCTACCAGTCCGGTTTGAACCATGAGCACCCGGCGCTAACCCTACAGCCATCACCCGCGCATTTGGGTCTCCGAAACCTGGTACAGGTTTTCCCCAATAGTCCCAATCCAGATAAGCTCTTCGTTTCTGCCTGGCTACATCTTCCCGCCAGAATACCAGACGTGGACATAAATTGCAATTGATAATCTCATCTTCAAGGGAGTTAATTATTCTTATGTTATTCATATTCAGGTATTATTACGTTTATATTACAAATCAATCTTGTGATCAGTATGGATATTATTTTTGATCATATTAATTGTTTCATAAAAAAAATCATCAACATTTTCGTCCAAGAGACTGCAACCACCTTGCGCTAATTTATGATCCCCTCCCCCTCGACCATTATATTTTTCAAGGTGCAGGTTTAATATTTTGCTGGCATCCAGATGAATGTCTTGAGAGCATCCAACCACCAAAGATAATTTCTTTCCATCCACACCAGCCAAAATAACTAATAGACCATCACCCGAGCGGATCATTAAAACCAATTTGCGCAAGTCTTCCGGAGATTTATCCGAATAAATTTTTGTGATTAACTTTAGATTTTCAACCGTGCGAGCAGACCCCAACAACTGAGTTACTTCGATAGATAGAAATATTTTTTTATAAGCATCCAATTCAAAACGCAACTGTTTCAAACTCTCCGCTTGTCGTTGTACGGATTCCGTCAAATTATCCATACTGGTATCCAAGATCCCAGAAGATATTCTTGCTGTTTGATAAACGGATTGGAAAACATTTAATGCCTGGTTCCCTGCTACAAAATGAACACGTATTTTGCGATTTTGTGTTTCAAGCTTGATTATTTTTATCAAACCTACCATCCCAGTCTGTGGGCAATGCGTTCCCCCACATGCTGAATAATCATATCCATCCACTTCAACCACTCTAATCTTGCCTGTAACTTTAGGGGGGCGTCTAAATGGAATTTTCGGGATATCCTTGTCATCAATGTAGTAGCTCTTGACCTGACGGTTTTCAAAAAGCAAGGAGTTTGCGATCTTTTCAACATGATCGGAATCGCTTTCCAGAATACTTTCCGTCTCCAAATCAATCGTTGATGGGTTCTTAAAATTAATATTGGCAGATAGTGTTTCTAAATTTAACTCGAGTTCAAAAGCCCGACTCAAAATATGCTGGGCAGTATGCGACTGCATGTTTTGCAAGCGACGCTCTTTATCAATGCTGGCCGGATACACCCCCGGAAGAATTTCTCTATCCAAAACATGGATGATCTTATTCTCTAATCCTTTATACACGTCCAAAACATATGCATCACCAATCATTCCGGTGTCATGATCCTGCCCACCACTTGCAGGGTAAAAATACGTACCAGGCAAGATCACCGACACTTTCCCGTCATTTCCAGTGAAAATCTCAGTTACTTCAGCCTGAAATTTCAGGCATAAAGAGTCATCAAAATATAATTGTTGTGTCATAAGATCAACATGGCATCACCAAACGAAAAAAATCTATAATCTTCCTCTTTAGCAATTTCGTACGCATTAAATACTTGATCTTTGCCTGCAAACGCGCTTACGAGCATAATCAAAGTGGATTTTGGCAAATGAAAATTAGTAATCATGGCATCTACTATTCGAAAATCATAACCCGGCAGAATATAAAGACCAGTATTTCCAGAAAATGGAGTTAATTGTGAATCACGACCTGTCATTTTCGAATTTAAAGCAGCCGACTCTAATGTACGTACAGAAGTTGTGCCTACAGCAACAATCCTGCCACCTTTTTTTCGAGTTGCATTTATTAATTCACAGGTTAACAGGGATATTTCACACCATTCTTGATGGATCAAGTGATCCGCAGGAGATTCTTCTGTAACTGGGGCAAATGTATCCAATCCCACATGCAAAGTTACCTGAGTGGCAGAAATATTGCGATCCTGTAATTTCTTTATCAAACCATGTGTAAAATGCAGCCCGGCTGTTGGTGCAGCCGCGGATCCTAGTTCCTTTGCAAATACCGTCTGGTATCTCTCGGGATCTTCCAATGTCTCATGAATGTAAGGTGGTAGAGGGATATGGCCAATTTTTGGGAAGAAAGGCTCTATAGGGCTGTCAAACCTTATCAGGCGCTGAGAACCATCCAGGACCGCAATGATCTCGCAATTTGGCCCATCCACCACATTAAGCATCTTCCCCTGATGTAAACCCTTTCCACCCACCAACGCTTGCCAAACATTCTCGTTTTCACGGCGTAATAATAATATTTCAGCTTTTCCACCTGTACTCTTATGAGCAATGAGACGTGCTGGGATCACACGGGTTTGGTTCAAGACCAAAAGGTCCCCAGGATTTAGAATCTGATCAAGTTCATAAAAAACCCGATGAGAGATCTGATTATTTAAGCGATTTAATACCAACAATCTGGAATGATCACGGGGTTCTATAGGGGTTTGGGCAATATACTTTTGAGGCAGATCATAATTAAAATCAATTGTTTTCATTCAGCCGAATTACCAATATTTTTCATGGTTCCTTTTGAAAGTAAGCGGGTAGATCAACGATCTCACCACATATATCAGATCAAACGTGGTTGATCAACATCGTGATAAGGAATATCCATATGTTCATAAGCCTGTCGAGTAGCTACTCGACCCTGAGGTGTTCGATCTAGAAAACCCAATTGGAGCAAGTAAGGTTCAACAACATCCATAATGGTATCCGGTTCTTCACTAATCGATGCGCCAATTGTTGACAATCCCACTGGACCGCCATCATACTTTGTGATGATTGTATTGAGTACGCGCCGATCGACATCATCCAATCCTAAATTATCAATTGCCATCAAGTTGAGTGCTTCACCAGCCACCAACTTCGTGATAATTCCATCTGCACGCACCTGGGCATAATCTCGTACCCGTCTCAAAAGTCGTAGGGCTACGCGCGGAGTTCCGCGGGCACGCAAAGCGATCTCATAAATACCATCATCTTGTGCTTCCACACCAAAAAGTCGTGCCGCACGTTTCACAATCAACTGCATTGCTTCAGGGCTGTAATACTCCAGGCGATAAACAGCCCCAAATCTTGCTCTCAGGGGAGCAGTTATCAATGCCATGCGTGTTGTTGCACCGATCACAGTAAAATGGGGTAATTTTAGCCTGATGGAGCGGGCTGAAGGTCCTTTTCCGATGATAATATCAAGAGCAAAATCTTCCATTGCAGGATAAAGTACTTCCTCGACTGCCTTCCCCAAACGATGAACTTCGTCGATAAAAAGGATATCTCCGGCATGTAGGTTGGTCAATATAGCTGCCAGGTCACCAGCTCGTTCAATTGCAGGTCCGGAAGTGACTTTGATATTGACTTCCATTTCATTAGCAAGCACATGCGCCAATGTGGTTTTACCCAATCCAGGAGGGCCATAAAACAGAACATGGTCAAGAGACTCGGCTCTCTGGCGTGCTGCGGTTATGAGAATGGAAAGGTTTTCTTTAACATTCTCTTGTCCGATCAGATCCATCAAGTGTTGTGGGCGAAGTGTGTTGTCCTGACGGTCCTCTGGTTTGGGTTCCGGATCAACGGAGCGTTTATGAATGTCGGTCATATGTTCGATTATACACGATGTCGAATTTTACTTTTATCCACAGATTTTCCCATATGACTAAAGTTGGAGATTACTCACAATCAGTATGGCGTTCCGTTAAACACTTATTTAAAATAAATTATTGGGAGTTTGATGGCATCCAATGATCAAGGCAGTCCAATTATAAAGATCATCTACTTTCAAACAAATTTTTTCTCAATTGGTTTTTTTAAATGAAAAAGGTAATTTATTATGCCATTAGGGTGAAAGAAGTTTTTTAACATGCGAATTAAAAACATCCATATTGAAAGGTTTGGTTAGTAGATCATTAGCCCCACAAGCCAGAGCGCGTTGTTTTTCCAAATTATTTCCTTCTGCAGTCAGTATCAAGATAGGTGAATCTATGTTATGGGGGTCACCACGAAGTTTTTTACAAAGGTCATACCCATTCATATCCGGCATCATGACATCCAGAATAAGCAAATCATATTTATTAATTTCAACCAGATTGAAAGTATCAATCGCGTTGGAAGCGACATCAACCTCATATCCCTCCAATTCAAGTATTTTCGACACCAAAGTCAGGGTCATTTCATTGTCGTCAACAATTAATACTCGCAGTTTTATACCCATTTCCAATCCCTTCTGGATCAACTTACGAATTATGGAACGAGCATTTCCTCAATTTATGTAACAAAAAGATTATTCATGCTTATGGTTGGTTATTCTTATTTTCATATAGCTTACTCGATAATTGTTATTATCGTCAAGCATTTGTTGGTTGTATAATTGAAGAACTCTCACAACCTTTGGAGGCAAAATGACCAATGTTTTTTCTTCCCCGCATCCTCTTGTAGCTCACAAATTAACAAGGTTACGTGATAAAAACACAAATCCCAAAAAATTTCGCGAGCTTGTTAGAGAATTGGCAGCCTTGTTGGCTTATGAGGCTACATCTGATTTATTGATATCTCCTCGTAATGTTGAAACGCCGATGACGACAACTGATGGCTATGAACTTCAAGAGAAAATTGGTTTAGTTCCAATCTTGCGGGCAGGATTGGGTATGGTTGAGGGTTTTTGGGAATTAATGCCATCTGCTGAGGTCTGGCATATTGGAATATACAGGGATGAAAAAACCCTAAAACCAGTTGAATATTACAATAAATTACCGATTGAACCCACTGTATCAGTATGCTTAATATTAGATCCGATGCTAGCGACTGGTGGCTCTGCCACTGCAACGGTTGATGTGCTAAAACGTTGGGGAGTAAAAAAGATAAAATTCGTTGGATTGATCGGAGCGCCGGAAGGTATTGAAAATATGCAAAAAACACATCCTGATGTTCCTATCTATCTGGCATGTATCGATGATCACTTAAATCATAATGGTTACATCGTTCCCGGTCTTGGAGATGCAGGAGATCGCCAATTTGGTACCGCCTGATCTAAAATTATCTAGGATTGAGGTCTGAAGATCACCTTACATCAAAACCAGTTAACCGCACAAGTAATTTATGAAGCCCGAAAACAGGTAATAATAAGACCATATGTACAATTAAACTGATCCCAAAAAGCATAGCCAGAGCCTTTAGCGCTGAATTTAACGGTGGAGCCAATCTCTCAAACATCCATGGACCAGCTCCAACCAATATCGCTAGTCCAAATAATAGGAATAGCACAAGCATCAATGGCATCCATGCTTGTCTATCAGAAGATGAAGGAAGCATGGTACTGCTAACAACAAATGTCAGGTAAAACCATAACCAGAAGTCGTTCAGTTTGGGTAAAGCAGCTACCCCCATCCAAAATAAATCAAATTGACCTTTACGTAATACATCCCATAATATTGGCAAATCCATGCGGTAATTAGCAGCAAATGCAACAAACAAACCGCCGGCGATTAACGGTGCAGCGCCTATCAATGAAGCCCGGATCCAGTCAGATTGTGATGTTTCTACAAATCCCAATTGAAGATGTCCATCCGCCATTGGGCGCGGCAAGAGAGAGAACCGCCCTGTTCGAACACCAACCAAACGAGCCACAACCAGGTGACTTAATTCATGTAGAAAAACACCCGGAAAGAATAACAAGGCAAAAAGGGAAATTGCAACACCTGGCTTACGGGTTATTAGAATAAAAACTGCCTGTATCTCTCTGTGAAACGCTCTTTGTAAATATATCAATGGCCATAACAAAAATAATAGCCACATCAAACCATTTAGATTTGACCAAATCATAGCAAGTTGCACGTTATTTAGCCTGCACCTGCCTGTGCAATTTTTACAAATTCATCTGCTTTTAAACTTGCCCCGCCAACCAGAGCTCCATCAATATCCTCGTAAACAAAAAATTCTGCAGCATTTGCACTTGTAACCGACCCACCATAAAGAATTCGGGTTGAATTTGTTACATCTTCTCCAAACATATCCAGTAAAACCGGACGGATAATATCCCGGATGACATCACTGGCATCTTTACCAGAAGAGGCCTTTCCGGTTCCAATCGCCCATACAGGCTCATAAGCTATTAATAAGGATGTGATGAAATTTTTTGGCACATCCATAAAACCAGAGCGGATCTGACCTTCCAGTACATCCCTTGTCCGCCCGGCTTCTTTTTCATTAAGGGTTTCACCAATGCAAACAATGGGTATTAAATTTTTAGAGATGGCTGCAAAAATCTTCTTATTTACGGTCTCATTACTTTCGCCAAAATAAATACGTCTTTCTGAATGCCCGATGAGAACATACTGACAAAACTCAGCGATCATTTCGGCAGAAATTTCACCAGTGAAGGCTCCTTTTTCTTCCCAATGTAAATTTTGAGCTCCCAAACCAATATCTGTTCCTTCCAGCAACGCAGCTGCGGTTAGAATGGATAGATAGGGAGGAATTATCACTTTTTCCACTCCCTTGATATCCCTTAGCCCGAGGCTTAATTCATAAATTAATGAACGAGCTTCTTCAACGGTTTTATTCATTTTCCAATTACCGGCAATTACAGGTTTACGCATTCTAACCTCCTGAAAAAATAAAAGATGATAAATTTAATAACCCGAGACTATTATCATCTTTGTGTTTATATCGAAATGATCCTTAAACTTTCATTCCTAAAGGGATATTAATTGCAAAATAAGATAATCTCTTTGTATTGGATAGATCGCCTTATTGCCACAATTTAATTGGTGAGTGTTTAAAAAAGTGGATTTTAGGTTGTTGAAAATTTTTTCCTGGGAAGGTTTGTCCCTTCCCAGGAATAATGAAATCATTTATCCAACAATATATCAACACCTGGCAGGGTTAAACCTTCCAACATTTCCAATGAGGCTCCCCCACCTGTAGAGATATGAGATATTTTCTCCGCCAAGCCTGATTGTTGAATCGCAGCCACGGACTCACCACCACCAATAATGCTGGTTGCCTGACTTCTTGCTACTGCTTGAGCAATACCAATTGTACCTTTGGCAAATTCTGGAAATTCAAAAACACCCATTGGCCCATTCCAAACAACGGTTTTAGCTCCATTGATCACTTTTGCGTATGCCGATATGGTCTCCGGACCAATATCCAGGATTCGCCATCCGTCCGGTATTGGGCCAGTAGACATCAATTTCCAGGCTGCATCTTCTGAAAACTTATCAGCAATTATTACGTCAACTGGTAAACGAATTTGCGTTTTGCCTGTGCTAAGAAATTCACGCGCTGAGCTAAGCGCTTCATCTTCCACCAGTGAATCTCCTATCGGGTATCCTTCAGCTTTGAAGAAAGTGTTCGCCATCCCCCCTCCAATCAGGATCACATCTGCTTTGGCGAGCAGATTTCGTATCACACCAATTTTATCGCTGATCTTTGCCCCCCCAAGGATGGCAACAAATGGTTTTTCAGGAGCAGCGATAACTTCGCCAAGATATTGAATCTCCTTCTCCATCAAAAAACCTGCTACAGCTGGTAATAATCTGGCAACGCCTTCAGTAGAAGCATGCGCTCGATGGGCAGAGCCAAAAGCATCATTTACAAAAATATCAGCCAGGGCTGCCAATTTAACGGCCATGTCCTTATCATTTTTTGTTTCTCCGGCATGAAACCTTGTGTTTTCCAATAATAAAATCTCTCCCGGTTTCATTTCCGATACGCGGGACGCTGCCTCAGGACCGATACAATCGTCAACAAAATCAACCGGCTGTTTTAGAAGACCTGATAAATATGCTGCCACCGGCTTGAGGGAATACTTCGGATCAGGTGTGCCATCCGGGCGACCCAAGTGTGAGCAAAGAATCAAAATAGCCCTATGCTCGATCAAATATTTCAATGTGGGCAAAGAAGCCCGAATCCGGGTATCATCACCAACCACGCCGTTTTTAACCGGCACATTGAAATCAACCCGGACCAATACACGCTTTCCTTGCACATCAATATCTCGAATTGTTTTTTTATTGAACATTGTTTTTCCTTGATTTTTTGTTCTTCGTCTGTTATCGAACTAAAGTGATTTTGCCATCAAGGCTGCAAGATCTGCTGTTCGAACAGAGTAGCCCCATTCATTATCGTACCAGGTAACCAATTTTACGAAATCACCTTCATTCTTACCCATTACCAGCGTAAATGGCAGATCAACAGACGAAGAGTGAGGATCACCTTTGAAATCCATACTTACAAGCGGCTCATCAACAGCCTGAAGAATGCCTTTTAATGGTGGTTTGGAGGCTGCATCACGGAATGCCTGGCGCAATTCATCTGTGGATGTTGGTTTTGTAATTTGGATGGTGCAGTCAACGATCGAAACTGTTGGGGTAGGAACGCGTAAAGCATATCCATCAAATTTTCCATCCAATTCCGGGATTACCAATTTGATAGCTTTTGCTGCACCAGTTGTAGTTGGAATGATATTCAAAGCGGCTGCACGAGCCCTGCGCAGATCCGAATGAGGCAGATCCAGGATCTTTTGGTCATTTGTATAAGAATGGATCGTCGTCATAAAACCTCGCTCAATGCCATAGTTATCGAAAATTACTTTCACGGCGGGAGCCAGGCAGTTTGTAGTACAGGATGCATTTGACACAACGTGATGGATTTTCGGGTCATACTTTTCTTCATTAACTCCCAACACGACTGTAAGGTCTTCCCCTTGGGCTGGTGCAGAGATAATCACTTTTTTAGCCCCCCCGTGAGTGATATGGTTGACAGCCCCCTGTACTGTTTTTCCTTTCTTATTAACTCCATCATCTTTGATCGTAAATATTCCGGTACTCTCAATAACAATATCAACACCCAAATCTGACCATGGAAGTTTTGCCGGGTCCGTTTCTTTGAATACTTTGATTTTATTCCCGTTGACAATCAATTCACCATCACCCACCTCAACCGTGCCATTAAATCGCCCATAATTTGAATCATATTTTAATAAATGAGCCATTGTCTTGAGGTCGCCAATATCATTAAAAGCAACAACTTCTAATTGATCTGGATAATAATCCTGAATAGCCTTAAGCACTTGCCGACCAATTCTTCCAAAACCATTGATTCCAACTTTTGTTTTCATTTTCTCTCCTATTTCGATCTGAGTGTCAAAGTAATCTTAAGAACTCTCTGGGTCCTTAAAATTTTCCATTCTTTTTTATTGCCCTGTTTAACAAAATAAAAACACAAACAATTGCAGTTTGATTTAATTATTTTTGCGATAGTTTATTATATCAACGGACCAGTCCGTTCGTATAACAAATCAATAAGCACCTTTCCAAGTTTGACGGAATCATGTCTCCAAAGGTTTTCATTATCCAATAAATCAGCGCAATAGGTCCTTTTATCAGACATTAGCTTTTCATCAACCTGCACCCATTTTACACCGTTTGATTTAGTAGCGGGGTAATTATTGTTGCAG
>BS_KBA_SWE02_21mDRAFT_10000931_pt1 | contig 11016 bp, 8 predicted proteins | sample BalSeasSWE02_21m_FD_9196 | JGI IMG/M metagenome (IMG submission 9196)
ATTGCAATTTTTGCTTTTATCTAAATTGTAGCCAACAAAATTAAGGACTAAATGAATTATATCGAAGTTGTGTACAAATATCAACGGAGGATATATACTTCATTCTATCACCATAATGAACTTTCTTGAAATCATGGAAGTTCAATGTTATGAACAAAGATTTGACAACTTTCAAAAAGTTGTCAAATCTGCACAAATCTATATTTCATACGTGTTTATAATTTTTTGACTTGTATATGAAGAAATAATCCAATATACTTGTGACTTATCGCATAAACAGTTAAAATGATTATTTACCCTAATTTTTGGAGTATTGAATGTTAACAACGGACCACAAAGGCAAAATTCTTAAAGAATATCAACGCGCTACCAACGATACGGGTTCACCAGAAGTACAAATTGCGCTATTGACGGCTAATATCACTGCCCTCTCAGATCACTTCAAAGCCCACAAAAAAGATTATCATTCTCTGCGGGGATTGATAAAAATGGTTAACCAACGGCGGAGTTTGCTCCATTATCTCAAACGCGAAGATTTAGGTCGTTATCAAACTCTGATTGGCCGCTTGGGAATCCGTCGTTAACTCGGAACCCAGATTTGACAATTTTCAAAAAATTGTCAAATCTAGTACGGTCAAGATTTGACAACTTTTAAAAAGTTGTCAAATCTAGTATCAAATCTAGTATTTCACACCTTTCATTACTGGTAACTAACAGATGACCATACACAAAAAAACCTTTCCATACGGCCAACACACTATTACCCTGGAAACCGGCGAAATCGCTCGTCAAGCCTCTGGGGCTATCATGATAAGCATGGGAGACACCGTGGTTTTAGTCACGGTAGTAGGAAGTAAGGATGCTTCTGAAGAAGGTGATTTTTTTCCTTTGACCGTTGATTATCAAGAACGCACTTATGCCGCAGGTCGCATCCCAGGTAGCTATTTTAAACGCGAAGGTCGACCCGCGGAAAAGGAAACGTTAACCTCCCGTTTGATTGACCGCCCCCTCCGTCCACTCTTTCCTGAAGGTTTCACCAATGAAGTACAAATCATCGCTACGGTCCTCTCCTTAGACCCCGAGATTGACCCTGACATTGCTGCCTTAATCGGTACTTCAGCGGCAGTGGGTATTTCTGGATTGCCTTTTAATGGACCTTTGGGCGCGGCTCGAGTAGGTTATAATGACGGTCAATATATCCTCAATCCCACCTTTTCGCAACTACAAGACTCCGACTTAGATTTGGTGGTCGCTGGCACTGGCAATGCCGTTTTAATGGTAGAATCAGAGGCCAAAGAATTAAGTGAAGAAATCATGTTAGGTGCGGTATTGTTTGGTCACCAACAAATGCAAGTGGTGATTGAGGCCATTCAAGAATTGATTGCAGCCGTCAAGCCACCGGTGTGGGAATGGAAACCGGTAACTAAAGACCCCGAATTGATTAGTACCGTCACCGCGCAAACTGAAAACCTCCTCCGCGAAGCCTATAAAATTCGCGAAAAACTCCCACGACAAGAACGTGTGGCTACCATCCGCCGCGACTTGGTAACTCAATTAGCTAAAGGAGACACCCCACGTTGGAGCGAATCTCAGGTTATTAGTGCAGTTCAAAAATTAGAAGAAGATATTGTGCGCGGCAACATTGTAAGTGGTCAGCCACGAATCGATGGTCGTGAATTTCATCTCATTCGTCCAATCACCGTCCGCGTCGGGGTGTTACCACGTACCCATGGCTCGGCCCTTTTTACCAGAGGAGAAACTCAAGCCCTAGTAGTGGTGACTTTGGGTACCGAGCGCGATTCCCAAATTGTCGATGCGCTGGAGGGTGAATATAAAGAAAATTTCATGCTACACTACAATTTTCCTCCCTTCTGTGTCGGTGAAATTGGTCGCGTCGGCACCCCTAGACGACGCGAAATTGGTCATGGTCGATTAGCTCGTCGGGCGGTCCAAGCTATCATGCCAACTTTGGAAGATTTTCCGTATGCCATCCGCTTAGTTTCGGAAATTACTGAATCCAATGGCTCTAGTTCAATGGCTTCGGTTTGTGGCTCTAGTCTAGCCTTGATGGATGCTGGAGTATCAATTAAAGCCGCGGTAGCCGGGATTGCGATGGGACTGATTAAAGAAGGTGATAAATTTGTCATCCTCTCTGACATCATGGGCGATGAAGACCATCTAGGTGATATGGATTTCAAGGTGGCCGGGACCCAACAAGGGGTGACGGCGTTACAGATGGACATTAAGATTGATGGCATTACTCGTGAAATTATGGAAGCGGCTTTAGCGCAAGCGAAAGCAGGACGACTGCATATTTTGCAAGAAATGAGTAAAGCCATCAGTCTGCCGCGTGAAGAAATGTCTTGCTATGCCCCACGGATTATTACTTTCCATATTAAACCGGATAAAATTCGTGAAGTGATTGGTAAGGGTGGTAACACGATTCGAACGATTACCGAAGAAACGGGTGCTAGTATTGATATTAACGATGATGGCACCGTGAAAATTGCCTCCGTGGACTATATGGCGGGTCAGGAAGCGCGGCGCCGCATTGAATTGATTACCGCCGAAGTGGAAGTAGGAACGGTCTATGAAGGTAAAGTAGTCAAACTGATGGACTTTGGGGCCTTTGTGACTATTATGCCAGGGAAGGATGGATTGGTTCACATTTCACAAATTTCTGACGAGCGTGTAGAAAAGGTTAGTGATAAATTGCGCGAAGGAGACTCGGTCAAGGTGAAAGTGTTAGAAATTGATAAACAAGGGCGGATTCGTTTAAGCATGAAGGCGGTTTACAACTCTAAGTGATAAAATAAATTCGTCAGCAGAATGCTTGAATAGCTACGAAAGGGACTGTTGTCCCTTTTTTTTTCGTGTCATAGTCGTGGGTGGTTGCACCGAACGCCAAGCGTGGGAACGAGAAAAAAACCTGTTGGAGTAGAGGCTTTAGCCGGTGAGCCGGCCGCGACGACCTTTAATGGGGCGCCGACCCCTACCGGCTAAAGCCTCTACTCCAACATTCTAAATAGTTTTGAACGGGAACAAACCTGTTGGAGTAGAGGCTTTAGCCGGTGGGCCGACCCCTATTCCAATGAGCTTTTCGACAGTAGTGCTCCTTAACTCAACAAGGTAATTTAGTGGCTGGCAAAGGAAGAGTCATTTCTCGGGCGGCGGCTAACAACGCCAAACGGGCCACTACCCCGTAAGCATAAAAACGATTAGGGCCGGCATCTAGCGCCAAATGTTGGTCTGGATTCATACAGGAATTGGCAAATGCCAGAGGCTCAAAGTGCATCCCTGGAGCATTTAGATTTTCATTAATTCCGCGTCCCTTATGCACTCGATAAAAACCGCCAACGACAAAATGGTCAATCAGATAAACCACTGGTTCCGCCACCGCCGGCGGGTCCCCCCAAGTTTCAAACGTATAGACTCCTTCTTGAATAATGACCTGGCGAATCTCTTGTCCACCTTTAGTCGTGGCCATTTTAGTTCGTTGCTTACGATTTAAGGCGCGAATCTCGTCGGGACTATGCACCGTGATGACCCCCATACCGTAAGTCCCCGCATCAGCTTTGACTATGATAAAAGGACGGTGCGGGATTTCATATTCACGGTACTTTTGTTCAATCGCAGTGAGCAAAGTACTAATATTATCCCTCAAGCATTCTTCACCTTCGTTGTTCATAAAATTAATTTCCCCACAATTGCGAAACAGGGGGTCAATTAACCACGGATCGGCTTGAATTAACTGAGAAAATTCTTGAGTGACCTTGGCGTAGCAGGAAAAATGATTAGATTTTAAACGAGTACACCAGCCCATTGATAGCGGTGGTACCACGAGTTGCGCTAATTGTTCTAAAATTGGAGGACAACCATTGGATAGGTCATTATTTAGAATAATTAGACAGGGGCGAAAATGGGAAAGCTCCAGGAAAGAGTCTGCTCGGTGAATAGGCTCAAGATGAATAATCCGTCCACTGGACAGAGTTAATGACCGAGGAGAGGTCAAATCCGGTAATAATGAACCTATGCGGACTTCATAACCGGCTTTTTGTAAAATATCAACTAGCGTAGCTATGCTTTCTAAATAAAATTGGTTACGAGTATGGTTTTCTGGAATCAACAATATACGATTAGCGGAATCATAAAGTCGTTCGATGGCAGATTGAACGGCATGGACGCATAAAGGTAAAAAAGCTGGATTAAGGTTATTAAAACCCGCTGGAAATAAATTGGTATCTACTTCGGCTAATTTAAAACCTGCATTTCGTAAGTCAACCGAAGCATAAAAGGGCGCTGGGGTAATTTGCCATTGTTGGCGAAACCAACGCTCAATTTCGGTTTGGCGAGACAGTAAGTGGGCTTCTAAATGTTCCAAGGGCCCAGATAAAGCAGTGGTTAAACAAGGTACTGCGGGGTAAACATCCGAAAAATTCATAGTGAGACTTTATAAATAATGGCTGGTGCTGAGATTATAAAGGAAACCACAGCGTTATTACCATAAAAATGGCTTTATTCTTATACTCATTACTAAAAAAAAGCGTGTATCTGTTGATTAAAATTTAATTAGGACTTTAGAAGAATAACTGGTAAAAAATGATATTTTTATCTTAATTTATGAAAATAAAGCAATTATTCTATACCGATTGAAAGCATTATCGAGAAATACTTGAAATGATTGAATGTTAAATGGCATAATCATATAATTATTGGCAAAAGATAGCTATGCGTGAAATGAGTTACAAAATTCTATCAACGAGCTAGGCAATATACGTAATTTTTACGGTTATGGTAGGAGGTTGACTTATGGCAAAATTAGGGTAAACATGGTTTTTTAATCTTAATTTTGGCGAGAGATAAAAAATTAAGAAAAATGCTTTGTTACAGTGGAGACAATATACTATTATGAGTGCAGAAATTAGTTTTGAAGGGATTAAGGTGGTTGTTATTGATGATAGCAAAACTATTCGCCGTACTGCTGAAGCCTTACTAAAAAAAGCAGGATGTGAAGTGATTACGGCAACGGATGGTTTTGAATCTTTATCAAAAGTGATGGAACATCAACCTAATATCATTTTTGTGGATATTATGATGCCACGCTTAGATGGTTACCAAACTTGTGCCCTAATTAAAAACAATCCTGCTTTTAAAAAAATCCCAGTGGTCATGTTATCAAGTAAGGATGGCTTGTTTGAGCGGGCCAGAAGTAGAATTGTAGGGGCTGAACATTATATGACTAAACCATTTACCAAAGAAGAATTGCTCAATACTATTAAAACTTATGTCGTTGATGCCAAAACGGCTGGATAGCAAATACGACGTATAAATAATCAAGAGATTAAGGTCATGGCGCATATACTTATTGTAGATGATTCACCGACAGATGCCTACCTGGTCAAAAATATTCTGGAAAGTCATGGCTACCAAACCACAGAGGCTTCGAATGGTGAAGAAGGAATACAAAAGGCTAAAGAAATTAAGCCTAATTTGATTATTATGGACGTAGTCATGCCAGGATTAAACGGTTTTCAAGCCACCCGCAAGATTACCAAAAGCCCGGAAACCAGTTCGATTCCTGTGGTTATAGTGTCTTCTAAAAATATGGAAAGTGACCGAGCTTGGGGAATAATGCAAGGCGCCAAAGAATTTATGGTCAAGCCGGTTAAACAGGATGAATTACTAAAAACGGTTAAGAAATTGATCGGATAAAACGGAAATGCTGGTAATTCTAGTAATGAGTGATTCTGGTAATTGGTGAGATCAGTCTGATCGATTAAAAACAATCTATCTCACTGAAGATTTTGAAAACATTGACGACAACTTTCCACCGATGACTGATATGCCAAATCTATTAACAACTACCCCGTTTCAGTGGCTACAAGACCTTGAAAAACGAGCTAAACTGAAAGCGTTAGGTTTACCACGTCCAGAAAAAGTTCAACAAATTTGGCGCGGCATTTCTTTTCGCTTAGGGGACCTGTTATTGGTAACTCCGATCAATGACATCCGTGAAATTCTGCATTACCCAAATGCCCTCGCCAAAGTCCCAGGGGCTAAAAACTGGGTCAAAGGCCTGGCTAATATTCGTGGTATATTATTACCAGTCATTGATTTACAAGCTTGTTTAGAAGGAACTTTCACTACCATGACTAAACGTGTTCGAATCCTCATTATCAACCATTCGGGATTGACCGCTGGCCTGGTGGTAGATGAAGTTTTAGGAATCAAGCATTTTCCAGAACAACAGCGAGATTTAGAAACACCTTGCAAACAAAACTGGGTAGCACCTTTTGTCCGGGGATTATTCAATTACGAAGATGCGACTTGGATTGTGTTTGATATACATACGCTGGCTGAGAGTGAAAAATTTTTAACAGCAGCAGCCAATTGAAGAATCTTTATGGAGGTAAGGGATAACACCCCTTCGATGGGGTTATCCCTAGCTTTCTGCAAAGGGATAATACCCCTTCGAGGGGTGTTATCCCTAGCTACTTAATGGCATTGAGGCTGATGCTACCCAGCGGCGGCACCTCTTTCAAAAATAACCACTATATTAACAAATCTACTAACAAATCTAGTTATTTCGAGCATGGGTAAAGAATCTTAGAATTTCACCTTACGCACTACCACCCCCTCCTTGGTAAGGAGGGGAGTAGCATCACTGAAATCGCAGTGGATATTCCCCGCCTTAGCAAGGAGGGGTAGGGTTGAGTTAACCAGGCGTAAGGTGAGTTAGAATCTTAAAATTCTGAGAATTTCGAACCAAAGCTCGAAATGGCGATCTTGGTCAAAATAACAGTCGCGATTACTACGCGGAGGGTTAAATTTAGCTATGGATTTTTCTTTTAAATCAATGGGTTCTACGACTACGTGGCTGTATGCTCTCATTGCGTTGCTCCTAGTGTTATTCGTCTCTATGGTAGCCACTTTTACTTTAGTAGCCATCAACAATCAGCGCGATGAAACGTATTTAAATAATGTTACTCGCCTACGGTTGCTCTCTCAACAAATTAGCCAGTTTGCCGCCGCGTCCGCCAGAGGTGACCAAACTGGCTTTAAACAACTAATTAAATCTCGGGCTGAGTATAAAAATATTTTAGACCTGGCAACCAATGGAAAACTAGAGGTAGGGATGCCGGTTACCCCAAAGGTAGCTATCGCCGCTTTAACTAGCCTGTCCGCAGTCTGGCAAGAATGCGATACCAACGTTGGTCAATTACTCAATACTGAAGAAGCGGTCACTAAGTTATATGCCGACTTTACCGAATTAGGCGGCGTGATGGGTGACGTGGTCACTCAAACGGAAACTTTGATTAATACGTTGATCACCGCCGGTGCTTCTCCTGCACAAATGTATTTAATCACACGCCAGCTAGTATTACTAGAACGCATTAACAGTGGTATTCGTGCTTCTTTCACCCGCGGTTTCTCCTCCGATGCCATTGATGCGGAAAGTCAGTTGGATGATGCGATTAGTCAATTTGGCGATACCTTGACTTCTTTATTAGAGGGTAGTCAAGAAGGCAGCAGCATAACCGTGACCGCGGTCTCAAATCCTGCGGTAATGCAAGCCATTCAAAATCTCTCCTCGTTATTTGACCAACGGATTGAACGCATTGATTATTTTTTAGATAAAGCCGAACAACTCTTTATTGCTAAAGATGCCTGGAAGTCGATTTCGGACACGGTCCCTAAACTCTTAGATAATGTAGAAAAACTCCAAAATGCTTATGTCAAAGCCATCAATGAACGAATAGTCTCCTCTACGTTGGGCAACGTCTTGGCAATTATGGTATTCGTGTTGCTATTGCTTTTAGGTTATATTATCATCCGTTCCAATCAAGCGCGGTCGGCCGAAACGAGAGAGCGTTTGGCCGAAACACAACGTACCAATCAGCGTAGCCAGGAAGCGATTTTACGTTTGCTCAGTGAAATTTCCGATTTAGCCGACGGTGACTTGACGGTGAATGCTACTGTCACCGAAGATTTTACTGGCGCGATTGCCGATGCCATTAACTTTTCAGTGGAGGCGCTACGTGATTTGGTAGTCAACATCAATAAAACCGCTGTTCAAGTGGCCGCCGCCGCCCTGAAAACTCGTGCCATCGCCGCCCAACTGACTCAAGCCAGTGAGCGTCAAGCGCAACAGATTGCCAAAGCCGGGCAAGCGATTATTGGGATGGCTAATTCCGTAAAAAGAGTAGCAGCGAATGCGGTAGATTCCACCGATGTCGCCAAACGCTCGGTAGAAATCGCCACCCGTGGCGCGAAAGCGGTTCAAGATACGATTGCTGGGGTGGATAGTATTCGTGAACGAATTCAAGAAACCGCCAAACGAATTAAACGACTAGGCGAAGGTGCTCAAGAAATTGGTGAAATCGTCGGTCTAATTGACGATATTGCAGACCAAACCAACATTTTGGCTTTGAATGCCGCTATTCAAGCCGCGATGGCAGGTGAAGCGGGACGCGGCTTTGCGGTAGTGGCTGACGAAATTCAACGGTTGGCAGAGCGCTCTGGTAATGCAACTAAACAAATTGATGCTCTAGTAAAAACTATCCAGGGGGATACTAACGAGGCAGTTAATTCAATGGAGCAAAGTACCTCTGGTGTCGTCGGTGGTGCTAAAATTACCGAACGTGCCGGTGAAGCTTTAACTGAAATTGAACAAGTATCGGTACAATTGTCTAGCCAAATTGAAAACATCTCACAAACTTCTCGTACTCAGGCCGCCGTAGCCGCAAATATTTCTGGCACCATGACGATCATTCAAGAAATTACCATGCAAGTACTCAACGGTATTAACGAAACGGCAACCGCGATTGAACGTGTATCCAAATTGGCCAACGATTTGAAAACCTCGGTGGCTGGTTTCAAGCTACCGGCTGATGTGCAAAAGGGCATTGAAGACATGAGTGAGTCGTGAATGCAAGGAAATTAGGGAATTAATGAGAAGTAAGATTTGACAACTTTAAAAAAGTTGTCAAATCTAAAGTTGTCAAATCTAAAGTGGTCAAAATCTAAAAATCTAAAGTTGTCAACTCTCTCGGTAATCTCTCTTTCTTATCCGTTAACCGTATGTACACAGATAACTTCAATCCATCCAACTCCAAATTTCAACTCCTTTACTAACAGATAACCACCATGAAATACTCTGCTTTAACTTGGGTGAAGGCCACTATTGATGAAAGTCTCAAACAAACCCGCCAAGCCCTAGAACAATTTGTCGAAAACCCCAGTGATACCGCCCCCCTCCAACAATGTGTCCTTTGGCTCCATGAAATTTATGGCGCCTTAAAATTATTAGAACTCCAATCCGCCGCTTTGCTGGTAGAAGAGATCGAACTGTCTATCAAAACGCTATTAACCGGCAAGGTCAAAGGCAATGAAACTACCTACGATACCTTGATGCGAGCCCTAGTGCAGTTACCTAATTATTTAGACCATTTGTGGATTGTCCAACGTGACCTCCCGATGGCCTTAACCTCATTACTAAACAGCTTGCGTAGCTTGCGTGGGCAAACCGCGCTCAATCCTGCACAATTATTTATGCCAGATTTATCGGTAGTGATTCCCGTGCCCAAAGTACAGAAAATGCCCGATGATAAGCTAAAAGAATATATGCAAAAAATGCGGGCGGCCTTTCAAAAAGGATTAACTAATATTGTGAAAGACCCGAAGCAAGCCGAGGAGGGGTTAAAGTTTGTTTATCAGGTGATGCAACGATTACAACAGGTCACTGGTAATGCCCCCATTAGCAAGGTGTGGTGGGTCACCGAAGGAGTATTAGAAGCGGTCTTGCAAAAAGGTTTAGAATTAAATAATTCATTGCTAAATTTGTTAAAACAAATAGATGTACTGATTAAACAATTTGTTGAGCATGGCAATGCCGCTATGAATCTCGCTCCACCGAAGCCAGTCTTGACCAATTTATTACTATTGGCAGGTCATGCCCGTTCAAAAGGTAAAGCGATTACTGAAATCAAAAAAGTGTTTAAATTGGCCGATAGTTTTCCTGGTGAAGCCGCCTTAGCCAATGCCCGTCTCATCTTTGCGGGCCCCGACATCGAGTTAATGAAAGTAGTGGTCACGCTACTCAAAGATGATTTTGCCCGGTTGGAGGAGACTTTAGATATTTTCAATCGTGCCGATAATCCATCGATGTCTGAGTTAAGTCCGTTAGTGGGACTGTTAGGAGATATGGCCAGCACTTTATCGTTATTGGGACTGACCGCACAGACTAAAAATATGTTACAACAACGTAAAGTGATTGTAGAGATTACCGAAGGTCGTAAGTCCCATGAATTAAATATTCTGCTGGAAATTGCCACGGCCCTGCTAAAAATTAGTGGCGCGATTGATATTTTGGGGGTACAAGGTGTCCATGCGCGGCAACGGTTACAGGAAAGTGCCGATACTCAATTTTGGGAAACGCCTCAATTTGGGGTAGTGATGGGAGTGGTGGTCGATGAAGCCAAACAAGAATTGGCGCAAGTGATTCAACCTCTAGTCAATTTTATTGAGACCAAAACCCAAGAGGAGGCTTTGCTAGAAGTGCCAAATCGGTTAAAGCAGGTCGTGGGTTTTTTGAGAATTGCCGCGCATGACCGGGCCGCCAAATTACTCACTCATTGCACTCGTTACATCGAAAAAGTGTTTATTAAAGAAAGTACCGTCCCCCCCCTAGAGAAACAAAAAGCCTTGGCCGATGTATTAATCAGTTTGGAATTTTATTTAGACACGTTAGCGGGCAGTCCGCTAGATGCTCAAGATATTTTGGATGTAACGGAAAGACGATTAAAAATCGTGTTAGCGGTTTGAGTTAGTCACCTTACGCACCACCACCCCTCCTTGGTAAGGCTACTCAATGTTGATGTTGGAGTAGAGGCTTTAGCCGGTCTTGGAGTAGCCGGTCTTGGAGAGGCTTTAGCCGGTGGCGGTGCCCCAAATTTAGTTCAGTGCCAGCCTCTACCGGCTAAAGCCTCTACTCCAAGACCGGCTAAAGCCTCTACT
>BS_KBA_SWE02_21mDRAFT_10000932_pt1 | contig 11011 bp, 7 predicted proteins | sample BalSeasSWE02_21m_FD_9196 | JGI IMG/M metagenome (IMG submission 9196)
TTTTGACGAATAGTATCCGTAAGTGTTAAAACACCTTTAATCTCATCATCTAAATAGGTTTGTTCATAAACTTCTAGCAAAATAGGTTCGCTAATTGTTACTGAAACCATACTTCTAAATTGAATAGCGTCTGAATAATCCAAGGAAATGGGTAGTATTTTTAAGTTTTTATCAATGTTTTTTAAAGATAGGTAGCTAAGTGCAATTCTAGCTGTTCCTGTTTTAATTTCGCGAAGTTTAAGTTCATAATAACTATTGCCTTCAGGGAAGATAAGAATTGTTCCTTTTTTGTTTAAATACTCATGGCATTTTGAGAAAGAATGGTTGTTGTCTGGTTTTACACCGGGCTTAATGTCTTTTTTTCTAAAAATAGGAATTACATGAAAGTAGCTTAATATGCGTGTGAAAAACGAATTAAAAAAGATACCTGCATTTCCTAAAAATCCAATTTGTTGTTTCATTAAAGAAGCAATAATAAATGGATCCATAAAAGTATTGGGGTGATTTGCTACAACAATTAAAGGGCCATTATGGAGTAAATTATTTTTCCCTGAAACCACTATTTTCTTAAAAAAAAAGAAAAGTGATACTTTTATAATTTGTTTAAAGAAACGATACATCATTCCATATTTTTTTTAAGATTTGCAATTTGAAGTAAAATAAAACCACCAATAAAAAAGACAGCCATAAAAAGCATGCTATTTCGCATACTACCGGTTACTTGGTCAATTAATCCATAAGATAGTGATCCAATTACAATGGCCAGTTTTTCTGTGATATCATAAAAGCTAAAAAATGAAGCAGTATCTTTCGTGTCTGAAGGAATTAGCTTAGAGTATGTAGATCTTGAAATAGATTGAATTCCNCCCATAACAAATCCTAAAAAAGCTGCCAACGTATAAAAAGAAATCTTGTCTTTTAGAAAATAACCAGCAATACAAATAAAAATCCAAATTATTAAGGTGGTACTAATTGCAAATCCATTGCCTTTTAAATTAGATAGAAATGCAAAAAAGTAAGCACCTGCTATAGCTATTACTTGGATAATAAGTACAACAATAATCATTTCATCAGCACCCATACCAATTTCTTTATCAGCAAACAAAGGAGCTAGCAACAATACTGTTTGCACACCCATACTGAAAAGAAAAAATGAAGACAGAAAACGGTTCATTGCAAACTTAGATTTCACAATTTTAAATACTTTTTTCAATTCCTTAGTTCCGTTTCCTAAAATATTCCAAGTGATTTTTTTTCGTTCCCCGCGGTCTTTTAAATAATAAAAAGAAATTTGTGAAAATCCCATCCACCAAATTCCTACTAAAATAAATCCGAATCGAGTTGCAGAACTACCATTTTCAAAACCAAATAATTCATATTTTTGATATAAAAGTAAGTTTACAATCAATAAAATAACGCTTCCAATATATCCCATTGAAAAACCTTTGGCGCTTACTTTATCCATAAATTCATTTGAAGTAATCTCGGGTAAAAAACCATTGTAAAAAACCAATGATCCAGCATAACCAATACTTGCTAAAATGGAACATGCAATACCATATTCAACATTTTCTCCCGTAAAAAAATAAAGGCCAATACACGATAATGAACCTAGATAAGTGAAAAACTGCATAAATCGTTTTTTCAATCCACCGAAATCTGCAATTCCAGATAAAATAGGAGAAATAAAAACAATTACTAAAAAGGAAAATGAAATTGCAAAAGAATAAAGTACTGAGTTTTTAATGGTTAAATTAAAAAACTGAACCATTTCACCTCCGTAAACATCTTGTGTTGTAGTTAAATAGTAAATTGGAAATATGGCCGTAGTTACTATGAGGTTATAAACTGAATTCGCCCAATCAAATGAAGCCCAAGCATTTATAAGTCTTTTGTTGTTTTTTTCTAGCATTGGGTTTAGGTCGGTTAATGATATTTATATGTTGTTCAATATAATTAAAATATTGTAAGTTTAGAATTTAGAACATTTATAAAAGCATTCTAAATTCTAAACGTTCGTTTTGGTTCTTAATCTTCTACCGATATTTCATTATTTTCAATATAACTTTTATCACGTGTATTTTTTTGCACAGCAATAGACGCATACAAACTTAATAGGTATGACATTCCATAAAATCCCTTTTCACTTAGAAGTAAATCAGCATTCCATAAACCAATAATCAAAAGCAAAATTGCACTTAGTGCAGAAAACCAGCTAATTCCATAATACAAATCGGTAACTTGAAGTCCTTCTTTACACTTTTTTGAACTGATATTGCTGAAAACAAGCCAAATAGCAAAATGGTAAAATAATAACCTCTCTCATTTAGTTGCATATCAGAATTCCAGAGCCCAATACAATAGGAAATGACACCTGTAAAAAGAACCATCCATGATGCGCCAATAAACGCAGGAGTTGGTTTTTGATCAAATTCTTTTAATAGTTTTTTTGATGCGGATTTAGATCCGGATTTTGATTGTTTTTCTTGAGTGGTATCACTCTTAAAATTGTAGTCCATAATAATAAATTTACTTGTTAAATTATTTCATTTTATAGGACAAAATTGTGGTATTTAATTCCGTTATTAAAATCAATATTTAAACAATACTTACGATTAAAAATGTAAAATAATCTAATATAGCTTTTATATTACTTATATTTGAGTAATATAACTTACGATATAAATGAGTATTATTTATTTAATAATTGCAACCTTGTCTAAAGAAGAGAAGTCAGCGTTTGTACGAATATTAAAGGAGCGAAACAAAAGAAGTGACACTAAGAACATAGAATTGTTTAAGCTTTTAAGCACTTCCAATCAATCAAATGGTTTGGATATTGTGCTATATGGCAAACCTGCAAAAGGGGCTTATCATGCGTTGTGTAAACGCTTGCACGATGCATTGATAGATTTTATTGCTACTAAGAGTTTTGATAAAGAGTCATCAGAGGAAATGAATGCCTTAAAATTAGTGTTGGCTAGTAGCATCTTTTTTAAGCAGGACCAAACATATATTGCTTTTAAAACGTTGGCAAAGGCAGAGTTAATTGCAGTTAAATATTCGTTATTTAGTATTTTAAATGAAATTTACCACACTCAAATACTACATGCCCATTTAAATAGTGCTTTAGATTTGCAACAAATAATAGGGAAGTGGCAAGTCAATAAATTAGATATTCAGCAAGAAGATAATTTAAATTTATTTTATGCCACTATTCAGGCAGAGTTGAATGAAAGCAACCCTAAAGTTACAGACATTATCAGTAGGAATTTACAAAAATTCAATATCTCAATTTCAGAAAATTTAAGTTATGAGTCCCTTTTTAAGATTTTACAAATAAGTAATCAAGTGGCTCACATTAGCAGAGATTATTACGCCATTTTTCCATTTATTGAGGATGCCTGTCAAAAAATTGAGACTTCAGAAAGATCTTCAAGTAAACATTTATTTGACCACTTACAGATTTTGTATTATTTGGCAAATACTAATTTTAGAATTAAAAATTTGAAAGTGGCGGAGAAGTATCTTGAAACTATGCTAGCTAATATGCATTTAGAAAATAAAAAGTATTACACCATTTTTTATCCGCAATATGCTGTTATAGAAAATTTGTTGCTTATTTACACAGGGAAAAATGAAGAGGCGATTAAAAATTTACAAACATTTAATTTTGAAAAGTACAAAAACAAACAAGTTCATACGCTTGATTTAAAATTGACTTTCGTTGTATCGTTATTTTTAAATGAGAATTTTAAGGAAGCTTTGAAAGTGTATCAGGATTTTTATCATAATGACCAATGGTATATAAATAAAATAGGATATATCTGGGTCATTCAAAAAAATCTAATTGAAATATTGCTGCTTATAGAATTGGATTATTTTGAGTTAGTTGAATCTCGCTTAAATGGTTTTAGAAAAAAATACACGAAACATCTAAAGGAACATAATGAGACAATTGTTTTAGCGTTTTTAAAATTAATTACAATTTATTATTATAAAACCGAGGATATTTATGCTGAAGCATTTATTAAAAAAGTTGATGCGTTGTTACTTAAAAGAATAAATGAAACAGATGTTTTTACCATTAGTTTTTATGCGTGGTTAAAGGCTAAAATAGAAAAGACAGAATTGTATAAAACAAATTTGAATTTTATTACCAGTTTATAACCATAAATACTATAAAATTTCTAGTTATTTTAAATAAGTTACAACTGTTTTTATCCTCTTTAATAATCTATAATTCTTAAGAAAAAAAAGCGTAATCGGTATATCCTTTTTCCCCAGTATCTGAATAAAATGTATCAACATTCCAATTTGCAAGTGGTGCATTTTTTTCAAATCTTTCTACTAAATCCGGATTGGAAATAAATAATTTACCATAAGCTACCAAATCAGCTAAATTTTCTTCAATAACTTTATTTCCTTTTTCCTGATTGAAATTATTATTTATAATAAGGGTTCCGTTATACAATGGGCGAAAATGTTTTGCTATATTTTGTACAGCATACGAAACCTTAGAAACATCGGTAAATGGTTCTGAAAGATGTACATAAGCAATGTTATAATTGTTTAATTTTTTTATTACATATTCAAATAATGGAATGGTTTCTTCATCAACATCAATACCATGAATATTGTGCATAGATGGATTAAAACGAACGCCAATACAGTTTTGCGGAAAAACTTGGCTAATTTCATCTAAAACTTCAAAGAAAAAACGTGCTCTATTTTCAATGTTACCTCCATAGGCGTCTTTTCTTTGGTTGGAACATTTATTAAAAAATTGATGAAATAAATACCCATTTGAAGAGTGAATTTCTAAACCATCAAACCCTGCTTCTTTTGCATTTATTGCTGCTTGTTTAAATTCTTCAACGGTGGTTTTTATATCACCTAAAGTCATTTCTTTTGGTGTAACAGTATCTTTAAAACCGTTAGGCGTGAAAGATTTTGAGTTTGGATTGATAGCGCTGGGTGCAAAGGGTAACGCTCCATTGTGAAAATCTGGATGAGAAACTCTGCCAACATGCCATAATTGAATAAATATTTTACCTTCCTTTTTATGAACCGCATCGGTTACATTTTTCCATCCTTTTATTTGAGATTCAGCATAAATTCCAGGCGTATTTACATAACCAACTGCTCGTTTTGAAACTTGGGTACCTTCAGTAATTATAAGTCCTGCTCCAGCCCTTTGCGTATAATATTTTACTTGTAAATTGGTTGGAGCATTTTCATTATTGTTACATCTAGAACGGGTCATAGGAGCAATTATCAATCTATTTTTTAAAATTACATCTCCCATTTTATAAGGAGTTAAAAGCGGTTGAATTTTTGTCATAATCTTTTTGATTAACTTCGTGTAAAGTTAATTAATATCATTTGAAGTATGAATTTTAAGAGTTTAAAAATTCTTTTTTACAGTTAGAAAAATGTGTGTAATTATATTTAAAATTTAAACTTATAGTATAATCTGGAATTAAATTGGAGATTTCCTGGTTATGATTTGTTGAATTTCATTGTTTAAAACAACCCCAATTGTCCAGATCTATTTTCCAAAGAAGTAGCCATCAAAATACAACTATACGGAAAAGCAAAATCTTTATAATTTCCGCCTTTCAACCAGTTTTGTTCATCTTGCTTTTTTAAGATAACTGGCATTCGTTGTTTGGTGTTGTGAATTTCACTCATCAATTCATTGGCTTGTGTAGTGATAATAGCGTAGGAGTTCACAATTTCATGATTAAAAGCAGTCCATTGGGTATAAATACCAGCAAAAGCAAATAATTCTTGGTTAGGTAGTGTAATTAAATACTTTTCTTTTTTAGAACCACTTTTGGTTTTCCATTGCCATTCATAAAAACCATCAGCAATAATTAAACAACGGTTTTGAATGACATCTTTGAAAGATTTTTTTTTAGCCAATGTTTCAATACGTGCATTTAGAGTATAATTTTTAATGGCATCATCTTCAGCCCAACTAGGAATCAACCCCCAGTTAAATAACTGAATTTTATTTGGTGATTTATTGGTTATAATTGGTGTTTTTGGATAGTCAAAAGCCTTGCAAAACTCCATAGGCTCATAATCATTCAAATCAGTAACTTCAGCATTAAATCGCTCAGCAATCTCTTCCTTTTGTTTTGTTATTTTGGTCTGATAGCACATTCATAAATCCTTTTTGTTTTATAGTTCTAAGTTATTCAATTTTTCTTTGATTAAAACGTCCATTGTAATTTTTGAATAGTCAGACAAGGTAATTAAGAAGCTAATGGGTGGTTTTGCTCTGTCTTCTTCATAGGAGCTAATGCGTGAACGTGATACTTTTAAATCATCAGCAAATTGTTCTTGCGACAACCTTTTTAAAGTCCTAATGTATCGTATGTTTTTTGATAAATAATTCACAATGCTAATAATATGAGCAACGTTCGAGTTTATAATGAGCTAAATTAGCAAAAAGAATTTAGTTTAAAAATTTTGTTGATAAATGTATCTAAATACACATACCTATTACAGTTTGAGATATGGAACTATTTCACCAAAAAACCTTGTAGAAAAAGCCTTTCAGCTTGGTATTTCAACATTGGTTTTAACCGATATTAATAGTACTTCAGCAAACTTGGAATTTGTACAGTTGGCAAAAAAAATGGGTATAAAACCTATTTTAGGTATCGATTTTAGAAATGGAGCTCAGCAACAATTTATACTTATTGCTAAAAATAACAAGGGCTTACATAACATCAATGCTTACTTGTCTGAATTGCTACATTCGGCTAAAACAACCATTCCAAATAAGGCTGAAAAGCTCCCTGATACCTATGTGATTTATCCTTTTGAAAATAATATTTCTGATTTAAATGACAATGAATACATAGGTATAAAGCCTTCAGATTTAAACCATTTGAAATTTTCTGAATGGCGGTTTCAACAAGAAAAATTAGTGATTTTGCAACCAGTTTCATTTCAAGATAAAAAAGGATTTAATACGCACAGATTGTTAAGAGCCATTGATAACAATACGTTGCTTAGTAAATTGCCAATTTCGGAACAAGGAAATGAAACAGCTATAATGTTACCTGAAAAGGAACTGAAAGAAATATACAGTGAGTTTCCTGAAATAATTGCCACAACTCAAAAAATACTGGATGGCTGTTGTATTGAATTTGATTTTTCAAAAGACGCTCCTAAAAACCAAACTTCATACACCAACAATGAAGCATTGGATTTTAAATTATTGCGAAAACTGGCTTATGATGGATTGAATTACAGATACCAGAAAATTGGAAAACGTGTTTTTGAACGTTTGGAGAAGGAGTTGGATATTATCAAACAAAAGCAATTTGTATCGTACTTTTTAATCAACTGGAAAATTTTAAAATATGCCAGAAGCAAGCAATATTACTATGTTGGCAGAGGAAGCGGTGCCAATAGTATTATTGCTTATTTACTCAGAATCACAGATGTTGACCCCATAGAACTAGACTTGTATTTTGAGCGTTTTATCAATTTGTACCGTACCAATCCACCAGACTTTGATTTGGATTTTTCGTGGCGAGATAGAGATGATATTATGAATTATATCTTCAAAACATTTAAAAATACTTCTTTAATTGCAGTTTACAATACCTTTAAATATAGGGCTTCAGTAAGAGAATTGGGCAAAGTGTTTGGCTTGCCAAAAGAAGAAATTGATAAATTGACCACCAATCATTTCAATCCAAATCAATTAGATGATTTATCTAAACTGGTATTGATTTACAGTAAATATATCAAAGGTTTTCCTAATTATTTAGGCATTCATCCGGGGGGTATTTTAATTTCAGAAAAACCAATTCAGTATTATACAGCAACGTATTTACCACCAAAAGGATTTTCAACGGCTATGTTTGATATGGTTGTTGCTGAAGATATTGGTTTGTACAAATTCGATATTTTAAGTCAGCGTGGCTTGGGAAAAATACGTGAAGCTGTAGATATTGTAAAATATAACCATCCAACACATCCAGACATTGATATTCATGATATAAAACGTTTTAAAGAAGATAAGAAAATCAAAGATATTTTAAGAAATGCAAAAGCCATTGGTTGTTTTTATGTGGAATCGCCTGCAATGCGAATGTTGCTAAAAAAGTTACAGGTAGATAATTATTTGGGTTTGGTGGCCGCCAGTTCTGTCATTCGGCCAGGCGTTTCAAAATCGGGTATGATGCGTGAATATATCAAGCGTTACAGAAACCCAGAAAGGCGAAAAGATGCACATCCTATTTTATTAGAAATTATGCCTGAAACTTTTGGAGTAATGGTCTATCAGGAAGATGTAATTAAAGTAGCGCATTATTTTGGTGGTTTAAGCTTGGGTGAAGCCGATATGTTGCGACGCGGAATGAGTGGAAAATTCAGATCTAAAGAAGAATTTTTAAAAGTTAAAAACCAGTTTTTTGATAACTGTAAAGAAAAAGGGCATTCATTGGAATTAACTTCGGAAATATGGCGACAAATTGAAAGTTTTGCGGGCTATGCTTTTGCCAAAGGACATTCAGCATCGTATGCGGTGGAAAGTTACCAAAGTTTATTTTTAAAAGCCTATTATCCCTTGGAATATATGGTAGCGACACTCAATAACTTTGGTGGGTTTTACCAACCAGAATATTATGTGCACGAAGCCAGAATGAATGGCGGAATTATTCATCCTCCAAGTATAAATAAAGCGTATTATCAAAATTATATTGAAGGAGAAAACATTTATTTAGGGTTTATCATGTTACATTCTTTTGAATTAAAAAATGCTAAAAAAATAGTTGAAGAAAGAACTAAAAATGGTTTGTTTTTAGATTTAGATGATTTTATTGATCGGGTTCCAATTTCGTTGGAACAAATTGCTATTTTAATCAAAGTAAATGCGTTTCAATTCACTAAAAGAAATAAGCGCGAATTGTTATGGGAAGCACATATGAAAGTGCACAAAGTTGTTTTAGAAGAAACCATTTCAACGTTATTTAAGTCGAAAAAGTAGCGTACAAAACACCTGAATTAACAAGTTCAACATTAGAAGATGCTTTTGATGAGTTGCAATATTTTGGTTTTACATTAGAGAGTCCTTTTAAACTATTAACAACGCATTTAAAACAGCAATTGTTTGCCAATGATTTAATAAATTATATAGGAAAAAAAGTAACAGTTTATGGTTACTATGTTACTGCAAAACGAACCATCACTTCAAAAGGGGAGATGATGTATTTTGGAACTTTTATTGATACGCAAGGCAATCATATTGATACCGTGCATTTTCCGCCTTCAGTTAAAAAATATCCGTTAAAAGGTAGGGGAGTTTATAGGTTAACAGGTAAAGTTATGGAAGAATTTGATTGTGTAAATATTGAGATTGAACAACTAGAAAAATTAGCCATTGTTCAAGATGTGAGATATGCGGAACCACCAAAAATTGAAAAAGTATGAATAGTTTAGAACGCTCCATTGTTCATATGGATTTAGATACTTTTTTTGTATCGTGTGAACGTTTGATTGACAGCAGGTTGGAAGGAAAACCAGTATTAATTGGTGGAACTTCGGATAGAGGCGTAGTGGCAAGTTGTAGTTATGAAGCTCGTAAATACGGTGTGCATTCTGCAATGCCCATGCGAATGGCAAAACAATTGTGTCCAGAAGCAATTGTATTGCGTGGAAATAGCGGTATTTATACAAAATATTCAAAATTGGTTACTGATGTGATAAACGAGAGTGTTCCGTTATACGAAAAATCTTCTATTGATGAATTTTATATTGATTTAACAGGAATGGATAAATTCTTTGGTTGTCATCAATTGGCTTCAGAATTAAGAGCAAAAATAATTAGAGAAACAGGTTTGCCTATTTCATTTGGACTATCTGCAAATAAAACCGTTTCAAAAATTGCAACTGGCGAAGCAAAACCAAATAATGAGTTAAAAATAAATATGGGAACTGAAAAACCATTTTTAGCCCCATTGTCGGTTCGTAAAATCCCTATGGTTGGTGAAAAAACCTATAATTCTTTATGTGATTTAGGAATTAGAAGAATACAAACAGTTCAGGAAATGCCAATTGAGATGATGGCAAGAGTTTTTGGAAAACACGGCACTTCTATTTGGAGAAAAGCCAACGGAATTGATAACACACCCGTTATAAAATACCACGAACGTAAATCCATTTCAACAGAACGTACTTTTGAGAAAGACACAACTGATATTGTCAAGCTAAAAAGCATCATTGTTGCCATGGCTGAAAACTTAATTTTTCAATTGCGTAGAGGAGATAAATTAACGGCTTGTATAACCTTTAAAATTCGTTATTCCGATTTTCAAACTTATACCAAACAAAAAAAAATACCATATAGTTCATCAGACCATTCCATTTTACCCATTGTTATGGAACTATATGAAAGTTTGTATCAAAGACGATTGTTAGTGCGGTTGATTGGTGTAAAATTCAGCCATTTGGTGAGTGGCGGGCATCAAATTAATTTGTTTGAAGACAATGATAAAATTTTAAACCTCTATCAGGCTATGGATAAAATGCGTGAGCGTTATGGCGATAGGGCTGTAATTCGTGCATCTGGTATGGGCGCAAAAAGTATTGCTCGTTGGAATCCTTTTAACGGTGAACCACCACCTTTGTTGGCAAATAGGAGGAGATAAATAAACTTATTGGATATTTACATCATCTACAGGTTTAATAAAGTACGCTTATAAATTTTACTTTTAGTTTTAAATTTTTAGTAGTCAGAGAATTGTAATTTTTCTAACCAACAATAATTTCATTGATTTTTCCAGCAACTTCAAGACCTGCATTTCTTCCGATATCTTGAAATACTATTTTTTGAGTTTTTTTGTTGAACAGTAATACATTTATTTCTGAGGTCATACTTTCATTTATACGTCCATCCATAAAACCTAAGATTGGAGAAGCCAGTTCAGTTGTTTCATGTCTGATGGCTTTAATTTCAAGTCTATATTTGCTATTTTCTAAAATC
>BS_KBA_SWE02_21mDRAFT_10000933_pt1 | contig 11007 bp, 11 predicted proteins | sample BalSeasSWE02_21m_FD_9196 | JGI IMG/M metagenome (IMG submission 9196)
GCGTAACCGTGGAGATCCCGGCCATCCCGGAAGACCTGGGGACAACCCGGCAGGTGATAAGAGAGCTCCATGACGCAGGCGTCAACCATCTCAACCTCCACCAGCTCAGGTGTACGCCGTTTAACAAAACCCGTTTCATCCAAAGGGCCTACACGTTTCTTCACGGCCCCAGGGTCACGGTTCTGGAAACAGAGCTTACCGCGCTGGAGTTGATCCGGTATGCGTTGGAACAGAACATTGCACTTCCCATCAATTATTGTTCGTTTACCTACCGCCATCAGTTCCAGCGGGCCGGCGCGCATACAAGAAATTCCCTGCGAATAAAAGCGGCCCATGAGGACATCACCCCCACCGGCCATATCCGGACCATGACTCTCTGCGGCAGTAAAGAACAGATCGGGTCCATTCATCAGCACCTCCTGTCACAGGAAAGCGACACCTCTTTGTGGCGCGTGACCAAAGACTGCGAACAGCTTTTTTTTAATGCCGCCCTGTGGCCCCTTATCGACTTTTCCCATGTCCGACTCAAAGTCGGTTACAGCGGCACTTCGTTAAAAGCATCTGTGTCTTTCCTTCACCCTTTTAAGGAAGTAGCACTGAATAAGAAAAAAAAGGCAGTCATCGAAAGGCATATTGAACAGCCGGGTATCTGGCTTGAAGGGGAACAGGTTCATTCATTCGGGCAGGAGTTTGTACGATCGAGCACTGGTCTTTCCACGGCTATTTCCGATAGCCTGCCCCAGGATATGCTCAGCGAAATCAGGTCGTTTGAATCCTTTATCCCAGGGCTGGCATCCTATTTTTGAAAGGGACCTTGATCCAATTAGACGAGAGTACGTTCGGAAGGTCATAATCGTAATCGTAATCATAATCATACTCTTTTACAGCCTATTTCAGCGCTGCTCGATTATGATTACGATTAAGATTATGAGTAAGAAAATAGTCTAATGGCCGACGTTAGAACCAAGCCCGAAGTAGTAAATATAGACCTGGCCCCATTTCAGAAAAACCTGGGGCTGTGTTCGTGAACATAATCCCCGATCTTCTTTATGCGTGCCATTTCCTCCTGGGTAAGGGGCCCCAGGTCCAGTGTTTTGAGGCCCTCTCTCATCTGTGATTCGTCCTTGGGCCCGCACATGCACACATTCACCGCAGGGTTGGTAAGCGCGAACCGGTAGCAGTCGCCGGCAGATAACGGCGCTTCCCCGGGAGGCATCTTTTTGGCTTTCAACAGCTGGCCCCAGCGGGTGGCCGTGTAAGAGACAATTCCTGGAGCAGACTCTCCCCCCTCCATATGGGGAAAAATCTCCTGCTCCGCTCCCCGGTGGGCCGCATTATAACGGACATGAAAGAGATCAAAATCCCCGGTTCCGGCAAGGCGGGGAAAGAGCGACCGGTTGTGCCCGGAAAGGGCCAGGAAGCGGAACAGTCCTTTTTCCCTCATGGCCAGTGCCCTGTCCAGGATTCTCTTCGAAGGAAACTTGTTGTGCCAACCCAGAAGAAGGATGTCGGCCTGGTCCAAGGCCAGGGATTTCAAGGCCTTTTCAAAAAAGGTTTCCATGAGGGAGGCGGAACGGGAATAGCTCTGAACCAGAACGACCAGTTCATCCCGCAGGCCCCGGCCGCAAAGGTTTCGAATCGCATCGCGCATCCCGCTTTTGCGCATGGATCCCCAGTAAAAATAGTTGCAACCCCTTTCAAAAGCCTCTTCAAAGGCGGCGGCAGGGGCGCCGAAACTGGAGGCCACTCCCAACGCGCCTACCATGAGGCCGGTTTTACCCAGTGCCCTTTTCTCTGAAAAATCCATCAAACAAGCCTCCTTCAAAACCCCGTTAAAATGGGGAGCGCCCCCACAGCTCCGGACGGGACTTTCAACCCATATAGGAACAGCAATAATCCGTTATTCTTTTGACCCTTAATCCGAATTTGGATTGGGCGGGAACTTCGAAAGATTCCCCATCTTTCATCGCTTTCCATCCTTTCTCTTCCGGCAATGACACTTCAAGATCTCCGGAAATAATTTCCATAATTTCCTTTTCATCCGTATTGAATTCATAGTCCCCGGGAAGCAATATGCCTAAGGTCTTTCGGGAACCGTCCGGAAAAATGACTGAACGGCTGGAAACCTTTCCATCAAAGTAAATGTTTGCTTTTTTAATGATGGTCACATTCTTAAATTCAGACATGAATATCTCCTCTCAATGAAACCTATTTACGGGTTTTCGATCTCTGTTTTGAAACATTTCTTCTCAGTACCATCTCTTTTATTGCCTTGTCTGCTTTTTTTTCGCTGGACGGATTGCCGGGACGAAAAAGTATAAAATCCGGGACATCGCTATCCTCTGTATAACCTTCAACCTTTTCCACCGAGATCTTCTGCTTCAGCAGTTTTTCAATGGCCTGAAGATAAGGCTTTTCATCGTGACTGACCAGGGAGACGGCAATGCCGCTTACACCCGCCCGGCCGGTGCGACCGATGCGGTGGATATAATTCTCGGGGATGTCCGGCGTATCGTAATTGACCACATAGGGCAGATTGCTTATGTCCAGGCCCCTTGCGGCCACATCCGTTGCCACGAGAGTGCGGATCTTCCCGTTCTTGAACTCTTCGAGGGTACGTATGCGGAACGACTGGCTCATGTTGCCGTGCAGGGCAGCGGCACTGATCCCTTTTGCGGCAAGTTTCTCCGTGAGCTTGTCTGCCCCGTGTTTTGTGCGGGTAAAGACCAGTACCCGGGTCCAGCGTCCCCTGTTGATAAGATGGATGAGAAGAGCTTGTTTATTTGATCTGTCCACCAGGTGAATCTTCTGGACAACCGATTCCGCCGCTGTATTGTCGGGCGTCACCTCGATATATTCGGGATCCCGCAGCATTCTTCCGGCAAGATTCCGGATCTGTTGGGTGTAGGTGGCGGAAAGCAGCATGGTCCTGCGTTCAGCTGGAACAAGATCGAGAATCTCGGAAATCTCCTCACTGAATCCCAGATCCAGCATTCTGTCCGCCTCGTCGAAAACCAGAAACTCTATCCTGGAAAGATTCAGATGCCTTTGCCCGGCAAGATCCAGCAGGCGGCCCGGTGTGGCCACAAGAATATCGATGCCACGCCTCAACCGATCAATCTGCGGATTGATGCGAACCCCGCCGTAAACCACAGTGCATCGCATGGAGACCCTCCTTGCATAGGCCTTGATGCTCTCTCCCACCTGAAGCGCCAGTTCCCGCGTGGGGGTCAGGACAAGTGCCCGGGGGCGCCGCCCGTCGCCGTTCCGGCGACTCAGAATTTCAACCAAAGGGAGTGCAAATGCGTCTGTCTTCCCCGTTCCGGTCTGGGCGCGGGCAAGGATATCCCGTCCGCCAAGAATCACGGGGATGGCCTTGCTCTGAATGGGGGTGGGGACGGTGTAACCCTTGGAGTGAACCGCTTTCAGCAGTTCGACCCGAAGGCCAAGTAGTTCAAATGACATAGAATAATCCTTAACGTCGCGTTAGGATATGGGTTTCAGGGACGAACGATTTCAGCCTTAGACCATGGAGGGGAGCCATGAAGGGCAGAGGCCAGCTGTTGAATGCGGCTGTAAAATTCTTTGTAGGTATAGCGGATAAGATCCCGATACACGATTTGCTGATCGGGCGCATAGAGGATCGGTGTGTGAAGCAGTTGCTTGATCAACAGGGGGTAGGCATAGGCGGATGGGGTTGCTTTTAGGGGATGTGTGCCTTGCTTCATAGACCGTTCCTCAACCCAGTTGAAAGTAGATGCGCTTGACCTCTTCGTTGTTCATCAGATCCTTGCTTGCCCCTTCGAGCCCCACCTTCCCATGTTCAAGGATGTAGGCCCGCTGGGTCAGTTCCAGGGCGAGGCTGGCATCCTGCTCCACCACAAGCACGGTGATTCCGGATTTCCAGATGTCCACGATTTTATCCGCCAAATCGTTTTTCACCATGGGAGAGAGCCCCATGGAGGGTTCATCCATCATGAGAAGTCGGGGTTTACTCATGAGCGATCTTCCGATGGCCAACATCTGCTGTTCCCCGCCGCTGAGGGTTCCCGACACCTGGGTATGCCGTTTCTCCAAGATCGGAAACTGCTCATACACACGGGCAAGGTCTTTTTGAATCTGCTCTTTGTCGTTTCTAACGTAGGCCCCCATTTCCAGGTTTTCGGCCACGGTGAACTCCGGAAAAAGCTGCCTTCTCTCAGGGCAATGGATAATCCCCATGCGAATGATCTCGTGGGGTTTCAAACCATCGATACGTTTTCCGTTGAACAGAACCTCGCCTTCCACTGGGACAACGGCCGAAATGGCCCTCAGAAGCGTGCTTTTGCCGGCGCCGTTGGGACCCACGACCCCGACCAGTTCCTCCGGCTTCAAATGGATGCTCAAGCCATTGAGGGCGATCGCCTTTCCGTAGAGGACCCTGATCTCTTTCACCTCCAGCAAGTACAATTTATGTTCTCCTTTCTCCGAGATAGGCGCGGATCACTTTCTCGTCGTTGATGATCTCCTCTGGGGAGGCTTCGGCGATTTTCTCCCCGAATACGATGGCCACAACCCTTTCAACCAGCCTCAGGAGATCCCGAAGCCGGTGTTCAATAATAATCATGGTTTGACCCTTCTCGTGCATCCGTTGGATGGCCTTGGTGAGGACCTCCGCATCTTCCACATCAAGCCCTGAAAAGGGCTCATCCAGGAGAAGAACATCCGGCGCGGTAGCCATAGCCCGGGCGATGTCCAGCAGACGCAATTCACCGAAGGCCAGGTTCTTGGCCCGTTCGTTTAAACGCTTCTCCAGACCCACTTCTTCCAGAAAATGCATGGCGACCTTCCATGGCTTTTCCCCGTTGTGCAGTCTGTTTCTGGACCTGTGTGAAAAACAGGGAACCATCACGTTTTCCAAAACCGTCATCTCCTTGAAGAGATCAACCAGTTGAAAAGTGCGGGCCATGCCCAGATTTACGATCTGAAACGGTTTCAGCAGGGTGATATTTTCCCCCATGAGCAAGGTCTCGCCGGAATCGGCCTGAATAAATCCTGTTATCAGATTGAAGATGGTTGTCTTGCCGGCGCCGTTGGGGCCGATCAAACCAAGAAGCTCCCCCCGATGGACTTTCAGGTCGAAATTGCGCACGGCCTGGAGTCCTCCAAAGGCCTTGCTCAGGGCATTTATTTCAAGAATCGCTTCCATAGATACGCTTCCTTCCATAACGGTTTTTGCTGGAGCCAATTTCAAAACGCCCCCTTTTGCCCGATCTCTGCGTCAGGCTCAAATTGTAATCCTCGAAATATCAAATATATTCCTGTGGTTAAAATTTTCGCCTTCCTTGATCTCGAACAAAATTGAGCATTTTGAAACTGGCTCGCGGGGATGGCTATTTCGCCCGGCCCACAACGCGACGATAGACCCGCAGAAAAATGTCCAGAAGGCCCTTTGGCGCGAACAGAATGACGGCAACAACGGCGCCGCTGTAAATCAGAAGCCTGAATTCCCCCATGAACCGAAGGGATTCATTCGCAATAGTGAGGAGATAGGCCCCGATAATGGGACCGATGATGCTTCCCATTCCGCCCACAACCGCCATGATAAGGACCAGGCCTGAAAGAGAATCGTGGGCCATTTCCGGGCCAACATGCATTTGGGCGTGCGCATACATGGCGCCTCCAACCCCGGCGAAGAACGCGCTGATCATAAAGGCCACAATCTTATAGTACGTGGTGTTGATGCCGGAGCCCTCGCTGGCCATTTCGTTCTCCCCGATGGAGCGGAGAATCAGACCGAAAGGAGACTTGGACAAAAAATAAAGAAAGAATATGGTCGCCAGCATCAGAATACCGGAGGCGTAATAGCCGCCCAGGGTCGTCTCCGAAAGCCAGTCGATCCCTGACAGTCCTTCCTCACCGCCGAAAACGTCTTGCTGGATCATGATCAATTTGTAGAGGAGGGTGGCGAAACAAAAAGTCACGGCTGCAAAATAGGGTCCTTTGAGACGTAATGTAAAAGACCCGACCACTAACCCGCAAAGCGCTGCCACCAGACCTCCGACGGGGAGTGTTAACCAGGGTCCCCATCCAAAGTGCAGGTTCAACAATGCCCCTGCAAACCCCGCTCCACCAATGAAAAAGGCATGTCCGAAATTCACGTTTCCCGTGAAACCGGTGAGGAGATCCCAGCTGCAGGCCAGGATTACGTAGTAGTGGCACAGAAAAAGGAGTTCCAGATCGTAGGGATCGGAGAACACCAAGGGCGCCAGAAGAACCAGAGCGCTGAATATGGACAAGCCTAACAAGCGTTTATAAAAGACCCTTGGTCCAAACATATTTTCCAGATTCACCATCATAAAAACCTCAATGTGAACGTTTCCCCATAAGGCCCCTGGGGCGTAGTACCAATACCAGGATAATTGCGAACAGATAGACCAGGTCCGGATAGTTGGCGGAGATCAACACGCTGACCGATGTTTCCGCGTATCCCAGAAGCAACCCTGCGATGATAGCCCCTGTAATGCTGCCAAGTCCTCCGATGATCACCACGGCGAATGCCTTGAACAGCGGGAACGCCCACATGGTTGGCACGGCCTCAAGGATCGGGGCGATGAGTACCCCTGCAATGGCCGCCAGGGCCGCGGAGATACCCATGGTGATCATATAGATCTTTTCCGGCTGAATCCCCATGAAAACGGCTGCCTCCCGGTTTTGTGCCACGGCATCAATGGCCTTGCCCGTCTTGGTCTTTTTGATGAAGAGCCAGAGAAGGGTAACCAGGGTTCCCGATACGAAGAAGGTCAGGATCTTCTGGTAGCTGACATGCACATCTAAAATGGTCATGTCGCCGGCAATAAAGCTTTCAACCGCTTTGCCGTGGGGGCCATACAAGGCGTACATGAGTTCCTGGAAAAAAAGGGCGAAGGCCAGGGTGATGATGAGAACGTACACATGGGTTTCCCGCATGTACCGGATGGCATATCGATCAATGAGCATGCCGATCATGGCGGTACCCAGAACGGCTATGAGCGCACCCGTAGGCACGTTCATTCCCAGCAAAGTGATGAAGGTATAGGCCAGGTAGGCNCCCAACATGTAGAACGCACCGTGGGACAGATTGATGATGCCTGCCACACCGAATATGAGCGTGAAACCGACTGCAATCAGGGTGTACAGTGCCCCCCAGATGCCGCCCAGAATCAGGATGTTGATGAATGTGGTCATTTGCTCCTCTGCTTTTCAAAGTTCAGCGCACGAAATCGGAGTCGTGTTAGGGCTCTAATCTAAAGATTAGGGTCAAGGAGGGCAGAAAACCTCCCCTCCATTGACCCTTAAACCCTTCTATCTATTTCCCTGTTATCTCTGCCAGGGAGGCAGCATATAGTCGCCCGTTTTGAACTCATCGGGCCATACCACCACCTGCTTGGCATCATCCTGCCATTGGACCATGGGCATCACGTATCGTCCTTCCAGAAGATCATGGGTTTTTTTATCAAACCCGGTCGCCGAATGGAGAACGCCGGTATAAGAGATATTCTCCAATCCTGCAATAATATCGTCCGATTTTAACGATTTTTTCTGCCTGATGATATCGGCCAGCATATATACAGCGTCGTAGCTAAATCCGCTGGTGTAAACAGGATTGGTTTTATAGAGATTTACATATTTATCCCAAAAAGGGATGGTCTTGTCGGTGAGGGGGGCCTTGGCGATGAAATTGTAGGTAATTTCCCCCAGGCATTTGCCTCCTGTCATATCCCAGAACGTGGAGTCCATGCTGGCCACGTCACACAGACCCATGGGGGCCACCTTGGTGTCCTGCCAGGCCTTGACCAGAGGGATACTGGCCGCATGGCTTACGATCTGGGCGATCCACTGCGCGCCGGTGGATTTGGCTTTGACAAAGGTAGGGGAAAAATCCTTGATATCAACATCGAACATCTCATAGAAGGTGACGTCCATACCGGCTTTCTCAAGATCCTTTTTGAGATTCGGCGCATACGCCTGGACCCACATAGTGTTTTCGGCAAGAATGGCAAATTTGTTAAATCCCAGTTTTTTGTTTACAAATTCCGTGAGGAATTTTGTAGCCCATTGTTGCTGACGATCGGAATTGATCATATCTCTGAAGAAATATTTAAGTTTCTTGGGATCCTTCGCCACATTGTCGGTCAGGGTGGTGGAAGCCGTGCCGGTAGCGATATAAACGATCTTATATTTCGCCAGATAAGGCTGTAGTGCCAAGGCAACACCGCTGGAATAACAGCCTACCAATACGTCCACCTTGTCTTCCAGGATGAGCTTTTTCATGGCCGTGATGCCCTTCTCGGGCTTCCCTTCCGTGTCACCGATGAAAAGCTCCAGTTTTTTTCCGTCGATTCCTCCGGCTGCATTGATTTCATCGACGGCCATCTTTGTCGAGTTATGAATTCCAATCCCTGGCGCCAACTGGACCGGGCCCAGCGAACCGATGCGAATGGTTTTTGCCTTTTTAAAATCCCGATTGGCCGCCATGGAATTGGTGGCCGTAAATATGAGTGCCAGAACTGCCAGCATTACAATCCATCCATACTTTTTACCGCGCATAGATCCTTCCTCCTTTTATTGTCGCCATAGTACACGACAGTTATTCAATAGACTGACCATCCATCCTGCAACCGTATTTTCGCTATCACCTCCTTTACCCCGATAAAGAGCATCGTTGCATCTATCTGCACAGGGCTTTTCAACCCTGGCTATGGCGACTCAGTGTAATAAAATAACGGGTTCAGTTTTTCGCGAAATCTTGAACAACACAATCAAATAGAACAATATCACACCAATTACTGAAATACAAACATGGCCTATTTCAAGCCCTTGAGAGGCTTCTTTTGTTTGATAACTGATAGATCGAGGCTGGGATATGACGCGCTTTTACCCCCACAGAAACAGGCAGTGAGATATTTGATTTTCTGTTTCATACTATCTGTCGTTGGCCACGTCAAGTGCATTTTGTCAAATCAGCAATTCGGGCTTGGTTGTAACGTGGTCCATTAGATTTATTTTCTTACTCATAATCTTAATCGTAATCTTAATCGGGCAGCTTTAAAATAGGCCGTAAAAGAGTAAGATTATGATTACGATTAAGATTATGATCTTCCAAACGGACTCTCGACTAATTGGATCAGGTGGGCGAAGTTAGAACCAAGCCAAGCAATTCTTATTATGGGCCACCTTTCATTTGTGGATGCTGTGTGAGTGGCATCTTGCCACGATTTTTTGCGGCTGGAACCCACCAAACAGATGGCGGATAAAAGCCGCTCTCACAGGGATATGTTTTCATAATGAGAATTGCTGTTGTCAAACTGGAGTCGCGGAAAAGCGTCTCAGGTTTTTTCAGGCAGGCCCTTGAGGAACGCCAGGACCACTTCATTGGCGACATGGGCCTGCTCCACCAGGAATTGATGGCCTCCTCCGGGGATGATGCGAAGTTGCGCTCCGGGAATTTTTTCTGCCAGCATTCTGGAGTTTTCAGCCACAATGAGGGCGTCCTCCGCACCAGTGATCACCAGTGTCGGCGCCTGAATCCTGTGGAGTCTGGCCCATGTATCATGTCCCTTTATGGCCTCCCACTGGCGAATCAGGGTCTTGGCCTCCGGGCTCCCGGTGGCGATAAATTCGGCAAAGAGGACGCCGATCTCCTCGGACGGGGGCACATCCTTACCCCCGCCTTCAACACTTGCAGATCAGCCATTTGTTCTCTCCTTAAACCTCCCACTTTTTCTGTTTCTTTTTCCACTCCCACCGTTCCATAGCCAAGGCCGATCACATCTAAAGGCTACGTCTTATAACTTTTCAGAATTTCATTTATTTTAACGGCTTTTTCGATGAAGTCGTGCCCCGAAATCAGGTGAATGGTCTTCTCTCCCTTCTCGTTTTTCTTCATTTCCAGCAGGTTAAAGCTCTCCATCATTGAAAGCACTTTGGCGATTTCCGTCTTCTCTTTTAAGAGGGCCTTTGATATGGCCTCAACGGTTTTCCCATAAAGAAGCTCTTCTTTGTCGTGTACCGTAAACAGATGGAGTACCTGAGAAAGCCCCAGAAAGGCGTCGGGGCTCCTTGATGCCTTGGCTGTCGTTTCCTGAAGGCGGCCTGCTATGGCAATGAGGCATACGGATATGAGCTTTGGAGAATCATTCATATATTTGTCAAAAACATCTTTTGGAATCTTGACAACCTCCGAATCCCCAAGGGCTGTGGCTGTTGCCGTTCTGTTGTGCCCTTCAAGAACAAGGGCCATCTCTCCAAAAACGGTTCTTTCTTCCAGCGTTGCCAAAACGACTTTTTCTCCATCGGCCATAACGGATATTTCAACACGCCCGCTTTTCAGTATATATGCGGAATATCCTTTGGCGCCTTCCGAAAAAATGACTTCTCCACCCCTATATTTTTCTACCGGAAAAGCGGGGTTCGTCATCTGAAATTCCAGGCCGGACTTTTCCCTGATATACTCTATAAAAGGAGTGAATGTTTTTTCTGCCATCATAATGCACCTCATCTTATCCATTTTTCTCATTGACTTGTTTCGCGCATTTTCCCATAAATATCATAGAAGCCATTCTCGCACAATATATCAATAGCTGAACCGGTCAGGATATCCGTCAGAGATATATAGTCTCCCTGTTAAACCTTTTTACAGATTCAAAAAACTTTGCCGAGTAATGCGCGCATTCCTTTCGCTACCCTCTCGCCGACATACTGGTGAATAATCGAGAGGTAATCCCTTCCTCCCCGTGCTCTTCTCCTGGCAACAAATCGTAGTACACTCAATACCTTCACCAACTCGTCTTCAGGACTATCCTCTAAATCCGTTTCTATAACACCTTTCACAAAATGAAATCCTCGCGCTATGATTGGGCTTGAGATTCCAAAAGCCTCTTCATTGAAGTAATATTTGTCAAGCAGGAGTTCCAAGATCTTAATCGCATCTTCATCCTTCATTTGGTTTCCCGTTTCATTGTCAAATGCACACAAACCCCCTTCAAT
>BS_KBA_SWE02_21mDRAFT_10000934_pt1 | contig 11005 bp, 12 predicted proteins | sample BalSeasSWE02_21m_FD_9196 | JGI IMG/M metagenome (IMG submission 9196)
AATGAAACACTTGCACCAAAAGTGGCGGCGATTCCTCAAGTTGATGGTTCAATGTTATCCATGCCACTAGAAGATATGTCTCCTTTGTTACCTTTGGAGGTGCTACAGAACGAGATGTACGTACCTTTACTGAGTACTTCTACGATTGCACGCGGTACTATATTTTAAATAATAAAGCGGATTATTATGCTTGAAGGATTGGAATCTTTTCTGAAAAATTAAAGATAACGGTTAAGAAAATCAAAAAGTTCACCAGAGATGAGTTGAATGAAAGAATCTTTAATTGATACAAACATCTAATCGGTTGTGCAAAATTAGAGGAGGACGGTGAAGCGAAATCAAGACCGGCAGTCCTCGTCAGTTCTTCAACCAGGTATGGAGGATAAGAGGAGGAGTTTTTGTAATAAATTGCTGCGAAAATAATTCATAAACAGTTTTTTTGAACTTCCTTGAGGAGACTACCGATGAATAAACTTACACCCTCAACACTGTCGTTGGCCACTCTCAAACGGGTAGTCAATCTGCAAGTCAAGGAAATGGATGATTATGAATGGACTCAAACCAATTCCATTTCCCTGACTGACCAAGAACAACGACGTTTGCAAGAATTGAAAGCGGATTTACTGCATTATCCGGTCCTGTTAATGAATGAAGCCACTTTGTTAGCCAGAGTTCTTTACCCGCTGCTGTTGTTAGCGGAACAGCCACCCATTCGGGCGTTAGTGGAGGTGGCCTTGCAAGCACGATATACGCAATTTGAAATAGAAGGAATTGTCGATCTAGTACTAGCCAAAAGTGTGTCTGGTTTTATGGAATCTCCTTATTTGGTCATCGTGGAAACCAAACGGGGAGTAGAAGGTCAAAATCCAGTCGTTCAATTATATGCACAACTGTTAGCTGCCGCACATCTGAACTGGGAAAATGATGGACAACCACGACAGGAAATATTTGGTTGCTATACAGTTGCGGATACTTGGAGTTTGGTCAGAGCCGAGGTGGAAGAAATAGAAGCGGATATGCCTATATTACGAATTGAACCTTCCCGAGAATATGCAGAAAAATTAGAGGCGGAAACGATTGTTAAAATTTTGAAGAGAATTGTTTCTAAATATAAACCGCAAGGATAGAAACTGAGAGAGCGTGATAGAAATTTGGTGGGCAAACTGCTACCTTTGAAGGTGCTACAAAACGAGAGGTACGTGTCTTTACTTAGTGCCTCTGTAACGGCCCAAGGAACTCCTCTATAAAGTTCAAATTAGAAAACCATAATAAAACNACCNCNNGTATTTTTTAACNATTATGCTTGATTTGACTCCCTTAGAAAGAGCTTTATTTAGTTTAGAACGGGCGATTGCACGTTCGCAAAGAGAACCAACAGATGAGGAAGTACGAGACAGTGTTATCCAAAGATTTGAGTATAGTTACGAGTTATCTTGGAAAATGCTTAAACGTCAACTGGAAATGGACTCACCTACTCCAGTGAGTATTGATGCTATGGACTTTAAGGAAATGATGCGAGAAGCTGCCGAGCGTGGTTTGATAGCACATCCTGAATCCTGGTTTGAATATCGGCGATAACGTAATTTGACTTCCCATACTTATAACGAAACCAAAGCACAGCAAGTTTATAAAACAGCATTGGTCTTTCTTGAAGATGCCAAAGCGTTGTGGCAAAACCTGAAACGAAAAAATCCGTGATAGCGTTAGAAACTGAATATTTAAACCAAGTCCGAAATATCCTGCGTGATTGGGTGTCCAACTGTGAAGTGTGGGCCTTTGGGTCTAGGGTGCATCGACGGGGCTTAAAGCCTTTTTCTGATTTAGATTTAGTACTGATGACTGAACAGCCCTTGGACGATAGTTATTGTGGCAGAATAAAAGAAGCATTTAGCGAGTCTGATCTGCCTATCCGAGTCGATATTGCAGATTGGTCACTATTAAGTGATTCATTGAGAGAGAGGATTCTCAAAGAACACGAAATAATTCTCTGATTTTCAGGAGGCATCATAGCCATCCTCCAGTTAATCAAAAAAATCCTAAGAATTATGGTACAGACAAACAGGTATGAAAATACAGCAAGAGAAACTGATGAATACAGTAGAAACTAAACGGCGGGTATTACTTTTGGTACCACCTAATATTGCCTATAAAGATTTTATCGCTCCCTCAGCAAACGTCAAAGTGGAATGTAAAGGCCAAAAACAATTTGGTTCCGTGATCACGGACATGCCACTTGGGGTGATAGCTTTGTCAGCCTATATCAAAAAGAATTATAGTGGTGAGGTAAAGATAGTAGATTTCAATGTGTTACTCAATAAATTGGATGATTTTCCGTTCTCGTCATTCGATGAGTATTTTGAACGTGTTTTGAGTTCAGAAGAAATAAGCCTGTTTGGCCCAGATATAATTGGCATTTCGGCATTATTTTCCACAGCCTATTCGAGTCTGTTGGGAATGGGGAAAGTATGTAAACACCTCTTTCCAAAAGCCATGGTTATAGCAGGAGGACATGTGCCAACCGTTTCATACAGAGAAATTCTGAGGGAAACTGATGCGTTTGATGCTATTTGTTATGGGGAAGGGGAAATCCCGCTACTAGATTTGTTAAAGTCTGATAATATGTATTTACAGGTTCTGGAAGATTGTTCCTGGGTGACCAAAAGCAAATTGGGTAAGAAAGTAGAGTACCAGAACAAAATCATATATGACCTTGATGAGGTTCCCTTCGATTACTCGGCCATAAATATCGATGATTATCAGATAAACCCTACGGTAAAATACTACACCTCTGTTGCTAATAAGGGCAAAATTTTCAACATAATGACTTCACGGGGGTGCCCTTTCAAGTGCATATTTTGCGCGGCCCATCGCACACATGGTCGAGAAATGCGTTATGAATCCTTAGAACGGGTTAAGGAAAACATACGTTATTTGATGAACGAACATCAAGTGGGGGTCGTCACCATCACCGATGATCATTTTATGGGGGATGAAAAAAGGGCACTCGATATTGTTCAATACATAGGAGAATTGGGGCTGACCGTCTTTTTTCCAAATTCACTGGCAATGTATGCGCTTGATTTTACAATGTTAAAAGCCTTGAAGGACGCAAGCGTGGAACAATTGATTTTAGCCGTTGAATCGGGCAGTGATCGAGTGTTAAAGCGTGTCATGAAGAAACCACTGAAACTGGATATTGTTAAAAGAGTGGTTGAAGATTGCAGGCAAATAGGGATTTACACGGATTGCAATGTTTTGATTGGTCTGCCGGGGGAAACAAAATCTGACATCGATGAAACAAGAAGTTTTCTGCGGACGGTGGGTGCCAACTGGTTTAGAATTTTTGTTGCTACCCCCTTGTTGGGTAGTGAAATGTATGACATTTGTGAGGAAAAGAATTATTTCAAAGGTGTTGTTATTGAAGGAAATTTCAAGCGGGCTGTGGTTGAGACAGAAGATTTTTCCGCAGAGTACATTCAAGACACTACCTATGACATGAATATAGAGTTGAATTTTGTTTACAACTTTGACATGGTGAATGGACATTATGGTGTCGCATTAAAGGGATTTGAGAACGCTTTAAAGGCTAAACCAGATCATGCCATAGCATTGTATTACGCGGCACTTTGTTATGGCCACCTTGGTAATCAAGAAAAGAGCCAAACTTACATGAAGTTGGCCTCTCAGTACGCAAGGGAACCTTTTTGGGCTAAATATATTAAGATGTTTGACATCCCTTTACCTCACTTTAGTGATTAGCCAGGTAGGGTTAGCCAGGTAGGGAAGGCAAACGTCCTTTTGTTTGCCCACCGTTTAGTTTACCTAAACATTATGGTTTAACACAACGTATGACAAAATTTTGTCGTGTTACTTGGGGAGATTTTCCGCCGGTATGGATTCATGCCCAGGAGTTGGCCGTCAAAAAGCACCCATGTTATCAAGCGGCGAAATCAGGGGACCCAGATGCCGCTTTTTGGTTGGTTCACGACTCTATCTCAAAAAACTGTCATCAAACAACTCGGTGAGACTTTTCAGGGGCGAAATCTAATTCTGGTATCTGTTCATGCTATTGAGGGGACTGGTGTTAACGCCATTCCAGAAGCACTTGCAGATTTATTGGCAGAATATTTAGGTTGGCGTACCGATAGCGGAATTATACAAACTAACATTGTTGGACATACAGGGGCAAATGGTTTTTCGCGATTGGCCAGGCAGAATTCGACGGGCCTGTCATTCCATACCAGCTTTATTTGATGGTAGATGATTTCGTTGGACAAGGTGGGACATTAGCAAACCTACGTTCTTATCTCATTTTGGGGGCTGGGGGCGACAGTCCTGACGGGTAAATCTTACTCCGCGCATCTGGCACTGACCGTAGAAACACTGAACGTATTGAGGTTAAAACCTGGACAAGAACTTGAAAATTGGTGGCAACAAAGGTTCGGATTCGGATTTGATGGCCTTACCGAATCTGAAGCACGTTACCTGCTTAACACCCAGACGGCTGACCGAATCCGAGATAAAATTATTGCGGCAGTCGAAGGTCGAGATCGCTAAACGGATTTCTGAGTGGGTGGCTATTTTGTAGCCAGGTAGGGAGGGGCAAATGTCCTTTTGTTTGCCCACCGTTTACCGCGTAGGTCGGCAGGTGGGGTGGGTAACGAGAAACCTGTTGACCATCTTACGTGACTACCAGAAACTTTAAGGTTAGACAATACGAGGCACCAAACCATGCAAGCTATCGAATTTGAAACAGAGATTGTCAATGAATTCATCATTGGAACAACCTCAATCAGGAACGGAACTGACTTTAAAACAGTGGGTGAAACATGTACCAAGAGAAACTAAAAAAGTTCAAAAATGTTACCAATTTGGCAGGTAAAGCTTGGGAACACGCGGTGGCTATAGACGTTCTAGCAAATACGGATATAATGGATTGTGCCATAGAATGTTTTCATTACCAACAAATGATAGAATTATTTTTTAAATATCTATTGGAAACCAAAAGTCAATTTGGTGCCTACAGTAAAAGCCATAAATTACAAAGACTCTTGGAAGAAGTCATTGCCACCACTCCATTTAGGACGGATAAAACCAAATATTTTATGTCATTACAAGTAATTACCGTCTGTGCTGAGGAATATAGATATAATTTTCTTCTTGATTGTGCAGGCTATAAGCAAAGCGTAATCATCTGTGATCAGTTACTAGAAGAATTGCTTGTATTTGAGAACGATGTGGAATAAATAGAACCGAATAACTTACTAAAAGGCTCATAAAACGAATCAACCCCAAAAGCCACGATTCCTTATTTAAGTGGCTAATTACCTCATTTACCAGAGAATTTTTTGCCCATTACTTTCCGGAGATTACCCTCGGGCAATATAGCTTCATTGACAAAGAATTTCTTAGCCAGCGTAGCCAGCGTAGGGTGCATAAGCGAAGCGTCATGCACCTTGAGAGGGGTTTCGGTGGATGGCGGCGCAAAAAAAACGCGCCTTATCCACCCTACGAGCTACGAGCTACGAGCTACGAACTGAAGATTTACAGCACGGTCAATTAATTGAAAATAGTCTTAAATCATTAACCCGTTCATCGGTTAGGTAAAAATTCTAAAAAGCGGCCCGTTCTGTTACTAACAACTATGAAACGAATCAACCCCAAAAGCCACGATTCTTTATTTAAGTGGCTGATTACCTCATTTACTAGAGAATTCTTTGCCCATTACTTTCCGGAGATTACCCTCGGGCAATATAGTTTCATTGACAAAGAATTTCTTAGCAAATACGAAGCCTTGAAAGAAAGTCTCAAAGGTGACCTGTTTTTATTGATGGAAGTAGAAATTGACAACCACTTTCAAGAAGTGGCGATTCAAATCGAACATCAAAGTGAAAAAGAAGATGTCTCGGAACGGCTGTTTGAATATCTTTGCTATGTGTGGTTGTTGAAAAAGAAATTGGTCTGGAGTATAGTCATTTACACTGACGAAGCCGTTTGGCGAAAACCGGTACCTGACCAATTTTGTTATGGCTTTAGCCGGCAATACCAGAAACAATACTTTCATTTTGACGTAATAAAAGTCAAAGCCGAACAGAGTGGGGAATTAATCAAGAAACATTCTCTACTCTGCAAACTGTTAGCCTTAAAGGCTAATGACGAAGGCACCGACCCAGAACAACTGATTTATGCGATTTACCAGGCCACGGCCTTACTCAAAGAACAATTGACGGCGGACCAATTATTGTTAATTGAACAATGGGTGGATTTTTATAAAAAAGTCCCGGCACCGATTTTGAAGAAGATTAAACAGGAGGTCAATATGGAACTTGTGGAAACGACCATCAGCGAACATATCTACAATCAAGGGAAAGTCGAAGGTAAAGCCGAAGGCAAAGCCGAAGGCAAAGCCGAAGGACTTTTGGAGGGACAGCTTGCCACGTTAGAAACGTTGCACCGACAGGGGATTTTATCCAAAGCCCAGCGAAATGCGATGGTGGCCCCGCTACGACAACAACTCAAGAAATTGAGGAGATAACAGCAAGACACTCCAGTTATATAGAACAATGGACTGATTTTTGGGTAGTGATGCAGGGTAGTGTCTTGGGACTGCCAGTCCTCAAAGGACTGGTAGTCCTGAGAGTACCATCACCCACATTGCGTTACTGCCGATTTTTGGTAGTGTAGTATTACGAAGGTAATGATTCAAGAGTCCTTCGCAGTGCTTGGCTAGGCAACGGGCAACACTTCGTTTTGGATTCTTGGATTTTACACTATTAATTCTGCAACACTATCTATGATTCTACAGTGTAGGTAGGATTGCATTTTCCATCGACTCAAGTCATAGTTAAATTTAAGAAGTGAGGCGCATAATATGCAAACAAAGAAAATTCTGTTTTTGGTTCCCCCTAACCTCACATTTGGTGACTATGTTTCACCGTCCAATGCGAACAAACAGGTAAACAAAGGCGACGGCAAGTTGTATGGTAACTTGGTCACCGATATGCCTTTAGGAGTACTTGCGTTAAGTTCTTATTTGAAAAAACACATTGAGGTTGAAATAGAGCTTGTTGATTTCAACATTGAGTTAGATAGACTCAACGAATTCAAGTATCACTCTTACCGTGAGTATTTTTACCACTTTTTTGGTTCAAAATTTGGTGAAGTTGACCAAGCAAAACCAGAGGTGATTGGAATATCTTCGTTATTTTCTCCATCGTATGCCGCGATGTTAGATATTGCGGCCGTGTGCAAAGAGAAGTTACCAGGAACACTTATCTTGGCTGGAGGAAATATACCATCGAATATGTATCATCAGATTTTTCGTGATTCTGATAACATTGATGCAATTTGTTTTGGTGAGGGTGAAAAACCTCTTTTGGCTTTAATACAATCCCAGAAACCACTATTAACTATAAAAAGTTCGGGTTCTTGGATCACTAAAAGTAAAATCAGAGAAGGCTTTTCTCCCTCTCATGATTTTATTGAAAACCTTGATGAAATACCATTTTACGATTATACACTGTGTGGGGACAAGTACTTTTCAAATCCAACATTTCCCGCATATGGTGGAATTCAAGAAACGGATTTTGCTTTTCAGTTCATGACTTCAAGAGGATGTCCCTTCAAGTGCATTTTCTGCGCGTCACACAAAGTTCATGGACGTAAGATGCGCTATTACAGCATTAATCGGGTTAAGGCGGATTTGTTAACTCTAAAAAACGTCTATGGGGCTAAAACTCTGATATTTCAGGACGATCACTTCATGGGAGATAAGAAGAGGGCCCTTGAGATAGTAAGATTTGTGGCCGAAATGGGAGTAAAAGTGGTTTTCCAGAATGCCTTGACCCTATATGCGCTTGACAGAGAGATGCTTGAGGCTATTAGGGGTGCTGGAATTAGACAATTGGTGCTTCCAATTGAATCCGGCAGTGATAGAGTACTCAAACATGTTATGCATAAGCCACTGAAACTGTCAATTGTTGAACAAGTTGTCCGAGATTGTAGAGAACTGGGGATTTACACATACGCAAGTATTTTGATAGGTCTCCCCGGGGAAACCAAAGCGGACATAGAGGATTCACTACAGTTTTTAAAGACTACTTATACAAATTGGTTCAGCATTTTTTGCGCAAACCCACTGGTTGGCAGTAAAATGTTTGATATTTGCGTTGAAAATGGTTATCTGAAAGATGATTGGGTTGGAAGTGACTATAAGAGGGCCGTTGTCCAAACTGAAGACTGGACATCTGAATATATCCAGGAGATGTCCTATATTCTAAATTTAGAACTTAACTTCGTGTACAACAGCGATTATCGATTGGGCAATTACCAAACAGCTCTGGATGGGTTTGAACGAGCAATCAGAGCCAAGCCTGACCATGCCATTGCTTATTATTTTGCAGCGCAATGTTATGAAAAATTGGGAGACAACGCTAAAAGTTCGGAATATATGAATCGGGCTAGAAAGTACTCTGGGGACCCGTTTTGGTCAAAGTATATTGACCAATTCAAAATTCCTATTGCGGCGACAATGGGTGATGGATAGGCAAGTAGGTTGGATTACAGCGCGTCTTTTTGGGTAGTCCTTACCAGCTAATGGAGGTTTTTAAAATCAAGGGGTTATCAAAGGCAATGTATAGGTTTCCTAACCCTTCGAGGGTTAAAAAACTTTACCATTTTTTGACACCTCCATTGGTCTGTAGGGACTACCAATATTTCCATACCGCTACTTCGTTACCCAAATATGCCTGTAGGGTAATCAGTCTACGTAACCACATTTTACTAACCACTATGAAAATTCAAGTGGTTAATTACCTCATTTACCAGAGAATTCTTTGCCCATTACTTTCCTGAAATCACCCTTGGACAATATAGCTTCATTGATAAAGAATTTCTCAGCAAATACGAAGCCTTAAAAGAAAGCCTCAAAGGTGACCTGTTTTTACTGATGGAAGTAGAAATTGACAATCACTTCCAAGAAGTGGCGATTCAAATCGAACATCAAAGTGAGAAAGAAGATGTTTCGGAACGGTTGTTTGAGTATCTCTGCTATGTGTGGTTGTTGAAAAAGAAATTAGTTTGGAGTATAGTCATTTACACTGACGAAGCCATTTGGCGAAAACCGGTACCAGACCAATTCTGTTACGGCTTTAGCCGGCAATACCAGAAACCATACTTTCATTTTGATGTGCTCAAGGTCAAAGCCGAAAAGAGTAGTGAGTTAATCAAAAAACACTCTCTGCTGTGCAAATTGTTGGCTTTAAAAGCTAATGACGAAGGCACGGACCCAGAACAACTGATTTACGAGATTTTATCAGGTAGCCGCTGTGCTGAAAGAACAACTGACGGCAGACCAGTTATTGTTAATTGAACAATGGGTGGATTTTTATAAAAAAGTCCCGGCACCGGTTTTGAAGAAGATTAAACAGGAGGTCAATATGGAACTTGTGGAAACTACCATCAGCGAACATATCTACAATCAAGGGAAAGTCCAAGGCAAAGCCGAAGGCAAAGCCGAAGGGAAAGCTGAAGGAAAAGCCGAAGGCAAAGCCGAAGGACTCCTTGAAGGGGAAGCTAAAGGAAAAACGGAAGGACTTTTAGAGGGACAGCTTGCTGTATTAGCAGATTTGCACCGGCTGGGGATTTTATCTGAGGTGCAGGTAAAATCTATGATGGCACCGCTACGACAGAAACTGAATAATTTGCTAAAAGGCTCATGAAACGAATCAACCCCAAAAGCCACGATTCTTTATTTAAGTGGCTGATTACTTCATTTACCAGAGAATTCTTTGCCCATTACTTTCCAGAGATTACCCTCGGGCAATATAGCTTCATTGACAAAGAATTTCTCAGCAAATACGAAGCGTTGAAAGAAAGCCTCAAAGGAGACCTATTTTTACTGATGGAAGTGGAAATTGACAACCACTTCCAAGAAGTAGCGATTCAAATCGAACATCAAAGTGAAAAAGAAGATGTCTCAGAACGGCTGTTTGAATATCTCTGCTATGTGTGGTTGTTAAAACGAAAACTGGTCTGGAGTATCGTCATTTATACCGACGAAGCCATTTGGCGAAAGCCGGTACCAGACCAATTCTGTTACGGCTTTAGCCGGCAATACCAGAAACAATACTTTCATTTCGATGTGATCAAGGTCAAAGCCGAAAAGAGTGCGGAATTAATCAAGAAACATTCTCTACTGTGCAAACTGTTAGCGTTAAAAGCCAATGATGAAGGCACAGAACCAGAACAACTGATTTACGAGATTTACCAGGCAGCCGCTGTGCTGAAAGAACAACTGACGGCAGACCAGTTATTGTTAATTGAACAATGGGTGGATTTTTATAAAAAAGTCTCGGCACCGGTTTTGAAGAAGATTAAACAGGAGGTCAATATGGAACTTGTGGAAACTACCATCAGCGAACATATCTACAATCAAGGGAAAGTCCAAGGAAAAGCTGAAGGACTCCTTGAAGGGGAAGCTAAAGGAAAAACGGAAGGACTCTTAGAGGGACAGCTTGCCGTATTAGAAACTTTACACCGGCAAGGGATTTTATCCAAAGCCCAGCGAAACGCCATGGTGGCCCCGCTACGGCAACAACTCAAAAAATTGCGGAGATAACAGGTCTAACCCCGTCGTGCTTACTAAGTTAAATTCGTAAGGGTTTAGCAATTGGTAGTGTGGTAGTGGTGATGATAAAGTATCTGAAACGTTGGAGTAGAGGCTTCAGCCGGTCAAAAAAAACCAAGAGGTGGTGTACCCCCCACCGGCTGAAGCCTCACTGCCATTAAGTTAAGCCGCGTTGGAGTCCAAACCTTTAGATTTGGATGAGATTGGTTAAGGTAAGACGGCGTTGCCAAATCTGAAGATTTTGACTCCAACGCCGTAACTTCAGCTTAACTTAATGGCATTGAGGCTTTAGCCGCACTGCCATTAAGTTAAGCCCGATGGGTAGGGTGCGTCCCACGCACCATTTAGGAACGAGGCGGTTTTTAAAATGGTGCGTAG
>BS_KBA_SWE02_21mDRAFT_10000935_pt1 | contig 11004 bp, 9 predicted proteins | sample BalSeasSWE02_21m_FD_9196 | JGI IMG/M metagenome (IMG submission 9196)
TAAGTTAAGCCCGAGATGTAGGGTGCGTCCTACGCACCACTTAGGTACGGTGCGGTTTGCCGAATGGTGCGTGGGACGCACCCTACCTTAACTTAATGGCATTGGGGCTGAGGACGGTCTGGTTAACGACAGGAGATTGAAGCCGAGGGACAACTGACCAGTTGGTAAGTTTTACCTGCTGACTCATAATGATCCGCATCCCCAGTGTTAATATAGTAAATGTTATTTTCTTGGAAGACATATTGTTGACCCATCGTCAAGGAGGTGGTGATAATCACTTCAGTATTGGTTTCACCGGGGAAATAGTAGTTAACCCCCGAATAAATGTCGGCCCCCACCGCGAGTGGCAGGACGGTTAAATTGGCATCTCCCCAACGGTCAATGCCTCTGGCTACTAACCAAAACAGGCTACCCAGCGCTGAAAAGGTGCCTAAAGGGGGGTAGCGTTTGCGCCGGTCTTGGTGTTGCACAATTTGCATCTCATAGTCTGCCACCAGAGTGTTGGTAGTAGAATCGGCATTGCTGACGACAATCAGTCCTTTTTGTACCAGTTTAGCGGTCAGCATGTGGAAAAAAGCTCTGGCAAAGGGGATTTTTTCTTGCTCTTGGCTGTAGCGAATAAATAAAGCTGGTTTGACTACCGCATTGGGAAAGGTCAGGTCCAACGTTTGTGCAAAGCGGTCCGCCGAGTGTTGGGCTAAAACTTCCCAATGGTGGGCCGATTGCATTTTATTCTGGGTGGTGAGTGGATAAGACACCGCCAAGGGGATACCACGATAGGCGCATCCCGTTAATGACGTATTTATTAAAAGAATTATGGTTGATAAAAACAGCAGATTTTTTATTGTCATACAAAAGTTCCCAAACGCAAAAATAATACATGGTTGCTAATTAACTCACCTTACGCACGGTTAACTCAACCACCTTGGTAAGGAGGGGAGTAAGCACTACCTGAATTGCGGGGCTATTCCCCGCCTTACCAAGGAGGGGCCATGGGTGGTGGTGCGTAAGGTGAGTAATTAAAACATATTTTTTAATAAGATGCGAATGTTTTTTGAAGTATTACTCTAAGTAAATAAGCTATTTTAGTGTTATTTATGGATTATAGTCTAGTGAAATTTTATTGGAGAGCAATAGTGAAAAGATATGCTCCGAGTTTGTGAACAGGGAGCAAATGATGAAACTTGTTGAAAATGAAAGATAATTTTTTTATTCAAGAGTAGTGTTTTATATAAAATATTTTTTAATGCCATATTAAAATAGTTGTTTTAAACTAGATTTTCCAAATCTCCAAGAGTTGGAAAATCTGATTACTGCTATACTCAACAACTACAACTTATGGTGCCGGTTTCTGGAGCATGGAATCTAACCATGGTAACGGCATGGTTTGGCCATTCAGGACCAGTTTGCCACGCTCAAAAGTCGCGGCCAACTTGTAATTATCACCTTCCGCTACCAAATATTTTTGGTCTAACAACGTCTGAATTTGTTGCTCTGGGGTTGGTGTCGTTGATTTCCGCCGCGACGATTTTTTGCCTTCTTCCGTGGTAGCGTGATCACCGATAACTATTATCGTCTTCAACAAGGACTTGCTGATGATAAAATCGGCTTTTGCCAGAATGGCCGTGACTAACTTGTTTAATTCCACTGAAGTCGCTTTGTTGCCATCTAAACCGAGTTGAAATCCGCCTTGTAAATCTCCTGCGGTGGTTTGGAGATGTAATTGGGAAAACGATAATTCTGGCGACTGCGCCATTAATTTAGGTGCCAACTCCATTAATTTGCCTATCATCACGATACCCACCATTTCTTTCGAAATACCGCCAGCTTGTACTTGTTTTTGCAGATTACGCACCATTTGTTGCAAGTCTTTAGCCGCTGGCGCATCGATATTACGAATTTCAATTTCGCCGCGGTAACTCATTTCCATATTTTCTTTAGGTGTGACCTCGGTTATGGTCATCTGGTCAATGTGTGTGCGTAACGTGTAGGTCACTAAATTATTGAACTCTTTGCCACTACCGGCCATTTCCAAGCGGTCTAAAGAAAATTGAGTAGCCGCTTTCTCGGTGACTCCCAGATGACCAATTTTAAAGTTGCCATTATTGAGGTCAACGCCACTACTACTTTTTTCTACTTTGGAGTGGAGGCTCACTTCTTTAATGTTTACCCGGTCTTGGCCTTGGATTATTTTTAACAGGGGCAAACTAAATTCCATCTGCGTAGGGAAGAAATCAGCATCTAGGGTGCCACTGAGGGTGACTGGATTAAGAGAAAGGGTCAAATCTTCGGCCTGATCTTGAAAAGTCAAGTCGGCTAATTTAAGTGCCGCTGATAATGAGTCAAAAGTTTCATTGAACATGACTTGGCCGGTTAATCCTTGCCAATCGATGACACTGCCATTGGTTTCGGTCATACGAAATGGTACTATCGTTAACTCACTTTTAGCTTGACCTTGAGTATCTACTTCAGTTTTAATGGTGAGTGGCGGTAGATCTTTAATCTCAGACCGGAATTGCTCGGCTAATAACATTTCCACTTGAGTGTCGATGTGCAACGGTTTACCATGTTGCTTTAGCAAATCAATCAAATTGGTTTTGAAGGCTTGTAACAGCACGAAGGGACTGGCTTTGACTTGAGTTTTTTCCAGAGTTTGACCTTTAGTAGTATGTTGTAAGCTAAATCCTACTACAGTCTCTTCTGGTGGTTTCTCCTTGTTGTCGCTGTCCTCTTCCACGGAGGGTGTTTTCACGGCAGAAGATTCGGGGACGAATTTTTCTTCGATGGGTGGCAACTCACGAGTGTTTTCCTCAGTAGTAGAGCCGTATGACTTCGTGTCGTTGTCGGTAGTAGAATCTAAATCTTTGATTATAGTGTTAGATTCTTTGTTATCGTGTAGAATGGTTTCTTCTTCGATAGCAGATTTTGCCGGTTTACTGGTGTCTAGGGCGGCAATTACCACCCCTTTCGGCAAACTCAGGGCCAATGTGGTATCCGCTAGTAGAGGCAAGGAGATAGCCAAGCAACTTATTAATATGCCCGCGGTGAATTTTTTATGTGTTTGGTTCATTAAGTTTTTTCCTTAGTTTAAGATTTAAAGTGTGAATTTTACCACAGTTAGAAAAAATATGAAAGAGTTTTTAAGTTTTTAACCATGGTCAAATTTTCTCGTATTTCCGCCGCCGTTTAATGGTAGCAGTCATTATTTATTGGTAATACAGATAAACCACAAATTAAACCTAGATTTGAGCATTTTCAAAAAGTTGTCAAATCTAACAAAAAACCCAGATTTAATAACTTTCAACAAGTTGTCAAATCTAATAAATGAGAATTCTCGTGAAGGAAACAGGTGTTTATGGTGCTTATACAGATAAACCTTGGCAAACCAGACTAGGCTGATACCGACTATGCCGAGCAGACGGGTAGGTAATTTCTCCAAATTAATGGAGGCCGTGACCTTCCCAGATTTGACAATTTTCAAAAATTTCAAAAAGTTGTCAAATCTAAAATTTCATATCAATAGCCTTTGGTTGTAGTTGACAATGCAATTGAAGTATTTTAAGGTATGATTCAGAAATTTTACAATAACCGTCCAACAATAACATTAACACTAGGAATGATTGATGATGACAACCCTTAGCGCGTTGATTTTTGATGTCGATGGCACGTTAGCGGAAACTGAGCGAGATGCACATCGAGTGGCATTTAATGAAACTTTTGCGGAATTTGGTTTAAATTGGTTTTGGTCGGAAGAATTGTATGGAAAGTTATTGGCCGTGACTGGTGGGAAGGAGCGGATTAAATTTTATTGGGAATGTTATCGTACCGATACGCCACGACCAGCCCAGTGGGAAACTTTTATCGCTGACTTACATAAAAAGAAGACCCTGCGTTATAATCAGAAATTAGCCAGTAACCCCATTCCTTTGCGGCCTGGCGTGCAACGATTGTTGACCGAAGCACGAGCGGCGGGAATTCGATTAGCTATTGCCACTACGACCAATTTAGATAATGTCGCGGCATTATTGCATTATAGTTTGTCGCCCACGGCGATTAATTGGTTTGAAGTGATTGCGGCGGGGGATGTGGTGAAAGCGAAAAAACCCGCGTCTGATATTTATAAGTATGCGTTGCAGCAATTGCAGTTACCACCAACTGAATGTATCGCCATGGAGGATTCTAATAATGGTTTACGTGCCGCCCTTGGGGCGAAGATACCAACGGTGATTACGGTGAATGATTATACTCGTCAGGAAAATTTTAGTGGTGCGCTATTAGTGGTGAATCATTTAGGGGAGCCGACCCAACCGGCAACGGTGTTAGCCGGCAACGTGGGTAAAATTTTGTGTGTGGATGTGCCATTATTGCGGCTATTAATTGTTTGAAAGTTGATAAGTACTAAAGCAAAAATTCTACGGTATTTTCCCTCACCCCCGGCCCCTCTCCCAGAGGGAGAGGGGTGAAAGAAAATACGAGAAAATTTTTGCTTCGGTACTTACCAATGGGCAAACTAGAGTTTATTACACAAACTGATGTAGCGTTTTGAAGAAAATAGGAATATGATGTTCTGTCTCTAACTTCTCACCTTCTTTTGAGTAAAAACTTCCAATTTCCAAAGTCAGCTCCTCCTGCAACCTTTTTAAAGGAGGATTAAAGGGGTTGGGTTCGGGGTGAATTTGTTCCTCCCAATATTTCTTAACTGGCTTTATCATCAACAAAGCATAAATCAGTTTATCCTTTTGTTCTTTGTCAGTAGCACTTTGAAACTGAGTTAGCCAACTGGATTTTAGTTGGTCTATGCTACTACAATCTAACTCTGCACAATAGCTGATACGGTTACCAGCCGTTGTCAGATTCTCCCCCAAATTAGCGTCACTGTCCACATCTTTGCCCAAGGCCAGATAAATATTTTCTAACTGGAGAGGTTGATTATTGAAGGTCAGAGGTATTGGATAATCATCAAATATTGGTTGTAGTTCAGGTATCAGAAAATATGCTTCTTTGTAAATCAAACCTGTTACCCAGATACGATGCTGAGATGCTTCTTGTTGATTGACCTTGGCACCTTGGTAAAGCGATTTAAAAATGGCTTCAGTATCTGGGAAGAGATAATCTTCATGAGTAGATTGTACTTGAAGGTCTAAATCAACAATAGCAAATAGTTTCTTTGGGTTTAAGTAGGAATCGCCATTAGGAACACGATGCAATTCCAACAATTTAAAGTAAGTATCCAAAACATATCCTCTGCTACCACAGGGAATAAATTTAGGTGTTGTACCAGTGTTACGCCACCAAGGAGGAATACAAGCGGTATAGAAATTGGCATCGGGCATTACTTCTAATCGCCGATAAGCACTCGGTGAACGTCGCCCTGGTACCGGAATATCTCCTTCACACAGCACCACGATTTTATCATTAATACGGCGTGACATCATGATAGCTTGGCATTGTTGTTCAATCAGTTGAACATATTCTTTAGTTTGAAAACTCATAACCTACCTGACTGGTAAAAGTTTAGGTTCTAACTCCTTAACATGGGCTGGCGTCAATGCCTGGCATAATTCGTAAGAATGTGTAGCCAGAATGTACTGATTCGTGGGACCCCATTCCATCAAATCTAAAACTATCTGATATTGCCAATCGGGGTGAAAGGCATTTTCAACTTCATCCATCAAAACAATGGCATTTTCTATTTTACGAGACCAGACACAAATACCGAGTCTTTTTAACTCGCCATGACTCAGGTCTTCGGGATAAAGTTCTGTGCCGTCTTCGGTGGTAAACCGTACTCCTTCTACCATGTTATCTTTTGGATTTAATTGCGGTAGAATCTTCTTACCAGTGGCTAACAGTTGTTTCATCTCATTTAAAACTTGTTGGTAGTGATCACCACTATATCGTCCGGTGTTCACGCGTTCAGAAAAATCTTGGTCACGCGCCACTATGAAAGATTTTGTTATAACTTCTGTAGAAGTAAGATCATAGGTAAAAAAACCTGGTAATTTAGTTTTTGGTTCTTTGAGGGCTGTGCCGTAATTATCCACGGTTCCAGCCTTAAATAATAGTTTTCTGTTATCTGGTGACAGAAACAGGTAAACCTGAGTAGAGGGTGCTGCCAGAAAAATCTTGTCAGCCAGTTTGCGTAAAAAAGCCGCTGTTTCACTCACCTCCATATCAATAATACGACAAAGCAAGGGTTTTTTTTCAGCATTTAAGGGGTTTATATAGTGTAACTTTTCTATCCTTAAAAATTCCATGAGGTTCTCGACCATAGAATGCACTACAGTATGTTCTTGTTTTATTTTTTCCGATCCTTCATTTGACTGCTTTAGTTTATCCTCCAAGTCCGTTTTCTTCTTCAGAATATCAGTTTTTTGAACTTCAGTCATCTCATTTGTTACCTTAAGATTATTCATCTCCTGGGTTAAACGAGAGATTGTTGTTGGAATTTCACCCAGTTTCTGTTTTATGGACTGTTCTCTAAAAGGACTAGAAAATGAAATATCACCAATAGTCGCAGTACCGTTTGACTTTAAAGGTTCGAGAAAGGTATCATTGCAGCATAAAAACTCAATCTGCACGATTTTTTCCCCATCCCAAATATCCATCTTAGCCAACACTTTATGGCTTTCTCCTTCTGGAATAGAGACCTGTGCCAGCAGATTATTTAAAAACGGTAATCTATCAGGATGACTAGAACAGTGTAACAACACAAAAATTAATTGCAACAGGGTGCTTTTACCGCCCCCATTTTGACTGCCCAGGGGAAACACTTTACGTATAAGGTCTTTCTCAAACTTTATATCAACATTTTTTAAAGCCCGAAATTCGGGGACTTGAACGCGAAGTAAGTGCATAAAAATTTTTTCATTAGGTACGAGTCATGAAAGATTTGACCACTTTCAAATATCAAAAAGTTGTCAAATCTACTATTTGGAGTCATGAAAGATTTGACAACTTTTTAAAAGTTGTCAAATCTACTTCAAATCTGTTCTTTATTCCATCAATGGCCTTGATAGTACTGACTATAAATATCGGCCAAATGTGATTTAAAACCATCGCGTAAATCGGGATGCTGTAACGCATAGTCGACGGTAGCGATTAAATAACCCAGTTTACTACCACAATCATAACGTTTACCTTTGAATTGGTAAGCTAACACCTGCTCCTCGTTAAGCAAACGGGCAATGGCATCAGTCAGTTGAATCTCTCCACCCGCACCTTTTTCTAACAACTCCAGATGTTTGAAAATGGTCGAAGTTAATAAATAACGACCAACGACAGCTAAAGTGGAGGGGGCTTCAGCCGGTGCGGGCTTTTCAACAATACTGTCAATTTTTGACAACCCGTTATGTAACGGTATGGGTTTGACGATACCATAGTTGTCCGTTTCCGTGCGGTCAACCTCTTCTACCGCAATAACGCTACATTGTTGTTTTTCGTAAATCTCGACCATTTGTGCTAAACACGGCATCTCTTGACCATCAATGAGATCATCGGCCAGAATGACTACAAATGGCTCGTCACCAACCACTGGTTTGGCACACAGCACCGCATGACCTAACCCCAAGGCTTCGGGTTGACGAATGTAAATACATGAAACACCGTCTGGTACAATATGTTTGGCCAGTGCGAGTAAATCATCTTTGCCACGCCGGGTCAATTCATCTTCCAATTCCTGATTTTTGTCAAAATGGTCTTCGATCGCACGTTTACTGCTACTGGTCACAAAAATCAGTTGTTCGATTCCAGCCGCTACGGCTTCTTCCGCCGCATATTGAATCAAAGGTTTATCGACAATTGGCAACATTTCTTTCGGGCTAGCCTTAGTCGCAGGTAAAAACCGCGTGCCTAAACCTGCCACCGGGAATACTGCTTTGCGAATCATTTTTTTGAGTTTTTTCATTATTCTTCTCCGAATCAGTTATTGGGGTCAACCGTCGCTCGTAAATTAAATATGAATTAGGACGGCTTACAACAAGCGTTATGGTAAGCAATTATTCAACCAACAGCTAAAATCTGCCATTTCAGCCGCGTTAACACTATGTTCCATTTTATAAGTATGCCATTCTACCGAGTAACCCAGTTGCTCTAGTTGAATCAGGCTACATTTGGCTTGAAACAGCTTGATAACGGGGTCGAATTCACCATGCCCATAGAAAATATTGGTATTACGATTGGCAAAGTGAATTTCCGCAGAAAGCGTATCTGCTAACGGCAAATATGTAGAAAGTGCCATAATACCTGCGAGTGTATGAGGGTAACGTAATCCAGTATGTAATGCTATCGCGCCACCTTGAGAAAATCCTGCCAATACAATCCGTGGTGCTGGAATCCCACTATCCATTTGATCAGCAACATAATTTTGTAAAAGTTGCGCTGATTCATGGATACCTTGGGTATCTTCTTGTAAAGTTAAATCCATATTAACAACGTCATACCAGCCTGGCATGACCATGCCTCCGTTAATAGAAATAGGACGAGAAGGGGCATGAGGAAAAATAAATCGAGTGTGCGCCGTCAAAGAATTGGGCAATTCAGAGACAATGGGTTCAAAATCGTGTCCGTTGGCACCCAAACCGTGTAACCAGATGACACTGGCGGTAACGGGGCGAGAAGGTTCAATAATAACAGCATTCATGATAAAAGGCATTTAAATAGAGAAGTAGGTTGGCGGTTAATTATAATAGTTTTAATCGGCAATAAACAGTGGAGTTGCTAAACGTTGACTTGAATTAGTAATCGTAGGGTGCGTTAGCGATAGCGTAACGCACCATTCTTCCGTGCCGCCAACCATCAACTAACCACCAACAAAAACCGTAACGGGGGGGGATTCAGGTGCGTTACGGCACAAACAGACGCGCCTAACGCACCCTACGCTTGCTAAGTTGGGGGTGGTCATGCGTAAGTAGTTAGTAGGGTGGATTAAGCGAAGCGTATCCGCCACTCCACCGTGCGCATCCAACGTCCAGACTTAATGGTATTGGGACCAGGAGTCCAAAACATGTTTTGGACTCCAAGCACTCCAACCACTCTAACGTCCTCGCCAAAATAAATTATCCAATTCTTTTTTAGTCAATTGTGCCCAAGTGGGTCGGCCATGATTACATTGATTACCGCGCTCAGTTTGCTCTAAATCGCGTAATAACGTATTCATTTCGCTCACCGTCAGTGTCCGATTGGCGCGAATAGCACTGTGACAAGCAAACGTAGCCAAGATTTGGTGCAAATAATCTTGGAGACGATGACTGGTTTCGACTTCTGATAAATCAGCGAGAATGTCACGGATTAAGACCGGTAAGTCGGCGGCGGCCAGTAAAGTAGGAACTTGTCGGATGACCAATAAATTGAGACCAGAGCGCGTGAGTTCAAAGCCAAATTGTTGAAATAATTCCAAATATTGCTCCGCAATGTCAGCCTCACGTTCACTCACGGCCAGACTGACCGGTATCATTAACAATTGGGCGACCATAGTTTGGCCTTCCAATGCGGCATTCTTTAATCGTTCATAAATAATTCGCTCATGTGCTGCGTGCATATCAACGATGATTAGCCCTTGCGAATTTTCGGCTAAAATATAAACTCCATGCAATTGTGCTAACGCATAGCCTAAAGGGTAACCGCCGGACCATGAGGAGGCTGGCACGGGTTCCGGGGGAGGGGGCTCAACCGATGACGGGGCGGTGCCGGTTGGCCAAGTCGAAGTTTGACATTCTACTTCCGGCCAAATTAAAGTTTGGTATTCCGTAGCCGGGTTAGGCACCGGCGGTCGAAGCGCGGCATAAGCCTGAAGCGTTTCTTGTACCGTGGCCGTAGTAGCGTTAGACACCGAATAATTTGTTACCGCCGAGGTCGGCGGCGTTTTATCCGGTTTCTTCGGAATATCCGATTTACCATTGGCAATGCTACCTGTAGCAGAATTGATAGTTTTACTAGGTGACGTTTGAGCTAAACAATTTTGTATGGTGGCAACTAGGAGGTTCTGAACTGGACCTGTTTGGGCAAAACGTACTTCACTTTTAGAGGGATGTACATTAACATCGACGATACTGGGATCAAGGTGCAAATATAAGACGTAAGTCGGATGGCGAGAGGTATGTAGGACATCGCGATAGGCTTGTTTAATCGCCTGGCTGACCAATTTATCTCGAATCATGCGCCCATTGACAAAGAAAAACTGCATATCGGGTTGACTACGGGACAGCGTAGGTTGAGTAATCCAACCGGTTAACCGTAAATCGCCACTCTTTTCATCCAGTGACAAAATATGGTTGGTTACCTCTGGACCACAGAGCATGGCTACACGTTGCAATTGCTCGGTTTCAGTGGTAGCAGGTTTGAGCACCATTAAAGTTCGGTGATTATGAGTGAGTTTAAACCCAACTTCAAAGCAACTTAACGCCAAACGTTTGACTGTTTCATAGAGATGACTAAATTCAGTTTTTTCGGTGCGGAGGAATTTGCGTCGGGCCGGCGTGTTATAAAACAGGTCGCGAATTTCTACCGTAGTGCCGACGGGATGTGCTATGGGCTCTAATTCCATAGACAACTCTTGACCGCTGGTTTGAATGGTATAACCTGAATCGGCTTCATAAAAACGAGAACTGAGGGATAATCGTGACACCGAAGCCATACTGGCCAGTGCTTCTCCACGAAAACCTAAAGTAGTAATGTGTTCCAGGTCTTCCAGACGACTAATTTTGTTGGTGGCATGACGATTTAAGGCCAGTGTTAATTCGTGATGACGAATGCCGTGACCATTGTCACGCACTCGTATGAGGCTAATGCCACCTTGTTCAATCTCAATTTCAATCTGGTTAGCACCGGCATCCAGGCCATTTTCCAACAGCTCTTTAACGACGGAGGCAGGCCGGGCGACAACTTCACCGGCCGCAATTTGATTGGCTACATGCGCCGGTAGCAGGCAAATCGGAGGAATGTGATGAGTGGTCATAGAATCATCTCTAGTTCAAAAAATAAGTTCAGATTTGACAACTTTCAAAA
>BS_KBA_SWE02_21mDRAFT_10000936_pt1 | contig 11001 bp, 7 predicted proteins | sample BalSeasSWE02_21m_FD_9196 | JGI IMG/M metagenome (IMG submission 9196)
TTGGTAAAAGTTCAGCCGAATATGATACTTGATATAAAACCAAATTGGCTAAAAATGGAAGATTATATTAAAAGCCTGAATAAAAAATATAGAATCAGATATAAGCGGGCTAGAACAAAGTTTAATAGTATTAAACGTCGAGAATTAGATATTGAGGCTGTAAAGCTAAACTCAAATCTTCTTCATCAGCTTTACCTCAATGTTTCCAATAACGCAAAATTCAATACGTTTGTTCTACCTGAAAACCATTTTTATAGCCTAAAAAAAGAGCTAAATGAAAACTTTAAAGTCTATGGTTATTTTATAGAAAACCAATTGATAGGCTTTTATACATTGATTTTGAATAATGATGTTTTAGAAACTTATTTTTTAGGATATGATTCTGAACACCAATACCAAAATCAGCTTTATCTAAACATGCTCTATGATATGCTGGATTTTGCCATTGAAAACAAGTTTTCCACTATAGTTTATGCCCGCACTGCAATGGAAATTAAAAGCTCTGTAGGCGCTAAGCCAATAGACATGGTCATGTACATGAAACACACCAACAGCCTTTTCAACGAGTTGTTAAAAGGAGTTTTTAATTTCATGAAACCTAACCAAAAATGGGAAGAAAGACACCCTTTTGGTTAAGTTAAAATATATAAATTAAGCCTTCTTCTTAGCTTGTTTAATAGCTTCTCCTATTTGATTGCTTGCCGTGAAACTTGCGACCATATCATTGAGCATTGTACTGGCTGCTTGTGGAGAGTTTGGAAGCAAAATTAAATTACTGTTGGTTTCTTGACCCAAAGACTGAAGGGTATCATAATGTTGGGTAACCACAATTAGCGCTGAAGCCTCTTGAGAATTGATACCTACTCTATTCAAAACATCTACAGATTCTTCGAGACCACGAGCGATTTCACGTCTTTGATCAGCAATACCTTGCCCTTGTAAACGTTTACTTTCCGCTTCAGCTTTTGCCTTTTCAACTATCAGAATACGGGCCGCATCACCTTCGAATTGCGCAGCTACTTTTTCGCGTTCTGCGGCATTAATTCTGTTCATGGCATTTTTCACCTGTTGGTCAGGATCAATATCAGTAACAAGTGTTTTAATAATATCAAATCCATAATCAGACATAGCCTCATTTAACTCCGCTTTTACCGCCAATGCAATATCATCTTTTTTTACAAAGACGTCATCAAGTTTCATTTTAGGCACTTCAGCACGTACCACATCGAACACATAAGATGTAATTTGTTCGTGTGGGTAATCCAATTTATAAAATGCATCATAAACCTTAAGTTTAATCACCATATACTGAACCGAAACTTTTATACGCACAAACACATCATCCAATGTTTTGGTTTCTATAATAACATCCAGTTGTTGAATTTTTAGGCTTACTTTTCCAGCAATCCGGTCCACTAAAGGAATTTTTAATTGTAGGCCCGATTGCCGTATGCTGTTAAATCTACCAAACCGTTCAATAATTGCAGCGGTTTGTTGTTTCACAATAAAAAAAGAAGAGATTAAGATGACCAGTCCAAAAAAGATAATTGGAAATATAATAAATTGTTCCATGGTTTATATTTTAAATGTTAATAAAAAAAGATGTTACTAATTTAAGCCTAATTTCGCTACTTTAATAAAATAACTTCAGAAAATAGAGTGAGTAAATTTTTAAACGATGTGCATTATTTATTAAAAAATTTACCTAGGTTTGTCACAATTCCTTATAAAGAAATATGCAAAACAAACAGCTTTTAATATTAGTAGCAATAAGTATAGGTTTTGTTACACTTGCACAAGGTCAAATCAAATCGTATAATATCGTTAACGGGTTTGGAATACAAGGCGGTATTACAAAATTTGATATCATTACGGATAATTTTGAAACCCAAAGCAATACAGGTTGGCTAGGAGGATTATCTGCCACTGTAGATATCCCACACCGCTGGTATAATGTTAGCTATAGTATTCAATTTTCTGAAAACAATATTGATATTTTTGGTAGACCAACTATTCTTAGCGCAAATGACGAACCCATTGAGTTCAAAATGTACACCGCACAAGTCGCATTATTGGCGCATATTAAGCTTATTGGAAGCAATCTAACCTTGGATGTTGGCCCAATGCTTCAATACAATAGCGAACTTGAATTGAACGACAAAAGTCAAGCAAATTATATTATAACCAATTATAATACTTTAACTGCCGACGAGATTAAGGGCATAAATCAATTCAATTTTGACGGTACAGTAGGCGCGACAGCCGGGTTTGATAGCTTTAAAGTGAAAGTACAGTACATTTATGGAATTACAAATGCTCTCAACAAATTGAACAGTAAAGACCTGGATACTTCAGGAAGCAGCGAAACCTCTTTTAAAGGAAATCAATCTATATTGGCATTTACGGCAATGTTTACTTTTTAACTGGAAGTGTTTAAAAAATTAAATTGTTTTTATAAGATTTTCTATTCGCTTTATAGTTTCATCCTTTCCAATTAAAAACATAATTTCAAACACATCGGGCCCTTGCAAATCTCCAACCAAAGCGAAGCGCAAAGGCATCATTACCTTGCCAAATCCAATTCCATTAGAAGTAATCCAACCTTTAATGGTTTCTTGTAAGTTTTCAATTGTATAAACTTCTATAGGGGTTATAAGGTTTAATATGTCTTTTAAAACCTCTTTAGTATCTTCTTTAAATGTCTTTTTTGAAGCTTTATCATCATATGTGGTTGGCGCAATAAAAAAGTAGTGACTTAAATCCCAAAAATCGTTGACGAATGTTGCGCGTTCTTTTATTAACCCCACAACTATTGAAATGAAATTAACATCAATTTTAGCTAACTCAGACCTTGTTGATTTAAAAGCTAAAGCCAACTCATCATTATTTTGGCTTTGCATGTAATGGTGATTAAACCATTTGATTTTTTCTGGATCAAAACGCGCCCCAGATTTGTGCACGCGTTCCAATTCAAAAGAGCTAATCAGTTCTTCTAAACTGAAAATCTCTTGTTCTGTTCCCGGGTTCCAACCTAAAAACGCCAAAAAATTAACCATGGCCTCTGGAAAGTACCCATCTTCTTTGTATCCTCTAGAGATTTCTCCTGTTATAGGATCTTTCCATTCCAAAGGAAATACTGGAAACCCCAGTTTATCCCCATCACGCTTGCTTAACTTACCTTTCCCTGTTGGTTTTAAAATAAGGGGCAAATGTGCAAATTCAGGTTTGTTCCAACCAAAAGCATCATATAACTGATAATGTAAAGCTAACGAGGGCAACCACTCTTCTCCACGAATAACATGTGTAATTTCCATTAAATGATCATCTACAATATTTGCTAGATGATAGGTGGGCATACCATCACTTTTAAACAAAACTTTATCATCCAAAATATTGGTATCAATAGAAATNTCTCCCCTGATAATATCTGTTAAATGTAAAACTTGATCCTGAGGAGATTTAAAACGAATAACAAACTCATCACCTCGAACAAGTCTTTTTTGAACATCCTCTTTTGAAAGTGATAATGAATTGGTCAATTTTTCTCTGTTATGCCAATTATAAATAAAAGTTTTACCGCTTTCCTCGTGATCTTTTCTATGATTATCTAATTCTTCAGCCGAGTCGAATGCGTAATAAGCGTTTCCTTCATTTACCAATCGTTCTGCATATTGTTTGTACAAATGCTTGCGCTCACTTTGTCTATAAGGACCAAACTTTTCGTTTTTGCCCGGGCCTTCATCATAAGGGATACCACACCAATTCAAGGATTCAATTATATAATCTTCAGCGCCTTCAATATATCTATTTTGATCGGTGTCTTCAATTCTTAATATAAAAGTTCCTTGATATTTTTTAGCGAATAAATAATTGAATAAAGCTGTGCGAACTCCTCCAATATGTAAAGGGCCGGTAGGGCTTGGCGCAAAACGCACACGAACGTTTTTGGTCATTGGTCTTAATTTAAGGTTGCAAAGATAACAACCATAATGTTTAAAAGAAATGCTTTAAACAGAAATCATCTCCTTTGGAACACGTTTGTTCATAATAGAAAACCAAAGCGGCGGGATCATTGCCAAAACCATTGATGTAGGATAACCAAATGGCATTTGGGGACTTTCATCTAGGCAATCCAAAACTTGATATTTTTTATAAGATTTATAATGATGATCACTATGCCTTGTAAGTTCGTACAAAATAATTCTTCCGATTACATGATTTGAGTTCCAGGAATGTTTTTCTACAACTCTTTCATACCTATTATTTTTAGTTTTTAAACGCAACAAACCATAATGTTCAATATAGTTTACCGTTTCCAAAAGTAAAATCCCAACACAAGCAGCTAAAATTGAAAACAATAACCCTATTTTTCCAAAAGTGAAATAGATTAGTAATAAAACTGAAATTTGGAAAACTGAAAACCAAAGCATGTCATTGTAAACACTAATAAATTTTGAACCTCTATTTTTTAGAAGATTCATCTGGATTTTCCAAGCGTTATAGTATTGTCTGAAAACAGAAGTAAACCAAAACGCATAGACGGTCTGATTAAATCTAGCCGTAGCAGGATCTTCTTTTGTTGCAGCATGAAGGTGATGGCCAAAATTATGCTCAATATAAAAATGCATATATTGAGAGGGAAGTAGTAGTAATTTACCCCAAAATCTTTCATTAGAGGCTTGGCGATGGCCCAATTCGTGCGCCACATTTATGCCATTAACGCCTAAAACGATCCCGGTTGAAAAGATCAATCCAATAAATTCAAATGTTTGTAGGCCATTGGTAGTCACGGTTATTAGAGCATAGGTTAAAACGCCAAATACTATGGGTAAATTGAGATAAAGTATCCAATCAAAAAACCTGTTTTTTTGTTTAATTTCAACCTCTCTTTTATCTAGATTTTCAGCATCAACAGGAAAGATCAATTCCAGTATGGGAATTAGTACAAATGCNTAAAATGGTGTTGCAAAAGACCAAAGGTCNCTTAAATNAATACTAANGNATGCAACTATTGGAATTGTAAAAGCGGNCAAATATTTCAAATCTTTCATACAATTGGTCTAATTTATAAATCACCTTCACGAAATTAACAGAATCTTATCAAAATTAGGCAATTACAGATTAAAATAAAATTGTAGTTTAGTAAGTTGTATCATNATATGGGAGATTTCAAAATCATACAAGCCAAATTAGAACACTTTATAAAGAGGTTTTACAGTAATGAACTGCTTAAAGGTTCCATACTGTTTTTGGCTATTGGATTGTTGTATTTATTGTTCACGCTTTTTGTGGAATANATGCTTTGGCTTAATCCGATGTCAAGGACAATTTTGTTCTGGGTTTTTGTTTTAGTTGAAACGGCTCTTTTTATAAAGTTTATAGTCAATCCAATTTCAAAGCTTTTTAAATTACAAAAAGGCATAAATTACGAAGACGCTTCACAAATCATTGGAAATCATTTTCCAGAAGTGAATGATAAGTTACTGAATGTGCTTCAGTTGAATCAAAGTAAAGTTGAGTCTGAATTGCTTTTGGCAAGCATTGAGCAAAAATCATCTGAACTCAAACCAATACCTTTTAAACTGGCCATTAATTTTAAGGGAAATGTCAAATATTTAAAATACGCCTCGATTCCGATTTTAATTTTTTTAGCGTCTTTTATAACGGGTAAAACAGGATGGTTTACTGATAGCTATGAACGTGTTGTTCATTATAGAACAGCCTATGAGCCTCCCGCTCCGTTCCAGTTTTTTATAACAAATGATGATTTAAATGCAATTGAAAACAAAGATTTTAAACTTAAGGTTTCTACCGCTGGAGATGTTATTCCTGAAAATGTACAAATACATTACAACTATGAAGATTATTATCTTCAGCAATTGTCACCAGGTCAATTCGAATTTGTTTTCACACAACCTAAAGACGACCTTGAGTTTAATTTAACGGCTAATAATGTTAACTCTAAACCTTATACCTTAAAAGTAACCAAAACTCCCACGTTACTTAATTTCGAAATGGTATTGGGCTATCCCAGTTACATTAACAAAAAAAGTGAAACTCTTAAAAGTACAGGAAGCGCCACAATTCCAGAGGGAACTACTGTAACCTGGAAGGCGAATACAAAGACAACGGATAATGTTTCAATTTATTCACTTGACACATTAAATTTTCAAACTAACGGAAAGAATAATTTTGAAGCTTCAAAACAACTCCTAAATGATTATAATTATACGATTAGCACAAGTAATAAGGCATTAAAAGATTATGAAAACCTTTCTTTTTCAATCAACATCATTAAGGACGAATTTCCAGAGTTAAATTTAAGAGTTGAAAAAGACTCAGTTGATAATCAAACTCTATATTACCTGGGACAAGTTAGTGATGATTATGGGTTGAGCAAATTGCAGCTGGTTTATTACCCGTCAAACGATGAAGAGAATAAATCTTTAGAACAGTTACCGGTTTCAAAATCCAATTTTGATGAGTTCTTCGGAAGCTTTCCAAATCAATTAGAGTTAATGGAAGGCGTTAATTATGAGTTCTATTTTCAGGTATTTGACAATGATGCCATTCATAATTTTAAAAGCGTCAAGAGCCCTATTTTTTCTTATAGAAAGTTGACCAAAGACGAAGAGGAACAAAATCAGCTTATGGAACAAAGTAAAACCATAAAAGACATTAGTAACACATTTGACAAATTAAAAGATCAAGACAAACAGCTTGAGGAATTGTCAAAAATGCAAAAGGAAAAAAAAGAATTAAATTATAATGATAAAAAGAAGTTTGAAAATTTCCTAAAACGACAAAAGGAGCAAGAGCAATTGATGAAGAATTTCAATAAAAACTTAAGAGAGAATATTGAAAAATTTCAGAACGAAAATGAAGAAAAAGACCAGTTTAAAGAGGATTTAATGGAAAGACTTCAAGAAAATGAAGAGAAGCTTAAGCAAGACGAAAAACTTTTAGAGGAACTTGAAAAACTTCAAGAAAAAATTCAAAAGGAAGAGTTTACCGAAAAGCTTGAAGAACTAGCAAAGCAAAGCAAAAACAATCAACGCAGCTTAAAACAGCTACTGGAAATGACCAAACGTTATTATGTAGCTAAAAAAGCAGAAAAACTTCAACAGGAACTTGAACAACTTTCCCAGAAACAAGATAAACTATCTCAAGAAACTAAAGAAAATAACACAAAAGAACAGCAAGACAAATTAAACACACAATTTGAAGATTTTCAAAAAGAAATGGAAGAACTTCAAAAAGACAATAATAAACTTCAAAAACCAATTGAAATCCCTCAGGATAAACTTGCTGAAGAAGAAATTAAGCAAGAACAACAGGAGGCATTGGAAAAACTGACTCAAAAGGAGGAAAATGAGAAAAATGGTGACGAACAACAGTCTAATAAAAATCAGCAATCTGCTAAGCAAAAGCAAAAAAGCGCCGCTCAAAAAATGAAAAAAATGAGTGAGTCCATGAAGCAATCCATGATGTCTGGAGATAGTGACCAATTAGCTGAAGACGCAGACATGTTACGACAGATTTTAGATAATCTCGTATTGTTTTCTTTTGATCAAGAAAAATTGATGAATACTTTTAGAGAGATGGATGTCAACAGCAATGAGTATAGCGCTTATTTGCGTAATCAAAGCGGACTGAGAGAGCATTTTGAACACATAGACGACAGTCTGTTTGCACTTTCCTTAAGGCAGCCAAAAATATCAGAACAAATTAATAATCAGATTACAGAAGTTTTTTTTAATATAGACAAAACACTAGAACAACTATCTGAAAATCAGATATATCAAGGCGTTTCATCTCAACAATACACAGTTTCAGCTACTAATGTTTTAGCAAGTTTTTTAAGTGATATTCTAGACAATATGGAATCTCAAATGAATATGGCTCCAGGTCAAGGTAAAGGAAACCAAGATATCCAATTACCAGACATTATTATGAGTCAGGAAGAACTTAATAAAGAAATGGAAAAGGGTTTAAAAGATGGAGAAAAGGGACAGCCAAAAAACAAAGGCGGAGATAAAGAATCACAAAATTCAGAAGGCCAAAAAGAAGGACAAGGAGAAGGAGATAATGAAGAAATAAATGGCGAGCTCTACGAAATATATCAAAAACAACAAATGCTAAGACAGGCATTACAAGATAAATTAGGGAAGGAAGGAGACAATGGTGCGGGACAAGATATACTTAAAAAGATGGAGGAAGTAGAACTTGATTTGATCAATAAAGGCTTTACAAATCAAACACTTCAAAAGATGATGGATTTACAATATCAACTTTTAAAATTAGAAAATGCAACTTTTGTACAAGGAAAAGATAATAAGCGACAATCGGAGACTAATTATAAGCAATATTCAGACACAATAAATTCTTCAATTCCTTCTGCGAAAGAATATTTTAATACTACTGAAATTTTAAATAGACAAGCGCTACCTTTGCGCCAAATTTATAAAAAGAAAGTTCAAGAATATTTTAAAATAGAACAATGATCACTTTTAATTATGAAACAGAATTTATTCTTCAAGACGAAAGCAAACATTCTAAATGGGCATCATCAGTTATTAAATCTGAAGGTTTTAAAGAGGGTGATATAAATTACATTTTTTGTGATGACGACTATTTATTTAAGTTAAACAAAACGTTTTTAAAGCATAACACGCTTACTGATATAATTAGTTTCGATTATTCAATAGGAAAGCAAATTCATGGTGATATTTATATTTCAATTGATAGAGTATCAGAGAACGCAACTAAATTCAAAGTTAAATTTTTAGAAGAATTGCAAAGAGTTATGATTCACGGAATTTTACACTATTGTGGATATAAAGACAAATTGGAATCTGAAAAAATACAAATGCGAGAAAAGGAAAACCACTATTTAGCCAAGTATTCGGATAATTAACAATTCAATGTATATTTGCAATCCAAAAAAATATCATAGCTTATTGTTTCACGTGGAACAATTTTAAAAAATATATAATGTTTAACGATTTATACGATGTTATTGTAGTTGGTGCTGGTCATGCCGGAAGTGAAGCCGCCGCTGCGGCCGCAAACATGGGATCCAAAACATTACTTATTACAATGAACCTGCAGAATATTGCTCAAATGTCCTGCAATCCTGCTATGGGAGGGATAGCTAAGGGGCAAATTGTTAGAGAAATTGATGCTCTTGGCGGGTATAGTGGTATAGTTAGTGACACTTCGGCCATTCAGTTTAAAATGCTCAATAAATCAAAAGGGCCCGCCATGTGGAGCCCAAGAGTCCAAAGTGATAGAATGAGGTTTGCTGAAGATTGGCGCTTAATGTTGGAGAACACGCCCAATCTTGATTTTTATCAAGAAATGGTTTCGGAATTAATTGTAGAAAATTATAAGGTTACTGGTGTAAAAACCTCTTTGGGAACAACTATAAAAGGAAAAACAGTAGTCTTAACAAATGGAACGTTTTTAAATGGGCTGATTCACATTGGTGATAAAAATTTTGGAGGTGGTAGAGCTGCTGAAAAGGCAGCAACAGGTTTGACGGAACAACTTGTTCAACTAGGTTTTAATTCGGGTAGAATGAAAACAGGAACACCCCCAAGAGTCGATGGTCGTTCTTTGGATTATTCAAAAATGATTGTACAGCCTGGTGATGAAATCCCGGAAAAATTTTCTTTTTCAGACAAGACCAAGCCTTTAAAAATACAGCGAGATTGTCATATGACCTATACAAGCCCTGAGGTACACGATTTACTTCGTGAGGGTTTTGATCGCTCCCCAATGTTTAATGGTAGAATAAAAAGTACAGGTCCTCGCTATTGCCCTTCAATAGAAGACAAAATAAACCGGTTTTCTGATAAAGATAGACACCAGTTATTTGTAGAGCCAGAAGGTTGGAATACGGTTGAAGTTTATGTAAATGGATTTTCAACTTCGTTGCCAGAAGACGTTCAATTTAAAGCTTTAAGATCTGTAAAAGGTTTTGAAAACGTCAAATTTTTTAGACCTGGTTACGCAATTGAATACGATTATTTCCCCCCAACGCAATTAAAACATACGTTGGAAACAAAAATTGTTGAAGGCTTATTTTTTGCGGGTCAAATCAATGGAACAACAGGATATGAGGAAGCAGCATCTCAGGGTTTAATGGCTGGTATTAATGCGGCATTAAAAGTCCAAGACAGAGAAGAGTTCATACTCAAACGCAGCGAAGCCTATATTGGTGTTTTAGTTGATGATTTAATAACCAAAGGAACTGAAGAGCCTTATAGAATGTTTACTTCACGGGCCGAGTATAGAACGCTTTTGAGACAAGATAATGCTGATTTTAGACTTACTCCCAAAGGTTTTGAACTTGGTTTAGCCAGTGAAAAACGCTTAATAAGAATGGAAGAAAAATTATCTAAATCTGAGGCGTTTGTCGATTTTTTTAAAGAAACCAGTGTGTCTCATGATGATATTAACCCCATACTTGAAGCTAATGACTCTGCAATGGTTAGCCAATCAGGCAAATTATTTAAAATATTTGCAAGGCCAAATATTTCAATGGACGACATTCGTAAAATTCAAAAAGTAGAAGGCTATATCCAGGAAAATAACTTGGATAAAGAAGTGATTGAGCAAACTGAAATTCAAATAAAATATTCTGGTTACATTGATAAAGAAAAAAACAATGCCGACAAACTCAGCAGGCTAGAAGATATTAGAATTCCAGAAAATTTTGATTATTCTAAAATTAAATCCATGAGTTTCGAGGGAAGAGAAAAATTAAACAAAATAAAACCCAGAACAATCTCTCAGGCTTCTAGAATAAGTGGTGTTTCGCCAAGTGATGTTTCGGTACTTTTGGTTTATATGGGAAGATAAAGGGATTAAAATTTTAATGTTGTTCCACGTGAAACAAATCAAGAGTTTTAATACAATTTCTATTCCTTTTTAAAAAGTGTTTTCTAATTAATGAAAGAAAAAATACTATACTTAACCGTTAAGGACCATTCAATT
>BS_KBA_SWE02_21mDRAFT_10000937_pt1 | contig 10995 bp, 8 predicted proteins | sample BalSeasSWE02_21m_FD_9196 | JGI IMG/M metagenome (IMG submission 9196)
TTCGTTGAACACAATAGCCAAACGAACAAATCTCCGATATAGTGGAATCCAAAAAAATGATGGGAGGTCGAAACCCGTGCGTACACTGCGATTGTCATGACTTACATCCAGTTGTAGATCCAATGCCTAATCCAATTATCTTATAAAAAGCCCGGTCTAATCGCCGGGTTTCTGCTTACCTTAAAATATCCATATTGGGTATCTACTAAATTATATTTTATGTATAATATATATTAATATGATCGATGAAACCAATCTCGAATTTGAGCAAGTTCAGCGCAAGCCATTGAAGGAGGAGATCTTCGAAATCCTTCACAAACGCATTATCGCGGGTAAATATGCGCCAGGCGATTGGTTGCGTCAGGAGGAAATATCATCTCAGTTGGGCGTTAGCCAGACGCCTGTTCGAGAAGCCCTGGATCTATTGGTATCGAACGGATTGGCGGAACGTGAACCATTCCGGGGTGTTCGGGTCATGCAATTATCTGCAGATGAGATCGCAGAATCGCACGGGATGCGTTTATTTCTGGAGTGTTCGGCTGCAGCAAGCGCAGCAGACAGAATAACGGATGAAGAGGTGCAGAGACTAATAAATATTGTTGAGCAAACCAAGAATTTAGTGACTCTAAATGATATGTCGACACAACGGCACTTAAATCATGAATTCCACCTGGGTGTTGTAGAAGCAAGCTCCAATTCATTATTAACCAGGTTGTATGGCATGGTTATCAATTCGTTTCCGGATTGGATGTTATATGAATATATGTTCCGTCATCCGGAATTATTAGAAGAAAGTTTGCTGAGGGAATACCATGAGCACATGGCAATCGTTGATGCCCTGGCTGCCCATGATAAAGCACGATCCGCACAAGTTACACTAATTCACATACAGAATTTGGGAAGTGAATTAGTGAGTTATCTTGGAATCCCTGCAGAGTTGTTGAAAGCCAAGGGAATACAATTTTCAAAGAAATAACCGGTGTTTCAGATTTATATTTCAATTTTCCACAGGAGAAAAAATGTCAACAGAACTTTTTCAAAAAATGGCTCAAAGCATTATCGATGGGGATTCAGATGTCGCAGTGGAACTGGCCAATCAAGCTGTGGCAGAAAATATTGATCCGATCCAGGCTATCACGGATGGTTTTGTGATAGGTGTCAATACGGTTGGTGAAGCATTTGCAAATGGGGATGCCTTCCTGCCGGAGTTGGTAATGGCTGGTGAGGCTATGAAGGCTGCTGTCGTTGCATTGGAACCAGAGATGGCAAAACGCGGTTCCGTACGTAAGATGCTGGGGAAAATTGTGTTAGCAACTGTAGAAGGCGATATCCATGAGATCGGAAAATCACTGGTAGGGACCATGCTTTCTGCCTCAGGGTTCCAGGTCTTTGATATGGGCGTAGATGTATCGTCTGCCAAGATCATTGAGAAAGTAAAAGAAGTTGATGCAGATATCGTTGCCATGAGCGCACTTTTGACGACAACCATGGTGAAGCAAAAGGAAGTTATTGATATGCTGGATAAAGAAGGTCTGCGCCGCAAGGTAAAGGTTATGGTTGGCGGGGCTCCGGTAACTCGTGATTGGGTTCAGAGAATTGAAGCGGATGGCTACTCGGAAGATGCGATCGGGGCTGTAAATGTTGCCAAAAATTTGATGGGAATTTAGAAATACTAGAGGTAATCAGTGTCCAAAAAAATTAAATCCATAACAAATCCCAAGCTCCATCTGGATGTACTTACACCGGCAGAGGTGCATAAAATCCATGATGCAACCTTGAATATTATTGAAAATGTTGGTGTCAGGTTTCCGTCAGCCCGGGCTTTGGATATTTGGGAAGCCAATGGTGCAACAGTCGACCGTGAGAGCATGATCATAAAAGCAAAACCTCATTTGATCGAAACGGCAATAAAAAATGCACCGCCCAAATATAATTTATGCGCTCGCGATCCTCAACAGGATCTTCCCCTGGATGGCAACCATGTATTTGTTGGTACGGATGGCTGCGGCGTAGAGATAATAGATATTCATACCGGCGAGAGACGCACATCCTGTTTGCAGGATGTTGGCGAAGTTGCCAGGGTTGCTGATGCTACCGAAGAAATCGGATTCCATTGGGTCTCATTATCAGCCCAGGATACCCCGGTGGAAACTCGCGGTCTGCATGAGATAAAAGCCATATGGGAAAATTCCACCAAGCATCTGCAAACTGAAAGTATTTACAACGGACGTGAAGCACGCGTGGCGATCGAAATGGCAGCACTGATCGCTGGTGGTAAAGAACAACTTCGGAAACGCCCTGTTCTTTCTCTAATGCAATGTACAGCACCTCCGCTCGGACATGATGGTGGTAGCCTGGATGCTGCTCTTGTTGCGGCAGAAGCCGGAATTCCTACTGGTTTTATGACCATGGCTGCAGCTCTCACCACTGGACCTGCCACCATGGCAGGTGTTTTGGCAGTAGGTAATGCTGAGGTGATCGCGGCTACAGCATTAATTCAACTGGCTTACCCCGGTGCTCCAGTTTTTTACGCTGCAGCACAAACTGCATCTGATCTGCGAAATGGTGCCTATACCGGTGGCGGACCAGAAGACTTTTTATTTGGTGCAGCTACGAATGTGTTATCGGATTATTATGATATCCCATTATCCATGGGATCTTTTGCCACAGGTGCGAAGGATTCCAACTGGCAGGCAGGCATAGAGAACAGTCTGTCAACCTTCATGGCCTGTGTATCCATGTCGGACATGCTGTTGGGTCTGGGGTTTTTGCATGGCAGCCGGATCTGGTCTTATGCCCAGATGATGATGGATGCAGAGATCTTTTCCATTGTCCATAAAACCATGCAGGGAATTGTGGTCGACGATGAAACCCTGGCTTTGGATGCGATCGCTGCAGTTGGACCTGGAGGAAATTTCCTCTCACAAAAACATACTTTGAAACATATGCGCGATGTATTCTTGCCGGAGTTCATGGATCGCAGACCTTACAATGTCTGGGAAGAAAAGAAAGATGACGCCCGGGATTGGGCGCTTGCCAAAGCCCGAAATATTCTGGCTACCCACCAACCAGATCCTTTGGACGAAAAATTATCCAAAGAACTGGCAAGATTGATCGCAGCTGAGGAAAAGTGAGCCAAATATGCAACCCAGACTAGAACTTCTCTCCCAGGGTTTGATCGAAAGAATCATCGATGAAGCCTTTCAACTTATGCTTAAACCGGGTATCAAAGTGCAATCCGAGGAAGCCCGAGCTCTGCTTGCTGAAGCTGGTGCACGCGTGGATGCGAATAGCGACATAGTCAGGATCCCTGAAATGGTTGCCCGCAAAGCGCTTGAAACAACTCCACACACTTTCAACCTTTTTGATCGTAACGGAAATCCAACCGTATTCTATGGTGGCGATTCTGTTCATTTTGATCCGGGTTCATCCGGTGTCCATGTTCTTGATCCGGATACTTTGGAACATAAGCCATCGTATGCGGCTGATCTGGCAAGGCTTGTCAAGGTAACAGAAATGTTGCCACAGTATGATGCTCAATCCACGGCAGTGGTGTGTAATGAAATTCCAAAAGCAGTAGGTGACCTTTACAGGTTATATGTAGTGCTATTATTTTCAAACAAGCCTATCATTACGGGATCGTTTTCGATCAAGACTTTACAGTCAATGATCGATATGCTGACAATTTTCGCAGGCAGCCGTTCAGCATTGGCAGAAAAACCACAGGCAGTGTTTGATGTTTGCCCTTCACCTCCATTGATTTGGAGCGAATTTGGTTCACAAAATCTGATCGAATTAGCCCGGGCTGGTGTCCCTGCCGAAATGGTATCCATGCCACTGGCCGGCGCCGCAGCCCCTGTTACTTTGCTTGGTTCTGTAACTCAGCACGCAGCAGAATGCATCAGTGGTATCACAATTCACCAGCTTGCCAAAGCAGGTTCTCCCATAGTTTGGGGTGGAGCACCGGCGATCTTTGATATGCGTAAGGGCACAACCCCAATGGGTGCTGTAGAGACTGCCATGATCGATGCATCCTATGCCCAGGTGGGGAAGTCTCTTGGGTTGCCGACCCATACCTATCTGTGTGCCAGTGACAGCAAGGTAGTAGATGCTCAAGCAGGAATGGAGAGCGGAATAACAGCCATGATCGGAGCATTGGCAGGCATCAATATGATCTCCGGCGCAGGTATGCTCGATTTTCTGGCATGCCAGAGTGCTGAAAAGTTGGTGGTGGACGCTGAGGGGATTGCCATGGCAAAGCGAATGTTGGCAGGCATGCAGGTTCAAACAGAAAGTCTGGCTACAGCATTGTTTGAAGGGATAAATTTTAAAGGCGATTTTTTGAAACAAAAGATCACCCGCGAATTATTTTCAAAAGAGCAATATCTACCTTCAGCTGTAATAGACCGGGATTCAATTCGAGGTTGGCAGGAGGCAGGTTCTAAAGATACCTTTGCCCGGGCCAAAGATCGTACTAATCAGCTATTAAACGAATATCAGCAACCAGCCATGGCTGAAGATCAAAAAAGAGAACTTCAATCAATGGTGGAAAAACTTGCCCGGGATGCAGGCATGGACCATCTTCCTGAACTTTAAAGGATGTAGACCGGCACACCGACCATCGTGTTTTTGATCAAAGTGAGCTGTCCAGAAACTATTTTTTTTCTGGACAGCCAATTTAAAGAAGAATTACAATTATGAAAATCCTTGAACAATTATTCCGGGCACCATATGTCAATGCAGAGACTGGGTTCGATATATCTCCAGATGGGAAAAAAATTACTTTTTCTTGGAACATCACAGGATCTTGGGAATTATATGAAGCTCTTCTGGATGGAACAGGTAAACCGGATTGTAAAACTACCGGACCTGGAGGTAAGTTTTCGCCAAGATACTCTCCAGACGGGTTTAGGCTGGCTTTCGCACTGGATTTTAATGGTAGTGAGAGCTACCATATCATTATTGTTGACTTGATCCATCAAACACAAAGCGATCTAACTCCAAATATTGCCTATCCCCTCCACCCACATTTTGACTGGTCACCGGATGGAAATGAAATAGCCTATCTTTCTATTGAACCAGATGGATATGGGGTTTATGTTCTCTCAATAAATGAAAAATCTACCCGGCAGATATGTGTTTTTGACCAACCATTGAGAGATATTAGCTGGTCACCTGATGGAAATTTGCTGGCTATTGAGGAGGAAACTGCGGGGTCTGATTCTTCCATCATATTGGTATCTTTGGATAGCGGGGAAAAAATCAGTATAACCCTGCATGGGGAGGTAATTAATGCAAAGAATCCTTCCTGGTCACCGGATGGCTCAGTATTGGCTTTTAGCAGTGATCTGTCAGGATTTTATGATATCGGAATATTTAATATTTCATCAGGTGAAATAAAATGGCTGACACAAGGAAAGGCTGAAAAAACTCACACGGCCTGGTCCCCTGATGGAAAGAAGATCGCATTTATACATTCCGTCGGTAGTATGGCAAAGTTAAACCTTCTAACTCTGGGGGATGAAATCCCTGCAAGTTATGCGATGCTTAATGGTGTTTTTTATTTACCCGCGTTTACACCGGATGGAAATTCTATTGTNGTTACTTTTGAAAATCCCAGACATCCACCAGACTTATGGCTATTTTCCTTGTTGGATGGAAATTTTACCCAACTTACGNATTCAATGCCTGAGACATTGAGAGAATTCAAATTTGTTATGCCTGAGGAAATTCACTATCCGGGGTTGGATGGAGAAGATGTTCCTGCTTTATTGTATCGCCCACACAAAAATCTCAAAGATATAGAGAAGAACAGACCGGCGATCGTGAACATCCATGGAGGACCAGATTGGTTATACCAAATGATCTGGAATCCGTTTATGTCTTATCTGGCGAATAAGGGGTGGACAGTCCTGGCCCCTAATTATCGTGGCTCAACCGGATATGGACGTGACTGGCAGATAGCCAGCCGGTACAAGATGGGACAGGTGGATACGGATGATATTATCGCTGGCGCTGAATATCTGATACGGGAAAACTTATCTCATCCAGCTCGAATAATAGTAACCGGCCGCAGCCATGGAGGTTACTTGACCATGATGTGCCTGACTAAACGGCCCGATTTGTGGGCTGGTGGTTCGGCAGTTGTTCCATTTCTCAATCTTTTCAGCTCACATGAAGAATCAAGACAGGACCTGAAGCATTGGAATATTGAGAATTTTGGAGACCCGGTTGAAAACCATGATCGTTGGGTGGAGGGTTCTCCTTATTTCTTCTTGGAGAAAATTAAAGCTCCTGTTCAATTTATTGCGAGTGCAAATGATATTCGTTGTCCGGCAAGTGACGCGATTGCTGCACACAAAAAACTAAAAGAACTTTCTATCAAGAGTGAACTGATCGTTTTCCCGGATGAAGGACACGAATTGTTGAAAATTGAAAATATCGTTGAATCTTACAGAAGCCAGAGGAATTTCTTTAATCGGGTATTGGATGAATCTTAATTGATGTTCTGATCGCAGTGTTTGGAGGCAGTATGTTTACCTTGAATTTGTTAAACAAAGATGAAGTTGAAGCGATCCATCTGGCAACCATGAAAGTATTGGGCGAAGTAGGAGTGCTATTGAAGCATCCACCAGCTCTTGAACTTCTGTTCGCGGCTGGTGCAAGTGTGAAGGGTAATCGTGTGCTTTTTCCTGCGGACCTGGTTGAAGCATGCCTTGAAAAATGCCCTGGTAATGTTTCTGTGCGCGGTCGCAGTGGATATGTGAAAACCCTGGGTGATGGAAGTCTCAATTTTCATAACCTCGGTGGTGCCCGGGATATTTTTGATTATGCAACAGGTAAGCATCGTTTTGCAAATTTGCAGGATGTGCGCGATGCAACCCGTCTGTTGGATGCTCTTCCAAATTGTAATACGATCACACCTTTTTTTACGCCGCAGGATGTTCCAGGGGAGCTGATGTCACTGGCTATGTACCGCCATGCCATTCCAAATACCACCAAACCGCTGCAAGGACCGGGCATTCAATATGCACCTGAAGCCCGTTACGCAGTCAGGATGGCTGAAGTTCTGGGAGATCCAACAAAGATATTGACTTTGAGTGTCTCTCCAGTCAGCCCATTAACTATCCCTGACCACGAAGCAGAAGCGATCATGGAGATAGCCCGTCTGGGGATCGCTTTTGGTGCCCTGCCTTGCCCAACCATGGGGACTACAGCTCCATTTTCTATCTCTGGCGCGATCACCCAGCAAAATGCGGAAGTTCTGGCAGCCATCGTATTGGTGCAGTTGGTAAATCCTGGATTGCCGGTGTTCTACTGTGGACGGCTTGCCATGATGGAGCCGCGCACAGGGATTTCTGTCTGGGGAGGATTGGAGTTGGGGATGGCTTCAGCCGGCACAGTCCAGATCGGTCACCGTTATGGATTACCTGTCAATGTCTATGGTTTCTCAACTAATGCACATACGCTTGATGTCCAGAATGGATTTGAGCGTGGATTAAATGCCATAATCCCTGGGTTGGCAGGCGCAGACGAACTTTCTGGTATTGGAGAGATGGAAGCAGGTGTATCAGGATCGTTCGCACAAATGGTGATTGATAATGAATTTGCCGCCAATATTCAACGAGCACGCAAGGGGTTCAGCGCAAGTGAGGATGCACTGGCTGTTGAAGTGATCGCTAGAGTAATGGATGGTTCACATAATTTCCTGGGACAAAAACATACCATGCGGTATCTAAAAGAGGGTGAAATCTTATTAACAAAGCTAGCCGAGCGTGGCACCTGGGAGAGCTGGGATGATGGCGGTCGCAAAGGTATGGCAGAATATGCCCAGGAAGAAGCGGAAAAGATTTTGAAGGAACACCAAGTTCCGGGATTGGAATTAGCCCAGGAAAAAGAACTGGATTTAATTATGGAAGCCGCCAATAAAGAATTGGTAAAGGAATAATATAAGATGAATGAATTCAATACACTTGATAAAGCTAAAGCGATCCATGAAAAATTGATTTCCTGGCGACGTGATTTTCACATGCATCCGGAGTTGGGATTTAGTGAGCATCGGACATCCGGAAAAAAAAAACTAAAGGTCAGGAAAGGTGTTGGAAAAACCGGAGTGGTGGCTGATATTGGATCTGGCAGCCCGATGATCGCGATCCGGGCAGACATGGATGCCTTACCCTTGCAGGAGAATAATGATGTAAGTTATGCCTCTCAAAACCCGGGCATCATGCATGCCTGTGGACACGATTCTCATACGGCTATGTTGTTGGGTGTGGCAGAATTATTGACGAAAGAGAAGTTTTCGGGAACTGTCCGTCTCCTGTTTCAACCATCGGAAGAAAGCGCGGATGAAGAAGGTATCAGTGGAGCGCCTCGCATGATCGAGGATGGAGCCATGGAAGGTGTGGATATGGTTATAGCCTTACACGTAGGTCCAATGGTTCCAACCGGTCAAATCCAGGTTAATACTGGCCCTATTTCAGGTGGAGTGGATTCCTGGTTTGGTAGGATCATTGGAAGAGGGGGCCATGGCGCTTCCCCGCACATGACAATTGATCCATTCAATCTCTGCAGCCATGTAATTATGGCCTTGAATGGGATCATTTCCAGGAGGATGGCTCCATTTACCCCTGCTGTTGTAAGCATAGGGTCTTTGCATGGAGGACACACTGAAAACGTGATCCCGGAACACGTTGAGATCACCGGTACACTACGATATATGGAAGAAGAAATTCACAAAGAATTGCACCAGGAGATCAGACGCTCCTTTGAACTTGCAAGGACTCTTGGAGGAGATTATGAGCTAAAATTTGAGATCGGAGACCCTCCCATGATCAATGCGCCCCGGGCAGTAGAACTGATCAAGTCGGTTGCAGCCGACCTTATCGGAGATGAAAATGTAACCCCCATGGATGATAGTCTTGGGGCGGAAGATTTTGGGCGCTTCTCTTCAATGGTTCCAGGAGCAATGTTCACTCTTGGTACCCAAATTGCCGGAGATGGGCGTATTGGGCATAATCCACTTTTCGATATAGATGAAGAAGCATTACCAATCGGGACTGCCATACTGGTTGATTCTGCTCTCAGGTATCTGAGCGAATAACGAGGTGGTTTATTCATCGACTGTTAGACCTGAGATGACTGTTTTATCGGATGAGCAAATTCAGCGCGTTCACGTGTATTCTCTACAGATCCTGGCTGAAACAGGGATCAGGGTGGATTCGCAAAGGGCACTTCAGATATTTAGTAAAGCTCAAGGTGTAAATATTGATGGCGATCGAGTCCGGATCCAGCCAGAATTGGTGGATTGGGCGATCAAGACAGTTCCTCATACTATCGATATTTATACACGCAAAAGGGATTTTTCATTTAGCGTTGGAAGAGATTCTACGAGATTTGGGGTTGGGGTTACAAATCTTTTTTACCAGGAGCCGGATTCGGATGACGTGACACCCTTTATGAGAAAGCATATGGGGATTGGAGCCCGTTTAGGGGAAGCGTTGGATGCCTTTGATCTTGTTTCGACAGTTGGCGTTTTAAGAGATGTACCTTTGGGGGAGGCTGACCTTTTAGGAACTTTGGAAATGGCAGCCAATACCTATAAACCTTTGGTTTTGCTGATCTCAGATCCTGGTCAGTTTGTGCCTGTAATGGACCTTCTGGAGCATCTCCTGGGAGACCTATCCGAAAAGCCGTGCGCTATTCCATACTTTAATCCTGTAACACCTTTGGTCATTAATCAAGACACTGGCGATAAAATGCTGGCTGCCATTGAACGTGGATTACCCATAATTTTTTCAAATTATGGAATGGCCGGGACAACAACACCAATTAATCCTGCTGGCATACTGGCTTTGCTGAATGCTGAGCTGCTTTCCGGCCTGGTTCTTGGTCAATTGGCAAAGCCAGGCGCAGCGATCATTTTGGGTAGTTTGCCAGCTTTTTTTGATATGAAAGTAATGATCGATTTTTTTGACCCACATACTTTATTGCTTAATGCTGCTTGTGGCGAGATGATGGCCCATTATAAGATCCCACATGCCGGCACATCAGGATCAGGATTTGGCTGGGGAATGGATCTGCCTGCATCTGGAATTATGTGGTTGAATCATATCAGCGCTTGTCTTGGGAAAACCGGACTTTCTCCTTTTGTGGGCGGCAGTCTTTCCTCAAAAGCATTTTCACCCAAAAATGTTGTATATTCCAGCGATATAATCACGCAAGCAAGACGCTTTACAAATGGCTTCCCATTGAATGATATTACAGTTGGATTGGATGAAATTATGGCAACCGGGCCTGGAGGAAATTTCCTTACTGCCAGATCTACGCGAAAAAACTATAAAAATGCATATTTTGAGAGTCAAATATTTCCACAATTAAGTTTTGAAAAATGGCAGGAAAATGGGCAACCAAAAGCAGAAAAAAATTTAATTGATAGGACCCAACAATTAATAGCCAAATTGAATTATCCCGAAGACCATGATGAATTTATTCAGAAAGGAGAAGCATTTATTCGAAAATTAATTTACCACACGAATGGGTAAATATTTCAAAAAAAATGTCAGGGAATTTACTTTTAAGATTTGGAAATTTGGATGAAGAACGCACTGTTTTATTGGTGAAAAAGTATTGAAACGAGAAAATATAAGTATGGTAAATAAATATTCAACTTCCCTACTTCTGAGCTTTATTTTAATCATCAACTTCATTCTATCTGCCTGTAGTAGTTATGGTATCATTTCTACAATATCGCCCTCTACAGGTGAATTAAATGTCACAGAACTTCCTTCTGAATCGCCATCCATTGAAAAAATAATCACACTTTTATGGCCTCTGGAGCCATCTACATTAAACCGTTCTTATATGGACAAGGGGATGATGATAATTCTAACAAATATCTATGGATGCTGGCCCTGGAACTATGATGCCAACAATGAACCATATCCAAATTTATTGACTGAGCTGCCGACAGTTTCGGATGATGGCTTGGTCGTT
>BS_KBA_SWE02_21mDRAFT_10000938_pt1 | contig 10994 bp, 9 predicted proteins | sample BalSeasSWE02_21m_FD_9196 | JGI IMG/M metagenome (IMG submission 9196)
TAGGTAATGTTGCTGATGGCAATCTATCATTATATTCTAACACAACAGGTGTAGGTAATACTGCTAACGGCACTCAATCATTATATTCAAATACAACAGCCGGAGATAACACTGCTAGTGGCGCTCAATCATTATATTTTAACACAATAGGTTATAACAATGTTGCAATTGGACGATCGGCTTTATATGAGAATGTTAGTGGTAGTCTAAATGTTGCAATTGGTAGTGGTGCATTAAGAAACTCAAATAATAACTTTAATATAGGAATAGGTTCAGTTATAGATGTGGAAAATCCATCAGATACAAATTCAATAATAATAGGTTCAAATTTGATTGGACTAGGTTCAAATACAACTGTTATAGGAACTGCCGCAACGACTTTAACTAGATTAAGAGGCGAAGTTCAAGGAGGGTCTTTTGTAAAAGATGGAGGTACTTCTTCTCAAATATTAATGGCAGATGGTTCTGTTGTTACAGCTAGCTCAAATATATCAATAATTGGCGGATTAATATCGGCTAATTTCCCTGACGCAAGTGTAACAGTAAGAGGAGTGGTTTCAATAAATGACCAATCATTTTCAGGATTAAAAAACTTTACTGACAATATTATAGTAAACACAATTAGAGTATGGAGAGGTAGTAATAATGCCGCTACTAATATAGGAATTGGTTTAAGTACATTAATTGATAATACTGGAAATCAAAATACAGTACTTGGATATCAAGCAGTATCTGCTTTACTGTCAAGTAGTAGTTTTACTACAGCTGTTGGGCATCAATCTTTAAAAAATGTTTTAGGGAATAACAATACTGCTATTGGAAATTTATCAGGATTACTTCTTACGGTTGGTTCTCAAAACACTTTTATTGGTTCACAAGCAGGAGGGATTGTTGGGCAATTAGTCAATGCTACTAATAGTACTGCAATAGGATATCAGGCATTTACGACTAAAAATAATCAAGTTGTTATAGGTAATTCACTTGTAACTGAAACAGTAATACGTGGAACTACTTTAGTAGATAATGGCGTTTTTAATGCCGTGGATAGTTTAATAGTAGGAGGTCCTACAAAAGCAACGCAATATAAATTAACCGATCTAAATGTAGCGCCTGCAAGTGCAACAGCAGTAGGTACATTAGGAGATATAAGAATTACAGCAGGATTTATATATGTATGTATTGCTACAAATACTTGGGTAAGAACACAATTAACAACTTGGTAAATATAATCAAATCAAATGGATATAAGAAAAATATCAATCGGACCTGACTATAAAAGTGGTGCAATGCACTATTTAGTAGGGCAAAAAATACTTGGAGATACTAATGAAATTCATCATATTAAACGACAAGTTGAAACGGGAAATGTATTAATATATATTATTAATGAAAAAGAAGAGGTAGTTCTATGGAAAGAGTTTACCTTTACAATTCCAATTTCAATCGAATTTAATATAAATATTTAATGAAATCTCCATTCTACTTTATAGCAAAGCCTGTAAATGGGAAACGTTACGATAATACAAGAGACATAGGAGGTATTGACTTTATTGTTAGTACTTCAGAAGAGGACCATAAATTCTCTAATAGATATGCAAAGGTCATCGAACTTCCTGTAGGGTATAACGGTCCTATCTCAATAGGAGATACACTTCTTGTGCATCATAACGTATTTAAGTTTTATAATGATATGAGAGGTCGTCAAAAAAGCGGAAAGAGTTTTTTCAAAGACGACCTATTCTTCATAGAAACAGACCAATTCTTTATGTATAAGAAAGGTTCTACTTGGAACGCTTATGATAAATATTGCTTTGTAAAACCAATTCCTGCAACTGAATCCTATATTAAGAAACCTTTTAGCGAAGAACCTTTAATGGGAAAGATGGCATATCCAAATGAGTACCTATTAAGCCAAGGTATAGAAAAAGGAGACTTTGTATGTTTTACTCCCGATACTGAATATGAATTTACTGTTGATGGAGAGAAGCTATATCGTATGTATGACCACCAAATAACAATGAAGCTATGATAAATATTGTAGATGATTTTTTAGAAGAACACGCCTATAGAGAAGTTCTACACAGCCTGCTTCATAAGAAGTTTGAAGAAGTTGAAGTTGGAGATAAAAAGTTTTGGGTGCAATATAGTAACCAACTTTTTGATAAGCACATTGTTAAAAAACTATCTGCTATAGATGGCGTACAAAGAGAATGTTTATTAGGATTCTTTAGAGTAGCAACTGAGGAGTTCGATACTGATTGGAGAATCCACGCAGACTCAAAAGTAGGCGATATTAGACCTGAAAGAGCACTTGTGCTATATATATCTCCGTCTACAAAAGAAGGGCTCCATGGGACTGCTTTTTGGAGGCACAAAGATATAGGATATGAGATGCCTTTAGATATTTCTGATGAAGAGGCAAATAGATTTCTTTCAGAAGAAGCGAACAACTTAGACAATTGGGATTTACATTCTGTAGTAGGGTATAGACCTAATCGAGCACTTATGTATCCTTCCAATTACTTTCACAGTAAATATCCAAATANGGGTTGGAAAGAAGGAAGAATGGTATATGTAATGTTTTATAGATAACGCTATGACAAATAGAGAAACCAAGTTAAAAATTATTGCTGCCGGACATAAGGCAGTATTAGAACTTATAAAAGTAGCAGAAGATTCAATATTGAATGATATTGATAGCGATTTGTCCGCGGATAAACTAAAAAATGCTGCTGCTACAAAAAAGTTAGCTATATTTGATGCTTTTGAGATTCTTAATAGAATAGAATCTGAGAAAGAAAGTTTAGATATGGCTGAAAAAGGAGGAAATAAAACTGATACAAAACAAGGATTTGCAGAAAGAAGGTCAAAATAGTTTATATACAGTAGTCAATGACTATATATCCAAAGGAGTTGTTACTGCTAAAAATAGTAACAAGTCTTGGCTGTATGGATATAATGACAAATATGATGTAATAGTAATATCAAAGACAGGAGAGATAGGTCAGATAATAAATATATCGGGTCTTTATATTGCATTGCCTAAAGCTCCTAAAAAAATATTTGAAAGAAGTTCATCTAATTCAGAACAATATTGGCAAAGAGAATCAATGCCTAAACAACTCACAAGAATACAATCAATATTTCAATGGAATGAAATGCCATCTGAATTTAAAAATATGTGGGTTGATTATATTGAACAAGAATTTGATTATAGAGAAAGTGGTTTTTGGTTTATGAACAATGGAACTCCTACATATATAACGGGCTCTCACTATATGTATCTTCAATGGGCAAGTATCGATATTGGTTATCCTGACTTTCGTGAAGCCAATAGAATATTTTGGATTTTTTGGGAAGCGTGTAAAGCTGATTCAAGAAGCTTTGGAATGATATACTTAAAGATAAGACGTTCAGGATTCTCATTTATGTCATCTTCAGAATGTATAAACATAGGTACTTTAGCAAGAGATTCAAGGGTTGGTATCTTATCGAAAACAGGAGGAGATGCTAAGAAAATGTTTACAGATAAAGTAGTTCCAATAAATAGTAGGCTTCCTTTCTTCTTTAAACCTATTATGGACGGTATGGATAAACCTAAGACAGAACTGTCTTTCCGTGTACCTGCGTCTAAGATTACTAAAAAGAATATGTTTGATATAGAGTCTGATATTATTGAAGGATTAGATACATCTATAGATTGGAAGAATACAGATGATAACTCTTATGATGGGGAAAAATTATTATTCTTGGCTCACGATGAAAGTGCAAAATGGACAAAACCTCAAAATATAAAAGAAAATTGGCGCGTAACTAAAACCTGTCTTCGATTGGGTTCTAAAATAATTGGTAAGTGTATGATGGGTTCAACATCAAATGCATTATCCAAAGGGGGTCAGAATTATAAAGATATGTTTGAGGATTCAGTAGCTACTACAAGAAATGCTAATGGTCAAACTAAAAGCGGATTGTATGCTTTATTTATTCCTATGGAATGGAACATGGAAGGGTTTATAGATAAATACGGTATGCCTGTATTTAAAAAGCCTGAAGAGCCTATCTTGGGAGTAGATGATATGATGATTAAAAATGGGGCTATTGACTATTGGCAAAACGAAGTTGACTCTTTAAAAAATGATGCCGATGCATTAAATGAGTTCTACCGTCAGTTTCCAAGAACAGAGTCGCACGCATTTAGAGATGAGAGCAAACAATCTTTGTTTAATCTTACAAAAATATACCAACAAATTGACTACAATGATAGTTTGATAAAAGAACATTTTACAACACGCGGGTCCTTTCATTGGAAAGATGGTATGAAAGATACTCAGGTTATATTTACGCCTGACTCAAGAGGAAGGTTCTTAGTTAGTTGGACACCTGCAAAGCATTTACAGAATAACCATTATTTAAAAAATGGAATGAGACACCCCGGCAATGAACATATAGGGTCATTTGGCTGTGACTCCTATGATATATCTGCGGTAGTTGGAGGAAGAGGGTCTAATGGTTCTTTACACGGACTTACTAAATTTAATATGGATGAAGCACCTTCTAATGAATTTTTCTTAGAATACATAGCAAGACCACAAACAGCTGAGATATTTTTTGAAGAAGTATTAATGGCTTGTGTGTTTTATGGTATGCCAATATTAATTGAGAACAATAAGCCAAGGTTATTATATCATTTTAAAAATAGAGGTTATAGAGCTTATTCTTTAAATAGACCTGATAAACAATATAATAAATTAACAAAAACAGAACGCGAACTTGGAGGTATTCCTAACTCGTCTGAAGATGTTAAGCAGTCTCACGCGTCTGCAATTGAATCTTATATAGAAAAATACATAGGTATAGATTTTAGTTCTAATTATAGGGATAATGATGATATGGGTACTATGCCATTCACGAAAACCCTAGAGGATTGGGCAAAGTTCGATATTAACGATAGAACTAAATTTGATGCTTCTATTAGTTCGGGATTAGCTATTATGGCTAATCAGAAGCATTTATATATGCCGGAGAAAAAAGATTCAAAAATAAGTATTAACTTCGCAAGGTATTCAAATGATGGTTCAACAAGTCAATTAATTAAATGAAAAACGTAACAATAGATATTACATCGTCAGCCTTTCCAAGTCAGTTAGCTACTGATTCGGAGAAAGCATCTCAACAATTTGGGTTACAAGTTGGTCAAGCTATTCAGTATGAGTGGTTTAGAAAAGATGGAAATAATTGCAGATATTATGGTCAATGGAAAGAATTTCATAGACTCAGGCTTTATGCAAGAGGGGAGCAATCAGTTGCTAAATATAAAAACGAATTGGCTATTGATGGCGATTTGTCGTATCTAAATTTAGATTGGACACCCGTGCCAATTATTCCTAAGTTCGTAGATATAGTAGTTAACGGAATGGCTGATAGGTTATTCAAGGTTAAAGCGTATTCTCAAGATGCAATGTCTCAATCTAAAAGAAGCAAGTATCAAGATGCAATTGAAGGTCAAATGATTGCAAAACCTGTATTACAGGTTATAAAAGAAAAGACAGGTGTTAATGCATTTACTATGGACCCTGATAAACTTCCTGAGACTGATGAAGAGCTTTCATTATATATGCAACTTAACTACAAACCTGCAATAGAAATAGCAGAAGAGGAGGCAATAAATACAATATTTGATGAGAATCATTATGATGATATTCGTAAAAGACTTGATTATGATGCTACAACACTTGGTATATCTATAGCTAAACATGAATTTCTTCAAGGAACAGGTGTTAAAATTTCTTATGTTGACCCTGCAAATGTAGTATATAGTTATACTGAAGACCCTTATTTTAGAGATTGTTTCTATTGGGGAGAAATAAAAACTTTAGCTATTACAGAGTTAATGAAAATTGACCAAAAATTAACTAAAGAAGATTTACAAGAAATTACTCAATATAGCCAAGGTTGGTATGATTATTTTAATGTAGCTCAATTCTATGAGAATAGTGTATTTTCAAGAGACACTTGTACCTTGATGTACTTTAATTATAAGACCACGAAGAAAATTGTTTACAAGAAAAAAATTCTTGAAAATGGTGGCTCAAGAGTTATTGAAAAAGATGACACTTTTAATCCTCCAACAGAAATGATGGAAGAAGGTAACTTTGAAAAAATAGAAAAGACTATTGATGTTTGGTATGAAGGTATTATGGTAATGGGTACCAATATTTTATTGCAATGGAAATTGTCTGAAAATATGGTTAGACCTAAATCTGCATCGCAACACGCGCTACCTAACTATATAGCATCAGCACCTAGAATGTACAAAGGAGCTATTGAATCATTAGTTCGTAGAATGATACCTTTTGCTGACCTTATCCAAATTACGCATTTAAAGTTACAACAAGTAATAAATAGAGTAGTTCCTGATGGTGTATTTATTGATGCAGATGGACTTAACGAAGTTGATTTAGGTAGTGGAGCAGCGTACAATCCTGAAGATGCATTAAGGTTATATTTCCAAACAGGTTCTGTTATTGGTAGAAGCTTTACAGGAGATGGAGATTTTAATAATGCAAAAATACCTATTACTCAATTAAGTTCTAATGCAGGAACAGGAAAGACTCAAATGCTTATTACTAATTATAACCATTATATGGATATGATTAGAACTGTAACAGGACTAAATGAGGCAAGAGATGGTTCTACTCCTGACCCTAATTCTTTAGTTGGTTTACAAAAACTAGCAGCTTTGAACTCAAATACAGCTACTCGTCATATTCTTGATGGTGCATTGTTTATCTATCGTTCAATGGCAGAGGCTTTAACTTATAGAATTGGAGATATTTTACAATATGCTGATTTTAAAGATGAGTTTATAAATCAAATAGGAAGATACAATGTATCTATATTAGGAGATATAGCTGACCTTTACATTTATGACTTTGGTATATTTATTGAAGTTGCTCCTGACGAAGAACAAAAAGCACAGCTTGAAGCTAATATTCAAATGGCATTATCTAAAGGAGATATTAATCTTGAAGATGCTATTGATATTCGTGAGATTAGAAATCTTAAACTTGCAAACCAATTGCTTAAAATGAAGCGAGTTAAGAAACAAGAACGTGAAGAGCAAATGAAAATGCAGCAACAAAAAGCTATTGGTGACCAACAAATGCAATCTCAACAAATGGCAGGTCAGATTGCAATGCAGAAGATTGAAAGCGAATTGCAGAGTAAAATTCAGTTAAAACAAATGGAAGTTGAGTATGATATTAGGTCTATGCAGGTTCAAGCTGAGTTAAAATCTCATTTAATGGCTGAAGAATTTATGTACAATCAAAAACTTCATGAAATGGAAATTGGCAATTTAGATAAAAGAGAGCAAGACCGCGAAGTAGCTAAGGGTAAAAGAATTAGCCAACAAAATACAGAGCAATCAAAACTTATAGACCAACGTAAAAATAACTTACCTCCATTGAATTTTGAATCAAATGAGGACAGTTTAGATGGGTTTGATTTAAGTGAATTTGAGCCGCGTTAATAATGTCAAAAATTTTATATAAATTTGTAAAAAATTAAATCAAATTAAAATCAAATCAAATGGAATACAAAGTTAGATTATTAGATGGCGTAGAAGAAAAAGGAACTGCGCAGGTTGAGCAAGAGTTACTAGAACAACACGAGCAACAACAACAGCAGCAACAAGAACAACAACAAGAGCAAGAGCAAGAGCAACAACAACAACAAGAGCAAGAGCAAGAGCAAAAGCAAGATGTTGAATTAAATGAAGAGCAAGTTCTTTCATATATTGGAAAAAGATATAATAAGCAGATAAATTCATTAGATGAATTAACGGCACAAAGACAGGAAGCTGAGGCTTTACCCGAAGATGTTGCTGCTTATATGAAATATAAAAAGGAAACAGGAAGAGGATTTGAGGATTTTATAAATCTTAAGAAAGATTATGACTCAATGGATTCGGATAGTTTACTTCAAAATTATTTATCAGTAACTCAAGAAGGACTTGATGCTGATGATATTGATTCTTTGATGGAGGATTATCGATATGACGAAGATATCGATGATGATTCTCATATTAAAAGAGTTAAGATAACAAAAAAAAAGGCGGTTGCTGAGGCTAAACGATTTTTTAATAATCAAAAAGAACAATATAAAGTGCCGCTTGAGTCAAGTGCTCCACTAGTTTCTGATGAGGAAAAAGAAGTCTATGAAAGCTATAAGCAATATACTAAGCAAGCGAAGACACTTGAAGAGGAGAATGAAAGAAAAAGAAATTGGTTTAACCAAAAATCTGATGAAGTATTTAATGGAGAATTCAAAGGTTTTGAGTTCAATGTTAATGACAAAAAAATCACTTTCAATCCCGGAGATGCCTCTGAACTTAAAAAATCTCAAGCTACACCTGCGAACTTTATAAACAAGTACTTAGATGAGCAAGGATTAATTAAAGATGCAGCGGGTTATCATAGGTCATTAGCTATTGCTATGAATCCGGAGAGGTTTGCAAAGTTCTTTTATGAACAAGGGCAATCTGATGCAACTGAAGGAACAATGAAAGGCATTAAAAATATTCAAATGTCTGAAAACAGAGTTCCTCAAGTTACTAAATCAACGGATGGAATACAGGTAAAAGCGGTAAACCCTGATTCAGGTAGAAGTCTAAAAATCCGTAGTATAAAAAAATTATAAATTTTAAATTAAAGAAAAATGGCAGGTCAATTAAACCCAACGCCTACTTATGCATTACAACCGTCAGCGGAGCAAGTAGCGTTACAGACTAACTATATTACCAACTTTAACTTTTTGAATCAGTATCTTCCTGATACTTATGAAAAAGAGTTCGAGCGTTATGGTAATAGAACCATCGCATCATTCTTGAGAATGGTAGGTGCTGAGATGCCTTCTAACTCTGACCAAATCAAATGGGCAGAACAAGGTCGTCTTCACATTAAGTACACAAGCTGTACATCAGGAGCAGCAATCAATTCTAACACAGCAACTTTTACTGTAGCTGATGCAGGTGTTACTTACATTGCAATTAGAGTTGGACAAACTCTTATGATTCAAAACAACACTACAGGTGTTTACAACAAAGCAATCGTTACTGCGGTTCCTTCAGCAGTTACTTTCACAGTAGCTTACTACGAGGCAACAGGACAAGCATTTGCTGTATCTACTGCTTGTACTGTATTCATTTATGGTTCTGAGTTTAAAAAAGGAACTACCGGAATGGTTGGTTCTTTGGAAGCAGAAGATGAAATCTACTCTAACAAACCTATTATCATTAAAGATAAATATTCTGTTAATGGGTCTGATATGGCTCAAATCGGATGGGTTGAAGTTACTACTGAAAATGGTGCTACAGGTTACTTGTGGTATTTGAAATCAGAGCACGAAACTCGTTTGCGTTTTGAAGATTATTTAGAAACAGCTATGATTGAAGCAGTTCCTGCTGAAACAGGTTCAGGTGCTCAAGCAGTTCTTGGAAATGCTGCAGGTCAAGGTGGTTCTGAAGGTATCTTCTACGTAGTTAACAAAAGAGGTAACGTTTGGGGTGGTGGTACACCAACTTCTTTGACTGATTGGGATACTATTGTTTCTCGTTTGGACAAACAAGGTGCTATCGAAGAAAACGTAGTGTTTGTTAACCGTGGATTGTCTTTTGACATCGACAATATGTTAGCTACATTGAATGGTTATACTTCAGGTGGTGTTGCTCAATCTGCATCTTTCGGTTTATTCGACAATGATGTTGACATGGCTTTGAACTTAGGATTCACAGGATTCCGTAGAGGTTATGATTTCTACAAATCTGATTGGAAATATTTGAACGACCCTACTATGAGAGGTGGTTTAGTTGGAGGTGCAGGTGCTGCAACCGCTACAGGTACAATCACAGGTCTTATGGTTCCCGCAGGTTCTACTTCAGTGTATGACCAAATCATGGGTAAAAACGCAAAACGACCTTTCTTACACGTAAGATACCGTGCTTCAGAAGCTGAAGACCGTAGATACAAAACGTGGATTACAGGTTCTGCCGGTGGAGCTCAAACATCTGACTTAGATGCAATGGAGGTTAACTTCTTGTCTGAAAGATGTGTATGTACTTTGGGTGCAAATAACTTCGTATTATTCCGTTACGGTTAATATACAGTTTAAATATTACAGGGGGACATCAGTGTCCCTCTGTATATTTTTTAGTTAAAAATTAAATTAAATTAAATTAAATCATTATTAAAATGGCAACAACACCTACAATAGACAAAGTCTACAAATTAACAATAGGAAGCCCGTTATCATATAGTTTAGCGGCAAGAAATCATCCACGGTTTCCACTTATGTGGTATGATGAAAAAAAGAATGAAAACCGCGCTCTTAGATATGCAATAAATCAAAAGTCTCCATTTGAAGACGAACAAGATGGAAATGCAATCATTGAACCAATTATGTTTGAGGACGGATTTTTAAGCGTTCCAAGAACAAATCCTGCATTACAATCATTTCTACATTATCATCCTTTGAATGGAAGGATTTTTGTTGAGGTAGATGATGAAAAAGATGCTGCTTATGAAGTAGAAGATTTAGAACTTGAAGTAGATGCATTAGTTGAAGCTAGAAAACTTTCTCTTGAACAATTAGAAACTCTAACAAGAGTTATGTTTGGAAAAGACCCTTCTACAATTTCAACAGCAGAATTAAAAAGAGATATTTTAGTGTTTGCTAAAAATGACCCAAGAGGATTCTTGGCTACATTGAATGACCCTGAATTGCAGTTTCAAGCTAAAATTCGTTTATTCTTTGAAGAGAAGTTATTAGCATTACGCAACAATGATAAAGAGGTTTGGTTTAGTACGCCAACTAACAGAAAGAAAATGGTATCAGTTCCATACGGAGAAGACCCTTATGAGATTGCAGGTCATTTCTTATCAAGTGATGAAGGCATAGACTCATTAAAGATGTTAGAGGCTAATCTACCTCAATAA
>BS_KBA_SWE02_21mDRAFT_10000939_pt1 | contig 10993 bp, 10 predicted proteins | sample BalSeasSWE02_21m_FD_9196 | JGI IMG/M metagenome (IMG submission 9196)
GAAAATTCTGTCTCAAGAGCCAGCCTAAATCTTATTTCTGAAATCTACTTCGGAAATCTCCCTTTCTTCAATATCTTAAATCGCTGAAGTGGATACTGTGCTTTGTGTGGTAACAAATATGACTAACATATTTTGCATGGCATTCGATTGAATTGCTAACCACTACCAAAGGGAATTATCGTTTCCTAGGGCTCGAACTCCAAAGACCTATTGAAGCAAAAAAAAATGTCCCCTTGTATACTTCTATACAAAATCGTAACATTACATTTCTAAAAACATAATATGCAAAGCCAGGATATAAAACCAAGAGTACCTCAAGACGAACATATTGTTGAAAATGTAGAACTGAATATATGGGAAGCACTTATTCCAGTTTTTGTTCTGGTAGGGATGCTATTTTATAATGTATTCTTCGCTTTTGGTGATGATGCACTCAGCGGAAGTAATCAATTCCTGCTTTTAATAGGTGGTGCCGTGGCAGCTATTGTTGGCTTTTTTAATAAGGTAACTTTTGCCCAAATGATGGAAGAAGTGGCTGAAAACATAAAATCGACTGCCGGCGCGATTTTAATTCTTCTTATGGTAGGTTCTTTAGCTGGTACTTGGTTAATAAGTGGTGTTATACCCACTATGATCTATTACGGTCTACAAATTTTAAATCCGACTATTTTTCTAGCTTCGTGTGTAATTATTTGTTCGATTATTTCAGTAGCCACGGGAAGTAGTTGGACAACCTCTGCCACTGTCGGGATTGCTTTAATAGGTATTGCCGAAGCCTTAGGCGTTCCATTGGGGATGACTGCTGGCGCTGTGCTTTCGGGCGCTTATTTTGGGGATAAAATTTCTCCCATGAGCGATACTACCAACCTTGCTCCTGCTATGGCTGGGACCGATTTGTTTACACATATACGGTATATGCTATATACCACAACCCCAACAATTGTTATCACCTTAATTGTTTTCATCATCTTGGGACTAAATCTTGAAACTACTGGGACTGCAGATACTCACGAAATTTTAGACGCGATAAATTCATCGATCAATATAAGTCCGTGGTTATTTGTTGTACCAATACTTGTAATAATTTTAATTGTGAAAAAGACACCTCCTCTTATCGCACTATTAATTGGAACTTTGTTAGGAGGTGTAGCCGCGCTTGTCTTTCAACCAAACATAGTTGCTGCCATTGGTGGCGGAACTTCTTTAGATTTTACCTCTGCGTACAAAGGAATTATGAACGCAATTACCGTAGAAACTTCAATCCCAACAGATAATGAAGCACTAAAGGGTCTATTTACAGCTGGTGGAATGAGTAAAATGTTAGGTACTATTTGGCTCATACTATGCGCCATGGTATTTGGTGGAATAATGGATGCAATTGGAGCGTTGACTACAATAAGCAGGACTTTATTGAAATTATTTCACACTACCTTTGGTTTATTTGCGAGCACAGTTGCAAGTTGTCTCACATTGAATGTAACGGCCAGCGACCAATATTTGGCAATTGTGGTACCAGGAAAAATGTACGCAAAAGCCTATAAAGATAAAGGTCTAGCTCCGGAAAACCTTTCCAGAACTTTGGAAGATTCAGGTACCGTGACCTCTGCATTGGTTCCCTGGAATACTTGTGGTGCATATCAAAGTGGGGTGTTAGGAGTATCGGTAGCAGATTATTTTGTTTATGCAGTGTTTAACTGGTTGAGTCCATTCATGACCTTAATCTTTGCAGGATTTCGAATTAAAATTCGCCAACTTTCAACCAACAAATCCGTATGAAAAAAATCTGTTTTTATTTTTTGGAAACCACAGTAATAAATAAATTGATTGATTAATTTTATACTATAAAATATTTATAATAAATGGCAACAATAACACTTGGTGGAAATCCTATCAACACTAATGGTGAATTACCTCCTGTAGGAAGCATCGCACCAAACTTTACACTTACAACATCCGATTTAACTTCAAAATCGCTAAGCGATTATGGTAGAGTTCGAAAAATATTAAATATTTTTCCCAGTGTTGGTACTGGTATTTGCTCTGCTTCGGTTAGAAAATTTAATGAAGAAGCCTCTAAATTAACTAATACAAAAGTTCTTTGTATATCAAAGGATTTACCTTTTGCTCAAACACAATTTTGCGCTGCTGAAGGTTTAGCAAATGTTGAGATGCTTTCAGACTTCAAAAATGATTCATTTTCTAAAGCGTATGGCTTATTAATTTTAAATGGAAAATTTGAAGGTTTACTGGCTAGAGTTGTTATCGTCCTAGATGAGAACAACAAAATATGCTATTCAGAGCTAGTTCCTGAAATTGCTCAGGAACCAAATTATGCAAAAGCACTTTATGCATTGAATTAATGAGTTCTTTTCTTCGGAAACGAATTAAAGGAGTAGCTTTTGCTTTTAAAGGAGCAATATTGTTGCTTAAGAATGAAGCTAGTATTCAAGTACAAGCTACAATTGGCATAATTGTTACTATAGCCGGATTTTATTTCAACCTTTCTACTACCGAGTGGATGTTTCAAATATTTGCTATTGGTTTAGTAATGAGCATTGAAGGAATCAATTCCGCTATAGAAGAAATTGCCGATTTTGTTCACCCCGATTTTCATGCAAGAATAGGATATATAAAGGATGTTGCCGCGGGAGCTGTGTTCTTTGCTTCTGTTGTAGCCATTGTTATTGGCTGTCTAATTTACATTCCAAAGTTTTAAAAAATTTTATATAGATTGAAACGTTTGATATTTGTATTTTTGCTGAAAGACAACCTATCCTAAATGGCCAATAAAAAGTCAGACGTACCACAAAAGACTAAAAGCCCGCGTAAAAAAATATCTTTTGCGCTGTCGAAACAACAAAAAATCTTGTTCGGCAGTTTTCTTTTCTTTCTGGGTGCAGCACTTATATTTTCCTTTATTTCCTATCTTTTTACATGGCAATTGGATCAAAGTACCATAGGAACTGATTTGGCTCGAGAAGTAAAAACAGAAAACTGGCTTAACAAATTTGGGACTAATGTTGGACATTTTTTTATTTATAGGGGTTTTGGAATTTCTTCCCTAATATTTGCCTTTCTCATTACACTCACCGGTATTTATTACTTTTTTGATTTTGCAAAACGACAATTAAGAAGATTTTGGTTTTGGGGAATTTTAGTAATGATATGGATTTCTGTACTTCTTGGATTTTTCACTGAAACAAGTAAATTATTTAGCGGTATAATTGGATTTGAAATCAATGATTTATCGCAAAGTAATATTGGGTTCATCGGTACTATTTTAGCAATGACCTTTTTGGCAACTGTATATTTTGTATTACGCCTTAAAATCACACCAGATATAGTTATTTCGATTTTTAAGAGCACAAAAAAAGAAATTGCCTCTGATTTTTCTTCAGTAACAATTGACAACAATTCTGAGAATGAAGGTGATCAACTATCTGCTGAAATTCGAGAGACACCAAATGATACTACTGAAACAAAATTAAATCCAGAAATTACATCAGAAGTAGAAAGTCCTAAAACCGAGATTCCTACTCGTGAAACAATTATTCTAAAAACGGATATTGAAGATGACATCGATCTGGAAGTTGAACAAATCCGAGAAGAAGAAACGATTTCGGAAAACCTCAGCGAAACATTAGTAAGGGATTTCGGAGAATTTGATCCTACTCTTGAATTGGGTAAATACAAATATCCAACCATTGACTTGCTAAAAGAATACAAATCAAGTGCTGGCATTATTATCAATCAAGGCGAGCTAGAAGAAAATAAAAACCGGATTGTTGAAACGCTCAACAATTATAAAATAGGTATCGCAAGTATAAAAGCTACAGTTGGTCCAACGGTAACTTTATATGAAATTGTTCCAGAAGCAGGGGTTAGAATCTCGAAGATTAAGAACCTTGAAGACGACATTGCACTCTCGCTTTCTGCTTTGGGAATTCGGATCATTGCACCAATACCAGGGCGTGGTACTATTGGAATTGAAGTACCAAACAAAAACCCAAAAACGGTCTCTATGAGATCTGTTATAGCATCACCAAAATTTCAAAATGCTGAAATGGAGCTCCCCTTAGCATTAGGAAAAACAATAAGTAATGAAACCTTCGTTGTAGATCTTGCAAAAATGCCTCACCTGTTGATGGCTGGCGCAACAGGACAAGGAAAATCTGTTGGACTAAATGCTATTCTTACTTCACTAATTTATAAGAAACATCCGGCTGAAGTAAAATTTGTCTTAGTGGATCCAAAAAAAGTTGAGTTAACACTTTTTAATAAAATTGAGCGCCATTTTCTTGCAAAATTACCGGACACCGAAGAAGCGATTATTACAGATACAACTAAAGTTATTCATACTCTGAATTCATTATGTATAGAGATGGATATGCGTTATGACTTGCTTAAGGATGCAATGGTTCGGAATATCAAGGAATACAATATTAAGTTTAAAGCAAGAAAATTAAACCCAAATGAAGGACATCATTATCTACCCTATATTGTTCTGATAATTGATGAGTTTGCAGATTTAATAATGACCGCTGGGAAGGAAGTAGAAACTCCTATCGCTAGATTAGCACAGCTGGCCCGGGCTATTGGGATTCATTTAATTATTGCAACACAACGCCCATCGGTGAATGTAATTACGGGTATAATAAAGGCCAACTTTCCGGCGAGAATAGCTTTTAGAGTAACAAGTAAGATTGATTCGCGAACTATTCTAGACAGTTCTGGTGCAGATCAATTAATAGGTCGTGGAGATATGCTATTCACCCAAGGTAATGATTTAATACGATTACAGTGTGCTTTTGTAGACACGCCTGAGGTTGCCGATATTACGGAATATATTGGTTCTCAAAAGGCATACCCTAGCGCCTACTCATTACCGGAGTATGTTGGTGAGGAAGGTGGCACAAATCTTGATATTAACATTGACGAGCGCGACAAGATGTTTAGAGAAGCTGCTGAAGTATTAGTTATTGCACAACAGGGATCGGCATCCCTCCTTCAACGTAAATTAAAGTTAGGTTACAATCGCGCTGGAAGAATTATTGATCAATTAGAGGCCGCTGGAATAGTCGGCCCATTTGAAGGAAGCAAAGCTAGACAAGTCCTAGTTCCTACAATTGATGCCCTGAATCATTTATTTGAGAATGAAAACAACAACACATAAAATGAAAAAAAACTTATTCCTTCTTTTCACCTTTTTATCCCTTTCATTTGTTTACGCTCAAGATGCGAAGTCACTTTTAAACGATGTTTCTGTAAAAGTAAAAAGTTATGAGAATATTCAAATCGATTTCAAGTATAACCTAAATAATACCAAGGAAAAAGTATCCCAAGAGACACGCGGAGATGTTACGTTAAGCGGAAATAAATATGTTTTGAATATGCTTGGAACAACTCGCCTATTTGACGGTAAAAAAATGTACACCATTGTACCTGAAGATGAAGAAGTAACCATTTCTAATTATAATGCACAAGAGGATAAAGAGATTACTCCTTCAAAAATACTCACCTTTTACGAAAAAGGATACCGATATAAAATGGATATTGAACAAGACGTGAAGGGGCGAAAAATTCAGTTTGTAAAATTAATTCCGATCGATACTAAGGCAGAAATAAAAGATATTCTTTTGGGAATAGATGTACAAACTAAGCATATTTATAAACTAATTCAAACCGATGCCAAAGGAACGAAATATACACTTACTGTAAATTCATTTAAGACCAATCAGCCTCTTTCCAAAACCCTTTTTACTTTTGATGAAGCAAAGTACAAACAAGAAGGGTATTACATCAATAAGCTTGATTAAGTTTTTGTTTTGAAAATATTAGACAGATATATATTAACAACTTACATGAAGACGTTTATAAGCGTCTTCATTATTTTAATGTTCATATTTGTCTTACAAACTATTTGGCTTTATATAAGTGAATTAGCTGGAAAGGATTTAGATTTTTGGATTGTCCTTAAGTTCTTATGGTTTGTATCTCCTCGATTAATACCACTCGTACTTCCTTTAACAATTTTGGTTACTTCATTGATGGTTTTTGGGAGTTTCGCTGAAAACTATGAATTTGCAGCAATGAAATCTACAGGCATTTCATTACAGCGTGCTATGCGTAGTTTAATGGTTTTTATTCTTTTACTCAGTTTTACAGCCTTTTTATTCAGCAATTATGTAATTCCGTGGTCCGAATATAAATGGCAAAACCTAAGAAGAAATATTGCACATATGAGTCCGTCTATGCTGATTTCCGAAGGACAATTTAGCCAAATCGGAGATGATTATAATATTAAAGTCAGTAAAAAAAGTGGAGATCGAGACCAATTTCTTAAGGACATTGTAATTCACAAAAAAGATGCCTCAAGGCCTAATGGAAACTATACTGTAATAATTGCGGATAATGGTGAACTTGTGAGTGAAGAGGGAAGTAATACTTTATCTCTTATCCTAAAAGATGGAAATTATTATGATGATGTAAAAGTGAATCAAATTAGAAAAGAAAAAAATGTTCCCTTTGCTAAAAGTTATTTCGAAGAATATGCCATTAATATTGATCTAACTAAGTTTAATGATGTGGACGTTGATAAGGAAAATGATCTTACCAACCAGAACATGTATAAAATGAGTGAATTGTTCGTGAAATTGATTCACTCTCAGAGAGATATACTAAAGATATCGAAATGTTTTCTGAAAATATGTATTATAGAAGTGGTATCTCAAAATTTCAGGATAGATCTAATAAAAGTCAAATTCCGTTAGACACCTTGGTGACCATTCTAGATGTTTTTCCAGAAAGAAGCAGAGCTGAAATTATAGGTATGGCACTTAACAATGTTAAAGGAACCATACAAGCCATTGGTGCCAAGAAAAGTGAATTCATCATAAAAACTAAACGTCTCAATAAATTTGAAATGGCCTTACATGATAAATATGTACTTTCCATTGCCTGTATTATTCTATTTTTTGTGGGTGCGCCATTAGGTGCTATTATTCGCAAAGGGGGAATGGGCCTTCCAATGGTTGTGGCTATTCTCTTATTTCTAACTTATCACTTTATAGGGATTTTCGCAAAAAATAGTGCAGAAGATGGAACACTGCACCCATTTATTGCAACTTGGTTGAGTACAGTTATTTTGTTACCCCTAAGTATTTGGCTTACTCATCGAGCAACTACAGATCAGGGCATCATGGATATAGATTCTTTTATTCAAAGAATTTCCAGATATTTAAGGAAGAAAAATGATGCTTCCTCCTAATGAGTGATAAACTAATATTTTTATTCTTCAATTAGTTTTGGCTTTGAGAAAAACAATATTTGTAGAACAAAAATTCTTTCTCTTTATACTATCTTTGAACGATTTAAAATTTTGCTATGATTTCGACTAAAATGGACACTACTATAAAACTTAATACTATTCAAGAAGCGATTGAAGATATTCGTCTTGGAAAAATAATTATAGTAGTAGATGATGAAAATCGAGAAAATGAAGGTGATTTTATCGCGGCGGCTGAAATGGCAACTCCTGAGATGATTAATTTTATGGCAACCAACGGCCGTGGACTTATTTGTGCTCCTCTTACTGAAGAGCGCTGTAGGCAGCTAGAATTGAATATGATGGTTGAAAATAATACGGTATTACATCATACTCAATTTACTGTTTCGGTCGACTTAATTGGACAAGGTTGTACAACTGGTATTTCAGTACATGACAGGTCGAAAACAATTAAAGCTTTAGTGAATAAAGAGACAAAACCGGATGATTTAGGTCGCCCTGGGCATATTTTCCCATTAAGAGCGAAAGAAGGAGGAGTACTTAGACGTACTGGACACACCGAAGCTGCAATTGATTTAGCTAGACTTGCTGGCTTGCAGCCCGCTGGGATTTTAGTAGAAATACTAAATACAGATGGAACCATGGCACGATTACCAGAGCTAATGGAAGTTGCAAAAAAATTCGACTTAAAATTAATTTCTATTGAAGACTTAGTGGCCTACCGAATGGAGCATGATTCTTTGATAATAAAAGAGGAAGATTTTAATATTAATACCAAGTATGGAAATTTCAGACTTTGTGCTTACAAGCAAACTACAAATGATCAGGTACATATTGCCTTATCCAAAGGTCAATGGTCGAAAAATGAACCAGTACTTGTTCGTGTAAATTCTACTTTAGTAAATGGCGATATTTTAGGGACCTTAACAAATAATACGGAGCAAAAACTTGATGATATGTTTAATGTTATCAATAAGGAAGGCAAAGGTGTTGTCGTTTTTATTAATCAACAAAGTCAGTCATTAAACCTGCTAAAACGATTAAATGAATTACGTGAATCGCAAATAGAAAATGAGATTACAAAGGCGCCCCGTATTAACATGGATATTAAGGATTTTGGTATTGGCGCCCAAATTCTTCATAATTTAGGCATTCGTAAGATTCGATTAGTTTCCAACAGCGAACAAACTAAACGGGTAGGAATGATAGGATATGGGTTAGAAATTACAGAACTCGTATCGTACTAAGAACATCAGAGACCACTTTTTTAATTTTTTCTGCTCTCTCCCTAATTTGTTCATCTGTCCATCCAATCTTTATTAAAGTTGAGATTGTACGGCTCATCCAAGCGTCACTTTTAGAGAAATCGGTATTGTTTAAATCTTGCATTTGATTGCTAACATCCATTGGCAATTTTCCTAAAGACTTCATATTTCGCAAATGTTCCCATCCATTAATGTAATGCCAATTATTTGTATACCAATAAAAACAACCATCCACTCCAGCTGTGCCTAATGTTTTATGTGCCTTCTGTGTAAGCTCCTCAGTAGGTAAAAAGAAATTTAAGAATGAATAGTTTTCTTCTCCTCCGTCTGGAACTCTTCTAAAGGTAACCCCTTCAATGTTCGTTAGCGCTTCTCTTATGACTGTATAATTTTTCTTCTGAAGAGCCAAAATCCTATCAAGTTTGCCTAATTGAGCAAGACCAACTGCAGCATTCAATTCAGAAATACGAAAATTATACCCTAAAATAGGATGAGTTTCAGCACCCCTATCGTTGCCAATATGATCATGGCCATGATCTTGATATTGATCGGCATTTATAGAATATTGTTTAAAGTTGGTTATAATTCCACCGCCTTCGCCGCAGGTAATCGTTTTTACATAATCAAAAGAAAAACAACCCAAATCGCCAAAACTCCCTAATGGTTTACCCATATAAGTACCTCCAAGTGCCTGACAAGCATCTTCCAATAGTATAAGGTTGTATTTGGTGCATATTGCCTTCAAAGCTTTTAAATCGGCCATGGAGCCGCACATATGCACTGGCATTACACAACGAGTTTTTGACGTGATAGCAGCCTCAACTGCCTCTGGAGAAAGTGTTAAAGTGTCATCTATATCTACTACTATTGGAACAGCACCTAAAGCAATAATAGATTCAAAACTTGCAACAAAAGTAAAAGTTGGAATAATAACTTCATCTCCTGCGCCTATCCCAGCTGACGCAAGGGCAACTGTTAAAGCGGAGGTTCCACTGGAAACCAATTGGCAGTATTTAGATTGCATTTTAACGGCAAAAGCAGTTTCAAACTCCTTTGCTTTCCAATGACCCTTGCGCATTCCATCGAATCCATAGCGCATAAGAACACCACTTTCCAAAACATCATTCACTTGACGGCGCTCTTCGTCTCCAAAAACTTCAAATCCAGGCATACTTTATCTTTAATTCAATTCCTTGAAATAGGGAATTCTATTAATACTTATCAAAAATCTTCTATTAGATGAAGAACAAAGGTAAGCGTTGCGTTTTCAAATTACAATTCAAATTACTACCAAAAAAATAATGCTAAGCTCAGCAAATAGAAAAGGACTTTTATTTAACCCGTTGGGTGTAATTATTAAAAACGTCAATTCGAGTGTTTTTTGTGCAGTGAAACGGAGCAAAAAATATATCGAGAATAGTTTTTAATGAAATATTTCTTGTTCTCGATACGATTCGCCGCGGCGAATCACTCGAACTGACGAAAAATTCTTACCAAAAACTAATTACACCCAACGGGTTTTTATTTAATAAAAGTTTACGATTATTCTCAGACTATTGGATAATAAAATTGTTAATTGATCTCAATAATCACATTTTCAACACCGCGACGCACTTTCTCTAAATTAGAGAATAAATCATCTTCTGCCCTATAGCCAACAGCTAGTACTAAAACGGATCGTAGTCCTTTCTCTTTTAATTGCAATAATTCATCATACATTAGAGGCTCGAAACCTTCAATAGGACATGAATCTATATCTTCTATAGCACAAACTGTGAGTAAATTTCCAAGAGCGAGATAGGCTTGTTTTGCCATCCAATTCTCGATAGAAGCTTTAGATTTTTCAGAAAACTCATCAATTAAAAAAGACTCAAAAGGATTCAAAATTTTTCTAGGAGTACTTCGTGTTTTTTCAACGAGATCAAAGTATTTTTTTATATACGCTGAATCCATTTCTGATTCAATACATATCACTAAAACGTATGATGCATCTCTTACCTGAACTTGATTCATGGTAATTGGAACCAATGCTTTTTTTACTTCCGCATTAGCTATTACAATCATTTTTAAGGGTTGCAACCCATAGGAAGTTGCAGTAAGATTAAAGGAATCCTTAAGAATTGTTATTTTTTCCATGGAAATATTTTTCGATGGATTGAATTTTTTGGTGGCATAACGCCATCTTAGTTTTTCAATAATGTTAGTAGTCATATTTTAATTTAAGGGAGAACAAAGGTATGATGTTTACATCTAATAAGTGCGATTTGGTAAGCGTGAGATACATTTTTAACTAATAAAAACGGAAACCCAAATTATTGATAATTAAAAGTAAAAAAGTCTTTAAAGAATAAAAAAAGCGTGTTATATTTGCACCCGCCTACGGAATGCTAAAGTATTCCTGCGGCGGGCGAGCCCGCTTAATGGCAACGCATAAGTCACTGGA
>BS_KBA_SWE02_21mDRAFT_10000940_pt1 | contig 10993 bp, 10 predicted proteins | sample BalSeasSWE02_21m_FD_9196 | JGI IMG/M metagenome (IMG submission 9196)
ATGAACTACGGTATTTTCTAAATCCTTGGTAGATTTAATATAGCCCAAACCACGAATAAAGTACTCTGCTTTATTGATTTCAATAGTTTTGGCGCCAATATCACGGTTGGAATTTTTAACCGCCATCATTACCATATCAATACCAATATTATATGCTTTTAACGCATCTGGATTCACATCTACCTGATATTCTCTTACATAACCGCCGACAGAAGCGACTTCCGAAACTCCTGAAACCCCATTTAATGCGTACTTCACGTAATAATCTTGTGCTGAACGTAGCTCATGTAAATCCCATCCCCCAGTTACATTTCCTTCGGGGTCTCTACCTTCAATGGTATACCAATATACTTGCCCTAAAGCGGTTGCATCAGGTCCCAAACTTGGATTCACACCATCTGGTAATAAGTTAGAGGATAATGAATTTAACTTTTCAAGTACTCTGGACCGCGACCAATAGAAATCAACTTTTTCTTCAAAAATGATGTAAATACTTGAGATCCCAAACATAGAAGTACTCCGAATAGATTTTACATTTGGAATCCCTAACAATGAGGTAGTTAACGGATAGGTTATTTGATCTTCAATATCTTGTGGTGATCTACCTGGCCATTCTGTAAATACAATTTGTTGATTTTCGCCCAAATCAGGAATTGCATCTACGGGAACTGGGTCTTTCGGTAAAAATGCTACGTTCCAATCAAATGGAGATGTTACAATTCCCCAACCAATAAAAACCAACAATAAGAGAACAGTCACCAACTTATTCTCTAAAAAATAGCGTATAATTTTATTTAACATAAAAATGAATTTTAAACTTTAATGAATTTTAAAACCCGAGAATGACAAACGGATTTAGTAAAAACCAATTAGATATTTTATCTAACTAATTTTTAAATCAATAAAAAAGTTTAAAATCAAATTCTGAAAACTTGATAAAGAACACTGATGTCTTTATCGACCAGAGGAGGCGAATAATCTTCAAAAGCGTTGATTTTTGTATCAACACTTTCAAATGAATTTAGATAAGAATAAGTATAAGAAACAACAATTTTTTGTTGTTCAAAGGTTAATTTTGAAAAGTCAATTTTTAAGTTGCTTTGACCTTCAATTTGTTTCACGATATCTTCACAACAATTGTCTTTCTTAATGCTGCAATCTTTATTTGGAGATGTTTTTTCTATTTCCATCCCACAAGATTCAGCTTTTGAAAATAACGCAGTATCCACAAGAAAGTCACCACAATAGTGCTCACTATATGTAAATGACATAGTAGAAAACAATACTACAAATGCCATTAAGATTGACGCTATATTTCTAAAAAGTTGTTTCATAACTAATTACAAAGGTATCAAATATTGTTTAGAAGAGATTAAAAATGTGTTAAATTTGATTTTGTTTGATGGTTTTAATTAATTTATTCGAAGAAATAAGGAAGTCAAGACCAAAGTATTAATACTTTTTAAATTACATTTTAATATAGAGAATTCTAACTAATTACTTAAAATATTCTATATTTGATTTTTACTTTTAAATAATGAATTTATTGAAGTCATTTATAGTTTGTCTATTTTTATTAACCCCGTTTTTAATAAAAGCACAAGAGACCTTACCAGTATATTCTGATTATTTATCTGATAATGTATTTTTAGTACATCCATCTGCTGCGGGTATAGGGAATTGCGGAAAAATTAGATTTACAGCACGAAATCAGTGGAGTGGAATTGAAGATTCACCTTCTTTACAAACATTAACAGCTCATAATCGTTTTGGAAATAATGTTGGTCTTGGGGTCGTTTTATTTAATGATAAAAACGGGTATCATTCACAGCAAGGAATTGAAGGAGTCTTTGCATATCATATAAATTTAATGGATCCCGAAATACCAAATCAGTTGTCTTTTGCATTGGGTTTTATGGGAATTTATAATACAGTTGATGAAAGCTCATTTATTCCAGGTGGAGACCCAATAATTACAGGAATTGTTCAAAGCGGAGGTTATTTTAATGCAGATTTCAGTATGGCTTACCATTACGAAGGCTTATTCTCTTACTTTACTGCCAAAAATATTATATTGAATGGACAATATGAGAATTCTTTTGGAGAACAAGAGTCTTTAAATTTAAGAAGGTATTTACTTACGGTTGGTTATTATTTTGGTGAAGAAAAAGGTTTTCAATTCGAACCTTCAATTATGGCGCAAGCAATTGAACGTACTGGAGAAAAATTTGTAGATTTTAATATTAAAGCCTATAAAAATATTCAAAATGCTCAAATTTGGGCAGCATTTTCATACAGACAAGGCTTTGATGGTGCTATAGATGGTCAAGAATTACAGTATTTTACACCAATTATTGGCGTAAACTATAAAAAATTCATGTTTTCTTATACCTACACCAAACAAATGGGCGATATTTTATTTGACGAAGCTGGATACAATCAAATAACATTAGGATACAATTTTGGTTGTAGAACACCGCGTAGAAGTGGTTGCCCTAACCTCAATTATGCTTTCTAAAATATCTTTTAGTACAATTTAAATTTACTCAAAACATTTTTACATGATTATTAAAGAATTGAATGGACATAAACCAATTTTTGGAACCGACTGTTTTTTAGCAGAAAATTCAGTTATAATTGGCGAAGTTGAAATGGGAAACCAATGTAGTGTTTGGTACAATGCGGTAATTAGAGGCGATGTGCATTACATTAAAATGGGTAATAAGGTTAATGTTCAGGATGGGGCAGTTATCCATGCAACTTACCAAAAATCACCTACAAATATAGGTAATAATGTATCTATAGGTCATAATGCGATGGTGCATGGTTGTACCATTCACGACAATGTTTTAATTGGTATGGGAGCAATTGTGATGGACGATTGTATTATTGAAAGTAATTCAATCATTGCCGCAGGCGCAGTACTTACAAAAGGTACCCATGTAAAATCAGGAACTATTTATGGTGGTATTCCGGCTAAAAAAGTGAAAGATATTAGTGAAGAATTAATTTCAGGTGAAATTGATAGAATTGCTAATAATTACGTTAAATACGCCAGCTGGTATAAATAATTTTTGGGCGTTCCCTTTGGTCAGGCTTTTCGCTATATCTTTTTTGTAAATCCGCTGCGCTGCATTATAAAAAAGGATGCCGCTGCAATCCTTAACGCAAATCCATATTAGAAGTTTAATTCAGCTACATTAAAATTCAACGAAACATCTTTTAGTATTTCCTCTAAAACCGTTTTATTCGTATTTATATAGAAATTATGTTTGCCTAAATATGATAATATTGTTGATAATTCATGCTTTTCAAGAATAGCTTTTGTTTGCTTTGCAACTGCTTCCCCCGAATCTATAATTTTTACACTTTCGCCCACAATCTTTTTAATTTGAGGAATTAAATAGGGGTAATGCGTGCAGCCTAAAACCAAATGATCTATATTAAATTGAAGCATCGGTTTTAGATATTTTTCTAACAATTCTTTTACCTCAACGGAATTTAATTTTCCGGCTTCAATGAGTGGAACCAAACCTTCTCCGTCTTGTTTAATGGTTGTTATGGTTTTGGTGTATTCATTTGCAGTTTTTTCAAAAAGTTTGCTAGTGAGGGTTCCCTTGGTTGCTAAAATACCAATAGCACCAGTTTTGCTATAAAGTGCCGCAGGTTTAATGGCCGGTTCAATACCAATAAAGGGTATTGGGTAGTTGGTACGTAAATAATCAATGCTATTTGTGGTTGCAGTATTACAGGCAACAATAATAAGTTTACAGCCTTTTGAAATTAAAAATTCAGTATTTTTTATACTCAAAGCAACAATTTCGTCAGCAGATTTTTCTCCGTAAGGTGCGTTTTTACTATCAGCCAAATAGATTGTATTTTCATAGGGTAATAATTTTACAACTTCTTTCCAAATAGAAGTTCCGCCAATACCAGAATCAAATAAGCCAATAGGTTTTTGTGACATTTAAAAATCAATTTCTAATTAAAAGTAAAAAAAAATCCCGCTTTAGCGAGATTTTTTTTGAAGTATTCAATTTTTTATTTAATACCTAATTTTGTTTTTACTTGAGGTAATAAGTCTGGACCGTTTGAAACAATTAAAGTAGAAGCTTCTAAAACGTAAGTATAACCACCTTCTTTAGCTACTGCTTCAATCGCTGTTTTAGCTTTATCTAAAATTGGTTGTAATTTCTCATTTCTCATTTTAGTAAGATCTTCTCTTGCAACTTGAGATGCTTGTTGTAAGTTTTGTTGATCGTTTTGAACTTCAGCCATTCTTTGTTGGTTTACTTCATTTGTTTGTGAAGCAGCTTCAGCATCATATCTTTTTAATTTAGCTTCTAATTTATCGTTTTCAGATTTTAATTCAGTTTCGTAAGTTTTAGATTTTTTTTCTAATTCTGCATTTAAAACTTTTGTTTCTGGCATTAAACTGATTAACAAATCAGTGCTAATATGAGCAATTTTTGTTTGTGCATTAATTGTATTAAATCCTAAGGCAATTACTGCGATTAATAATAACGTTTTGAATTGTTTCATTTTTTTCTTCTTATTTAAAATTAATTATTTTTATTTTCTTGGTTCTCTATTTGTTGTTGTTCTTTTGCTTTTTTAGCGTCTTCAATATCTTTAATTCTTTGTAATCTTTTGGCTTCATTTGCTTTTATAAGATCCTCTCTTTTTTTAAGCTGCTCAGCTCTTTTTTCTTCAATACTTTTTTGTAATTCTATTTTTTTTAACTCTTTATCGTCAATTTTTTGTTGAGCCTCTTCGCTTAATTCAACTGGTTCAGTTTCATCATCATTATCAACAGCTGCTTTCTCATTTCTCTTTTCATTTTGAGCTTCTGTTTTTTGTACTCTTGAGATACTTGTAATAACCATATCACTAATATCATACGTTTTGTTTGTGTACAACATTATTAAGTCGGTTGATTTGTCAAATACAAAATCGTACTTTCTTTTAGTTGCAATATCCTGTACGGCATTAAAAACCATATCTTGAATTGGTTTAACCAATTGTCTTCTTAAAAAATACAAATCACCGTTCGTACCGAAATAGGCATCTTGAAGTTTTTTTAAATCCAACTCTTTAATATGTATATCTTCTTCTTTGTCTACAATTAATTCTTTTGTTAACAGCGCTTTTTCATTGCTTAAATCTGCTTTTAAAGCATCAATTTCACTTTGTTTGGCTTCAATATTATTTTGCCAGGTTATTGCTTTTGCATTAATTTTAGCTTCAGCATCAACATATTCTGGAATGTTTTCTAAAATATATTCCATGTCAACATATCCAAATCTTTGTGCTTTTTGTGCACTTATGGTTAAGCTAATGCTTAATAACGCAAATAAAATAACTTTTTTAATCATTACAATTAGATATTTAGAAAAAATCGTGCCACTTTAAAAAATTCATACAAATATAACTGATTTTCATTAAAATTGTTGCCCTATTACAAAATGAGTTTGCCATCCAGATGGTTGCGTTCCTCCATACATAGGGTCAAATCCATATGCGAAGTCAATTCCAAGCAATCCAAAGGCTGGCATAAATACTCTAAGTCCCATACCTGCTGAACGTTTTAAGTTAAATGGATTTAATTCTTCAAAACCATCATAAGCATTTCCAGCTTCTAAAAATGTTAAGGCATAAATGGAAGCCGAAGGTTTTAGTGTAATAGGATATCTTAATTCCATTTGGAATTTATTGTAAATAGTACCACCAAATACGGATGATATTTGACCGTTTTCATAACCTCTTAGTGCTACTGTGGTTCTACCATCTAATTGGTAAGAAGCCATACCGTCACCTCCAACAAAATAACGTTCAAATGGTGAATAACCTAATTCTTTGTTATACCTTCCTAAAAATCCAAATTCAGCATTGGTCATTAAAACCAAATCTTTTGTAATTGCTGTATACCATTTTCCTAGGAAACTTGCTTTGTAATACTCTAACCATTTGTATTTTTCTTGGTCATCCAATGTGCTATAGTCTTTATCATTCATTAAAGAATATGGCAATGTAAATTTTCCAATAATTGAAAATTCAGACCCAGATTTTGGGAAAATTGGGTTTGGACCAGAGTTTTTTCTAGCAAATGTGATGTTGTATGCAAGGTTGTTTGATTGCCCTGTTGAAAAACTAAAAGTTGAGATTGGATAATCTTTTAAATTGTATGATTGGTAACTAATACTTTGCATTAATGAAAAGTTATCATCAGGCCATTTTAATCGTCTTCCTAGACCAACTGAAGCTCCAATAATATTTAAGCGTTGATCCTTGTCAACATCTCTTGTTTGATAATTATAGCGGTATTGTCCTGAATAATAAACAGAAAGTGAAAGAGATTGTGGTTTTTTACCACCCAACCAAGGTTCTGTAAATGAAAAACTTCCTGTTGTATAGTATTTACTTTTTTGTAATCTCAATGAAAGTACTTGTCCATCTCCCATAGGTAATGGTTTATAAGCTTTTCCATTTAAAATATTTCTAATAGAAAAGTTATTAAATGACAAACCTACGGTTCCAATAAAAGAACCTCCTCCATAACCACCTTGTAATTCTATTTGACTTGACCCTTTTTCGGCAATGGTGTAATCAATATCAACAGTTTTATCTGTAAAATTAGGTTTAATATCAGGAGAAATTGTTTCAGCATCAAAAAAGCCTAATTGACCTATTTCTCTAATGGTTCTAATAATTTGACTTTTACTATATAAATAACCAGGTCTTGTTCTTATCTCACGGTAAACAACATGGTCGTTTGTTTTGTCGTTACCATTGATAGTAACTTTATTTATTTTAGTAGGCTCATCTTCATAAATTCTAATTTCAATATTTATAGAATCGTTACTAATTCGAGTTTCAACAGGCATTACTCTTGAAAATAAATAACCGTTATCTTGATATAAAGTAGCAATATCCTCCGAGTCAGGTGAACCATCGCCAGTAGATCTTTCTTTTAGCAATTTACCGTTATAGGTATCTCCTTTTTGAATTCGTAACATACCTTGAAGTTGTTGATCGGTATATTTTGTATTTCCTAAAAATTTAATATCTCCGAAGTAATATTTATTTCCTTCTTCAATCTTTAAATTCACATTAATTGTTTGGTCTTCATTCCATGCAACAGAATGTTCTAATATTCGGGCATCCCGATAACCATTTTCACTATAAGTTGTAATTAAGCCTTTTAGGTCTTCTTCAAAATCAGCTTCAATGTATTTAGAGGTTTTCCAAACACGGCCAATCATTTTTTCTTTGGTTTTTTTCAAAGAAGCTTTTACTTTTTTATTTGTAAATGCTTCATTTCCTATCAGATTTATGTCTTTAATTTTAATTTTAGATCCTTTGTCAATAGCAATAAGCATATTTACCGTATTCACATTTGTTGTGTCAGGTTTTGTGTCTAAAGTAACTTTGGTATTTAAATAACCTTTATCCTGATAGGTTTTTTTAATGTAGTTTTTTGTGGTAACAACAAGGTTGTCTGTTACCATAATACCAACTTTAAGTTCGGTATCTTTTTTCAGTTCTTTTGCTTTGCTGGCTTTAACACCTTGAATTGTTATGTTGTTTAATTGAATTCTAAATAGGCTGTATTTCCATCAATTTTAGAAATGTAAACATCAATATTGCTAAACTGATCTGTTTCGTATAATTTTTTAATAGCACTGGTAAGTTTATCTCCAGGCAATTTAATTTCCTGACCAACTTTTAATCCCGTAAAAACTTTAACCGTTTGTTCTTCAAACTTTTTAAGTCCTGTTACAGAAATTCCACCGAGCTCGTATTTATAATCTGCAATAAAATCAATAGGGCCAAATGTTATTGGAACAATGGTGTCTTTAGCAACAATAGTATCGGTTTCTATTTCTGTTTGAGTCTCTTTTATATCACTATTTGTAACTTCTTGTGCAAGTGCAAAATTTGTTAATGTAATGGTAAAAAGTAGGAGGGCTATTTTTATTTTATTCATTGATGTTTTCAATTTGTTCACTCGTTTTTCCAAATCGTCTTTCTCTTTTTTGATAATCGATAATTGCATTAAACAGATTTTCTTCTTTAAAGTCTGGCCAAAGAGTATCCGTAAAATACAATTCTGCATATGCGATTTGCCACAATAAAAAATTGCTGATTCTTTTCTCGCCACTAGTACGAATCATTAAATCAACATCCGGCAAAGAAAACGTATATAAATGATTATTAATAATTTTTTCATTAATTTCTTCTATGCTTAACTCTTTATTAACAACTTTTTTTGATAAATTTTTGATAACATTAACAATTTCTTCTCTAGAGCCATAATTTAAAGCCAGAGTTAGTGTTAACCTGCTGTTGTTTTTAGTTTTTTCAATAACATCAGCAAGCTCAATTTGAGCTTTTTTAGGCAAATATTCAATGTTGCCAATGGTAATTAATTTGATATTGTTTTCTTGAAGTGTTCTCAACTCTTTTTTTAGAGATGAAACCAATAATGCCATGAGTGTTTTAACTTCTAATTTTGGTCTGTTCCAATTTTCGGTTGAAAAAGCATAAAGGGTTAAATAATTCACACCTATTTTGGCGCAGGCTTCTATTGTTTTTCTAACTGCAGTAACACCGTTTTTGTGTCCGAAAACGCGTGGCATGTTTTGTTGTTTGGCCCAGCGTCCGTTACCATCCATAATAATAGCAATATGGTTGGGTAAACGATCTTTATTTATTTTAATTTCTAACTCTTCCATTAATAAGGCGTTGCATAACAAGGTGGTCTTCCAAAGGCGTATACAAGTGAAATACCTGTAAACGTGTACCAATCATTGCTATTTGGATTTCCGAAGGTTAATGATGGAAATTCACTGTTATTATAATCAATTTCATCTGTAAAAGTATAGGTAGCTCTAACTTCAAGAGCCATAGCCAAGCCCCTGGAAATTTTAAATTTATAACCAAGCCCAAACGGAATTGCTATACTTGTTTTTGAGCCATATTCATATTGTAGCGGTGCAAATTCACTGATGGCAACATTATAATTAAAAGCAGCCAATTCAACTAAAATATAAGGTGTTTGCGTTTGGTGATAGGTGTTTAGATTGTATTCGAAATAATTGTATTCTAAACCAACTGCCAATTCTTTAATGGTATTGCTAAATCTCAGGCCTCTTTGTTGTCTTGCCGAATTAGTAGCATTTGCATCATCAGCTGAAATTTGAGCATATGTAAAAGTTCCTCTTAAAGCCATTCTTGGATTTAAGTTGTATTTATAAATAACGCCACCCATAAAATTATTTGGATTTATATAGTATTCTGAACCTATATCTCCAACATAATTGGCACCACCAACAAAAACTCCAATCTCATTAATTTGAGCAGTGGAAGTAATTGTAAAACAGATGAATGAAATAAAATATATTAATTTTTTCATATAAAAATTGCGTGCAAATATAAAAAATTCTATTCGCTTTTTGAAGTTTAACAATGTCTTTTTTGATAAACTGATTATAATTGAAAATATTGTAAGTTAAGGAAGTGGTTTAAAAAAACCAGTCAGCTAAATTTAATTGCGTGTATCTTGCCCCCAAAGTAGTTTTTCACGCAGTGTTTTTATAAATGTTTGCTGATTGATTTCAACCATTCTTAAGCTAAAATTAGATTTTTTAATTAAAATTTGGGTACCACTTTGAATGGTTGTAATTCTAGAATCTAACGATAAGAAAAACTTATCTTCTCTACCGCTAACTTTGAATTTTATGGAAATGTTATCTGGAATAACCAATGGTCGGGCATTTAAATTATGAGGTGCGATGGGTGTTAAAACAAAGCTTTTAGCTTGCGGTGTAATAATTGGCCCTCCGCAACTTAAAGAATATCCTGTAGAGCCTGTTGGGGTTGCGATAATTAATCCGTCTGCCCAGTACGATGTTAAATATTCGTCATCTAAATAGGTTTCAATAGTAATCATAGAAGCTGTATTTTTTCTACTTACTGTAACTTCATTCAAGGCAAAGTTTAAAGAAGCTAAACTTTCAATTTCAGGCGAAGTTGTTACGCTTAATAATGTCCGTTTTTTAACAAGATATTCTTTTCTTAAAAGCATTTCAACAGCAAAATAAATCTGTTCTTTTTGAACTGTAGCTAAAAATCCCAATCGGCCTGTATTGATTCCAATAATTGGAATTTTCGAATTTCTAATAAAAGTGACTGCTCTTAAAATAGTTCCATCTCCTCCTATGGTAAACATAAAATCAAAAGAGTTATTTAATTCTCTATGAGATGAAAAAGTTTTTAATGGCTCAATGTCAATACTTTTTGTTAGCCCAGAATAATAATTTTTTTCGACTACAAAATCAATATTATTTTTTTGCAATATTTGAAATAATTCTTCAACATATGCTTTGTCTTCAGGCTTGTAATACTGGCCGTAAATAGCAACTTTCATACTTAAATGTTTAAATATTTTTGTAGGTATTCAGAACGTTCTTTTAAGTCTTGCAAATAAATATCTTCTTCGTGTTTTGAAATCACCACATAGTTGTAGCGTCTAAAAGATTGCAATATTTCATTTACAAGTTGTGAATCAAATTTAAGCGTAAAATTAATGGTACTTGGAGTGCTGTTGGTGACAAAAAAACCAAATATTTTACCTTTATTAGATTCAACAATTTGACAAACTTCACTAAACGAAAAAGTGTTTATTTCTTTTTCTAAATGCAATACAGTTCCTTCATTTTTTAAAAAAGGAGTTTGGTTAATTAAGTTTAAGATATCAAACAAATCATAGTAACCAATATATATTTTTTCTGAATTTATAATTGGTATAATATTGCTTTCGTTTGAAGCAAAAACAGTTAAAAGTTCTAATAAATTATAATTTTCTTCAGAAAAAAAGAGCTTTAAAACATATTGAAAATAGCCAATTTCCTTATCATCTGTATCTATATTTTCAACATCGGTTTCTGAGATTAAACCTATAAGTTTATTTTTTGAAACCACAGGAAAATGA
>BS_KBA_SWE02_21mDRAFT_10000941_pt1 | contig 10983 bp, 8 predicted proteins | sample BalSeasSWE02_21m_FD_9196 | JGI IMG/M metagenome (IMG submission 9196)
GCTCTTCCGATCTCATATAGGCATATTCTGTTTCTTCACCTAGACTTATTCTTTGTCTTCTAGTCAGTAAATCTTTCAAATCTGGTTTTGGAACCATTCCTGTCAATGCCGATTGAAAACCAAATTCTTTACGTTCAGGATCAATAACAATCCCTGATTTTCCTTGATAAAGGGAATCTTTAACTTCTTCCAGAGAGGTTCCAATACAGGAGTATATACCCATTCCGGTTATGACAACTCTTTTATTCATAATTTATAAAGTAATTTTTAAGAATAAATACCTCCGTTTATATTAATAATTTCGCCTGTAATATAACTGGCTTTTTTTGAAACAAGGAAACTCACTAGATCAGCTACTTCTTCGGCTTCACCAAAACGATTCACTGGAACCATTTTAATCAATTCATTTTCGTCAAGTTCGCTAGTCATATCGGTTCTGATAAAACCAGGAGCCACTGCGTTTACAGTTATGTTTCTTTTTGCAATTTCTTGTGCCAATGCTTTTGTTGCAGCAACAACTCCTCCTTTTGCAGCAGAATAATTGATTTGCCCAGCTGTTCCTTTTACTCCAGAAAGAGAAACAATGTTTACGATTCGACCGTATTTATTACGCAACATTTTTTGCATAAAAAACTGAGTTACATTAAAAAATCCATTTAAGCTTGTATTTACAACGCTTGACCAATCTTCTGTAGTCATCCACATAAAAAGTCCGTCTTTTGTAATTCCTGCATTATTGACAATAACTTCAACAATAGCTTCAGGATTTGATTCCTGCCATTGTGTTAACGCTGTTTTTACTTCTTCAACATCAGCAACGTCAAAACGAATAATCTCAGCGGTCGCTCCATTTTTTAGTACTGCTTCCAAGGTTTTCTCGGCAGCCTCTTTATTGGATTGATAATTGATCAGAATATGATAATCGGTGTCAATTGCCAATTTTTGACAAATTGCACTGCCAATTCCTCTTGAACCTCCTGTTACTAATGCACACTTCATATATAATTTTTATTTTTTAAAAGGCTCTGCGTTTTCAAACCACGTATTACCTAATACTTGTCCGTCAGGCTTAATAAATCCCCAACCTTTGTCACTTTTTACTCTGGCTAAACCATCAATAAACCCTTTATCATCATTGTTAAACATAGAAAAACCTATTGATGAGATTTCATATTGTGCAGGAATAACCAATACTCCACTTTCATTAATAAATCCCCATTTAGAATCTTTCACAGGAGCTAGACCATCTTTACTATAAATGTCAGCATCTTTATATTTTGGAGTCACGACAAAGTCCCCTTTTAAATTAATAAAACCCCATTTTCCACCAGAAAACACTGGTGCTAAATTTTTAACAAATGCTTTTGCTTTTTCAAATTTTGGTTCAATAATCCATTTGCCTTCCAAATTTATAAAACCTATTTTATCGTTTTTTCTGGCATAAGTAACATCCTGAACATTAAAATCCCAGATTTTATCAGCACCTTCCACGATTACAAAATTTCCATTTTTTACTAATCCAAAATCCTTCCCGTATTTTGCCCAAGTAGTATTTTTATAGAAATTCCCAATTTCTTCGTATTTCAATTCAACTACAACCTTTCCTGTGTTGTCTATAATTCCCCAAAGGTCATTATTTCGTACTCTGGCATATCCATTTTCGAATGATTTAATCACATCGTATTTGGGTTCCATAACAACTTCCATTTTGNTGTTAATCAAACCTATTTTNTTAGCTTGTTTGATATAAGCAACACCATCTTCAANATCATANACCTTATCTGAATCTGCTGCTGTTAGTGTTTCTCCTTTTGTATTAATGTAAACCCATTTTTTACTTTTTGACACTACACAAATCCCATTATTGAAGTATTTAGCATCATCAAATGTAGCCGGAATAATCCATTCTCCTTTGGTATCAATAAAACCCCATTTACCGTTATCTTCGACGGCAGCTAAACCATTTGAAAAGTTTTTTGCAGTTTTGTATTTGGGTTGAATGGCAAATTCTCCGCTTTTAGAAATATACCCGAATTTTCCCTCTTTCCTTACCAATGCTAACTCTTGAGCATTTGCAAATTGAGTGAATAAAAATAAAACAAATAATACCTTCTTCATAATTGCAATATTTAGAGATTAATAACAGACTAAAGTACTAATTATTAATCAAATAATCTTTAACATTTTGAACAAAAGGATACATTACTTGATCTTCTTTGAATTTAGGGATAATCTTGCGAACATCATCGTATATTTTTTTAGTCACAGACGAAATTTTATCGCTTTGTTCTAAATAATCTATAGCTTGAACAATGGTAATCAGTTCAATAGCCAATACTTCGAATGCATTTTCAATTACTTTTGCAGTGATTACTGCCGCATTAGTCCCCATACTCACAATATCTTGATTGTCGTTGTTGTTAGGAATACTATGCACATACATTGGGTTGGACAGCATTTGATTTTCGGCAGTGGTAGAAGTAGCCGTAAATTGTACGCCTTGCATTCCAAAATTAAACCCCAAAGTTCCCAAATTAACAAAAGGAGGCAAAAGTTCGTTTAATTTTGAGTTTAACAAATAATTCAATTGACGTTCAGCAAGCATCGTTAATTTTGTAATTACGATCTTCAATTTATCCATTTCCAATGAGATATAATCGCCATGGAAATTTCCACCGTGATATACGTGTTGGTTTTTTACATCAATTATAGGGTTATCGTTAGCCGAATTGAATTCGTCTTCAAGAATCGAAGCTACATTGTCGATAGTTTCAAGAACGGGTCCTAGAATTTGAGGAACGCAACGCAGTGAATAATATTCCTGAACTTTTTCCTTGAAAATGTCTTCCTTGTTTTCGCCCGAATATAAATGGTCTTCTCTTTTTCGTATTAAAGTACTGTCAGCAAGGTTTTCTCTCATCCTTTTTGCTACTTCATTTTGACCTTTATGTCGTTTGGTAACATTCAATTCTTCTGAAAAATGATCATCATAGGCTTGAACAAGCTCATTTATAGCACAAGAAAATTTTAGTGACCAATCTAATAATTTTTTGGCATAATGTACATTAACAACGCCAATTCCAGTCATTACAGAAGTACCATTAATTAATGCTAAACCTTCTCTAATTTCAACCTGAATAGGCTTAAGATTTTCTAATTCGAAAACTTCTTGAGTTGCTCTTCTTTCACCTTTATAAAAAACCTCTCCTTCTCCAATCAAGACCAAAGCAAGATGTGATAATTGTACTAAATCACCACTGGCACCTACTCCACCATGTTCGAAAATTAAAGGAGTTATATCTCTATTAATCAATTCCTTCATTAAATGAATTACTGATGGATGAACTCCAGAATTTCCTAAAGAAAGTGTATTTAGTCTTGCCAAAATAGCCGCTTTTACACAAAGAGCATTTAAAGGCTTACCCGTTCCTGAGGAATGGCTTCTAATTAAATTATATTGAAGTTGAAGTCTGTCTTCGTCTTTAATACGATATTGAGCCATTGGACCAAAACCAGTGTTTACACCATAAATTACTTTGTTTTTAGAGAATACTTTTAAAAATTCAAAACTTTCAACTACTCTGTCTAAAACAATATCACTTAAGGTAATTTTACTATTCTCAAAGACAATTGTTTCAAACTCTTTTAAACTTAGATATTCATTTATAGTATTCATTCAACTTATATATTAATTTTAACTAAATAACTTAAATATTAATTTTTATTTAGAATTTATTGTGGTTAATTTGAAGTAAGCAAATGTAATACAATATCGCATAGAAACGAAAGGCAAAACTTATTTTTACCCAGACTACTTGCTTGTAAATACAAATTCTTGACAAACAACTACTTACAAATAAATAATCGAAAATGAACGATTTTGGGAATGACAAGAAAAGTGTAGTTCAGGCCAATCTAGATGCTCAAAAAATTGCCTTTGCACCAATAATGTTTCAAGCGGCAAAGTCACTTCGAAATCTAGGTATATTAGATTATCTTTTTCAAAACAATAAAGCAAGTATAGAAACCATTGCAAAAGCTTTAAATCTTTCGGTTTATGGTGTAAAAGTTTTGCTAGAAGCGGGTTTGAGTTTAGAAATGGTTTATTTGAAAGAAAATGAATTTATTTTGACCAAAACAGGTTATTTTATTTTGAGAGACAATATGACAAATATCAATATGAATTTTGCACAAGATGTCAATTATCTTGCGATAAATCATCTTGAAGAATCTATTATAAATGGTAAACCCGAAGGATTAAAAGAACTAGGGAATTGGGATACTGTATATATTGGTTTGTCAGAATTACCGGGGAAAAGCAAGAAAAGTTGGTTTAACTTTGACCATTTTTATTCAGATTACACTTTTCCAGAGATAATGCCCATTTTGTTTAAGGATAATCCAAAATCCTTCTTGGATGTTGGTGGAAATACTGGGAAATTCTCGATGCAATGTGCTCAATATAATTCAAATGTAAAAATCACCATTTTAGATTTACCAGGACAAGCAAATGTTGCTAGAACAAACATTGCCAAGGCAGGATTTGAAAATAGAGTTTCAGCAATTGACACTAATTTATTAGACAATTCTATACCTTTTCCAAAGGGTTTTGACATTATCTGGATGAGTCAATTTATTGATTGTTTTTCATTGGAAGAAATTGCAGGACTTTTCAATAGAGCCTATGAGTCAATGTCTGCAGATGCTAGTTTTTATATTTTAGAAACGTTCTGGGATTTACAAAAATTTCAGGCATCTACCTACAGCTTGCACGCAACATCCTTATATTTTACGGCTGTTGCCAATGGAAATAGCCAAATGTATCATTCACAAGATATTTTACAACTAATAGAAAAAACAGGTTTTGAAGTAGCAGATATACATGAAATCATAGGAATGAGTCATACTTTGATTAAGTGCAAAAAGAAATAATTAAATAAAATAATTATGTTACAGGAATACGTAGATGTTTTAATAATAGGAGCTGGTCCTTCGGGCTGTGTTTCAGCATCATATCTACATAAAAATGGCATCAAAATTAAAGTTGTCGAAAAAACAAAATTCCCTAGACTGGTCGTTGGCGAAAGCTTAATTCCTCGTGTAATGGATCATTTTGCAGAAGCGGAATTAATCGAATGTTTAGATGCAATGAACTTTGAAAAAAAGTTAGGCGCTCGTTTTATTCGTGGTGAAGAAATTTGTGTTTTTGATTTTAGTAAAAAATTTGGCGAAGGTTGGGATTGGACTTGGCAAGTACCAAGAGCCGATTTTGACAACACAATGACTCAAGAAATAATTAGGAAAGGAATTGATTTAGAGTTTGAATCAGAAGTGATTTCTATTTCTTTCGAAGGAAAAAATTCGACTACTATTGTTAAAGATATCAACGGGAATTTTAAAGAAATCCACGCTAAGTTCGTTATTGATTCCAGTGGTTACGGAAGAGTTTTGCCAAGGCTTTTAGACTTAGACACACCTTCAAAATTAGATCCTCATTCCTCTATATTTACTCACGTCAAAGACATGAATCGCCCAGAAGGTGAAGAAGGAACATTGATTTCTTTTGATATCTTGGAGACTCAAGTCTGGTTATGGGTGATTCCTTTTTCAAACGGAAATACAAGTATAGGTGTTGTTGGTCCTACCACATTTATTAATTCACTTTCAGATAACAAAGACAATGCCGAAGCATTAAAAAATGCGATTCAACTTTCTGATTATTATATCAAACGATTTGCTGGAGTAGACTTTTTGTTTGAACCCATAAAATTAGAAAATTATTCCCGTGCCGTAAAACAAATGTATGGTGATGGTTTTGCATTAACAGGAAACAGTTCTGAATTTCTTGACCCGGTTTTCTCGTCAGGAGTTGCCTTTGCTACTGAATCTGGAATTCTTGCCGCTAAACTTTTCCTGAAAGAATCTCAGGGAATAACTGTAGATTGGGAAAAAGAATTTACAGGATATATGAAAAAAGGAATTGCCGTTTTTACCACTTATGTAAAGGAATGGTATACAGGAAATCTTCAAACCTTATTTTTTCATCAACCAGAAGATCCAGATGTCAAACAAAAAATATGTGCTGTTCTTGCGGGTTATGTTTGGGATGAAACCAATCCTTTTGTGAAGAAACACGAAAATGTGATTAAGAATATGGCACATTTAATCGAAAATGAAGGAAGTAATAACTAAAAAAAGCAATAATAACACCGATTTTTAAAGTTAAATAATTCTTTTCAATTGTATGACAAAATTTTTGGCCAATCTTTCATAGGCTCCTGCAATTCTATCACCTTGTTGCCTGTGATCTTTAACTATTCCTATTGCTTTGTCAAATTTTATTGTAAGTAACACATTTGAAGGATTTGCATTTTCTGAAATAGTAATCACTGCACTAATTTTTGCAGGTTCTACTTTGGCAAGCTCATAACCTGGATAAATCCAAAGGGTTTTTATGGTCATAATGTATTTTGCCTCTCTATTTTTTCCTAAAAGTACTTCTCCGTTTTCGAAACTTTTATTAAAGTAATCTATAAATGAGGGTTCGTACTTGTCTTGTCGATCTGAATACCATTCCTTTTCAAATTTTTCAGCTTTACCTTGCAAATCTTTTCCGTTGTCGTAATTCTTTCTTTTTTGGATTTTTTCCTCAAGATAGGCTTCCTCTGAATCAAAACCATTAACTTCTTGATCTTTATAATCGAAAATTATAGTATATTCTGAAATTCCTTTTAGATTTTCAAGTTGACCGGATATAATTTTATATCGCTGTGCAGATGCTATCGAAATGATAAATAAGAATGATACTATTGTAGTTTTTTTCATAAATACACGTATTTTAATAAGTTTCGCCCTAGAATAATTTAATAACCACAAACTAAAAAACTCTAGCTTATACTAGAGTTTTCTTGTTTACTTAAAAAGTTAATTTAATATGCTTTTTTCAATAACATTTTGGCTAAGGATTTTCCTGTTTTAGCAAAGCCTTCTCCTATTCTGCTTTCGTTACTAAAATTATTTCCCCATTGATCTCCTGGTGCATTTTCGCTTGAGATTTCGAGTAAGACATTTGATTTATTATTTGTATCAACAAATTTTAAATTGGTTGAAACTTTAGCTGGTTGTTTCATTATTCCAGCATCCCAACCTGGATATATCCATACTGTTTCTACTATTAAAGTATATTTTGCTGTTGTTAAATCTTCTTGAAAGCTTACTTCTTTATTTTCTTTCAATAAAACAATATTTACTAATTCTAAAAATTTTGGATTCCAAATCAATTCTTTACTTGGATTCCATTTCTTTTTCCAAATATCACCAACACCTTTTGTCTTATCGTTTAACTCTTTCGTTCTCTCTTCAACATATTGAGCTTCAGTTTTTTTCTCACTCAGTAACGTCATTTTGCTATAATCAAATTCGACATTAATCTCTTTTTGATCTTTCAAAAAATCAAATTTTCCTTGTACAACATCCATATTTTGAGCCGTAGTAAAGCAAGAAACAAACAACACTGCAATCACCATTAATTTTTTCATTTTTTTTAGTTTTTAGTTTATATTTTTTTTTAATTTATTTGAACATAATAATTTTAAATTATTTTCGATAATATCACAGACTTTTTTTCTGAATTTAGAACGCTTCTGCAAATGCAAAATAGACTCCAGAAACACCATTAGGGCCAAAACCATAATCAATCCTTAAATTAGTATTATGCTCTGTATCAACTCGAATTCGTAATCCAGCACCATAATTAAATTTCCATCCGTTAAGTGATAAATCTTTATAATTACTCGCTACACGACCAGTTCCAATCCAACCAGCAACACCAAAAATATTCCAAATAGGTGCACGATATTCTATTTGAGAATCTACTAGGACATTATCTCTATATGCACCTTTATAATAACCTCTCATTTGACTATCGCTTCCTAACATAGAAAGTTCGTAAAAAGGAGTGTCTCCAGTTGTATTACTGGTAGTTGCCTGCATAGCAATAACGTGATTTGACCAAGGATTAAAATATTTACGAACGTCTAATTGATATAAATTATATTGAAAACTACTTCCTAGAAATTTAGGCTGAGCAACAGCATACGCCGTAATGAACATCCCTTGTTGCGGATTGTATCGATTTTCTCTAGTATCATAGGCAGCGGCTATACCAGTACCAACAGAGGTTCCACCATTAACTCCAGTCACGTTATCTTGAATCAAGAAACTATCTGGTTCCGTTCGAATATTAAAATAGTTAGCATAATTAATTGGCACACCAACATAAAAATTCTTCTTTACTAAAAACATATAGGTTGCAAATAATTTTATTCTCTCCAACTGCACTTCTTCAATATCTTCTTTCTTTACATCATTACCAATTCCAAAAATATAATCGGGTTGTTTTTGATAATTGATAAAGGCAACTACAACACGTTTGTTTTCTTTAAAAACTAATTCGGTTGATACAGATGCATTAATTCTCCCATTGGATGACATAGAAACAACCTCGGATAATTTTGAAGGCTTTGAAATTGTATCGGTTTTTGATAAATTAAGCACATTAAATTTTGCCAATCCAATAATATTACCTGCTTCAGGTGTGTGGGTATAAATAGGGACAGGAAATACTTTAAAAAAAGCCTCCGCTTTTTTGTTAAAACTGTCAAATTTTGAAAGGCTATCAGTTTCTGTAGCAACTTTCTTTTTTGTTATTGTATCAGTTTGTGCAAAGACAGTGCTGAAACAAAAAGACAAAAATAAGAGAAGTAGTGTTTTTTGTATCATAATTAAGAAATGTTTTAAAAATCGCAATAAATGAATTTAAAGAATTTTCTGTGTAAAGTTAACTTTTTTAGTGTCAAATCAAAAAAAAAATAAGCCTTAAATACCCATTCAAGAGCTCAAAATTATTCGACCTATAAAACTTTAGTTAGTCAAAAAAAAAGGAAAATTATCATATAAAAACTAAATATTTGAAACTTAATTACTACAGAAGTCACTTAGCTTACGATGATTAGAGAATTGTTTGCGAAATACTAAAGGTAAGGATAGTTTTGAAGGTTATGATTATTTTCTCAAAAATAATTTTGAAAATTTCAAGGTCTATATGTTGTGGGGAAATAGTAAATTTCGATATTTGTGATTTAAAATTAGATGCAAATACAAGATTCTTGTGTTGAACTTCCCAAGTTAGTATTACCCGAAATTATTGTTAATTATTTCAAGTAGACTTCCTATAAAAAAGGAAAGGAAATACTCCATCTATACTTAAAACAGGAGTATTTTAATAATCGGTATTGTATATTTTAGGACGAGTTAAACTATGAAAAAACAGCTGTATAGTAAGTTTAGGATTAATAATTATATTGGTATAGCTAAAGCAGGATTTATTTAATAACCTGTATAGTTATTTAGGACGAGACAGAGAGTAGGATACTCCCACTCAAAGCCCACTCAAAGCCCACTCAAAGCCTAGGTTGTGGTACCCCTATTCGACCCGTTAATAACTCTTAGAAATTAATTTATTTCCCAAATCAAAAGAGTAGTATCTACCCAAAGAATATTCAACACATTACCGGAAAAAGTTAACTTCAAAAGGAATAATAAGAAGCAAACTGTCAAAAAGGAGCTCTAAATACTCCTTCTTTTTTGCATAATCCCTAACTTTTGGGATTGATCCGATAGTTATCGGTTCGATATAAAATAAAAAATGACCTTAAAAATGAATTTAAGGTCATTGGTAATACTGTGGGCGATGAGGGGTTCGAACTTTCCTCATAATGCGCTGATATATAATAAATTATACTAGTCTAAAACGTAAGGGTCTCGATTTTGCTCCTTTAAACAGATACAAATATCACTAAATCTTATAATGTAAATTTACTGATTAATAAGCAATTGACCAAATGTATGTGGGATTAATTCATACTAAAAAATGAACTGGTTATTAAACTAGTCGGCTATGCTGGAAAATACTATCCTCCTTTTTTGGTACTTCTGTTTTCATCCAAAAATCAAGTGAGCAACTTGTTCATATTTTATTCCTGTGTACAAACAAAACTCATCGATTGTTAAGAACTCATTTTCAAGCTTGTTGAGGTCGGTTTTGACCTTTTGCATTAATCTGGTACTTTGGCGGTAACTTTTGCCTGTGATGCGCTGTATGTCCTTCGGATAAATGCAAACCCTCTGTTTTTCATTTTTCATACACTATCTATGCCTTTGACTAGGCTTTGACTAGCATTAAAGTGCCAGAGGCCTAATCCTAAAATAACTATACAAATTAATAAATTAATCCTGTTTTAGCTATACAAATATAACTGTTTTTGGATTAAAATTTATTGATGCAAGTTACACCTCTCTGGGGTGTTTTTTTATGTGCATTTGTGTCGATTTAAGCCATTTGGGTCGTTTTCGGACATATGGAACTGTGCTTGCTTTTATATTCTGTTAAATAGGCTAAAATTTGTTCTCGAAATCAATTGAAAGATGTTGCAACGAATGATGATTGAGGGAATTTCAAATCAAGTATTAATTTAAATTTTAGGAATTATGGCAAGGCAAAAAGGCATAATTAAGTTGAAAGGCACTATCGGGGATATTACCTTTTACAAAACCCAGGACGGGCATTTAGCTCGCGAAAAAGGGGGAATCGACGCTAGCAGAATCAAGAGTGATCCTGCGTTTCAGAGAACTCGTGAGAACGGGTCTGAATTTGGAAGAGCCGGGACAGCTGGCAAGATTTTGAGAACGGCTTTGAGAGCATTGCTCTTGAATTCTGCTGATGGCAGAATGGTGAGCCGATTGACTCAGCAAATGGTTAAAGTAATCCAAGCTGACGTGATTAGCGTGAGAGGATTGCGAAATGTGATTGATGGTGAGGCAGAATTGCTTTCTGGTTTCGAATTCAATATTCGTGGCAAACTGGGCACCAGTTTATTTGCTCCATTCGTTGGAGCTATTGACCGTGTGGCAGGTGAAATCACT
>BS_KBA_SWE02_21mDRAFT_10000942_pt1 | contig 10976 bp, 6 predicted proteins | sample BalSeasSWE02_21m_FD_9196 | JGI IMG/M metagenome (IMG submission 9196)
AATGGGTGACTGTGAGTGCAGGAGGTCGGCAATTAGAGAATGTTCCAATAAACTGAAGTGGGCTTCTCGCGCCCGTTGTTGTTTCTCTAATTCAGCGAGCATGGCCGGGTCAGTAATTCCACTTTCTAAAATGGCCTGCGTAATCAATTGACTGAGATTCAATAATCCTTGTTTTTGGATCTGATAATCATCACCGCCTAAACTGGCACATTGTTCATATAAACGGTCAATTTTAGTATGCAGGTTTAAAATCTTGTCGGCACCAACTTGAGTTTGTAATGCGGCTACTTCTTCCAATAAGGCTTGAAAGTCTTTTTGAAACGCTATAGTTTCGGTTTGATCTTGACGTCGTACCGCTTCAATGTCAATTTGAGTAATCTCTACCGTGTTGTGAAAAAATAAAGGATTATTGTATTGACGTTGTAAGTGACGTTCTCGGCAGCCAGGGTGCTGGCTAAAATTTAGTGTCATCGTTTCCTCCAAAGGTTAACGGTGGTGACGGTTGCTAAGAGCGCAAAGCGTAGCCAGACTGCTAAAATCACTCCCCATAGGAGAAATCGTGGGTATTGGCGACGAAAGAATTTGCGGTAAAATCTCACCATGCCTCGATGTTTATACCATAAGACTCGAATGGGTTGCCCTTGACTACAGACTCCTTTAACATGGGTGACTGCAATCTCTGGTATAAATAAAATCTCCCAATGTTGAGCGCGAAATCGCATAAACCAGTCTAAATCTTCGCAGTGCAAAAAGTAGGTTTCATCCATCAAGCCGACTTCGGCTAAAGCGGTGCGTCGTACAAACATACAGGCCCCTGAAATCCCTTCCAGGGCTACCGGGGCCGTGGGTAACGGTTGATCTGTGAGTACAAAACTTTGAACTGCTGGGTGGTTGGGAAAAAGGCGGTCCAGATGTAAAATTCTTACTATGGTGCGCCAAGGTGTAGGGACACTGCGACGACAACCCGGTTGCTCGGTGCCGTCGACATTTTGCACTAAGCACCCAGCCATGCCGGCTTGTGGATAATGTGCTATGGTCGCGACAAAGCGTGCTATGGTGTCAGGACGAATTAAACAATCTGGGTTAAGAAATAGTAGGTATTCGCCAGGAGCCGTGGGCACTACTTGATTAGCGGCTTTGGCAAATCCCAGGTTGACCGAATTTAAGGTAACGTGCAGACGTTGGTCCGCGCCTAAAGTTTGTTGCAGGTGCAATAAACTGTGGTCAGTGGAGGCGTTATCGACGACATAAACCATGACCGGCATAGTGGAGGCGAGAACTAAACGTACACATTCGGTCAATAACTCCCCGCCATTGTAATTGACTATGATAACAGAAACGAGTGGTGGTGCCGTCATGCAGTGGTGGCTAGTGTGCAACAAGTAGCAGTCAGTGGGTAATAGAGTTTTAAACCGGAATTAATTACTGGCTACTTCTTTTCATGGAGTCAAAAAATTCAGGGTTGGTTTTGGTCACTTTGAGTCGTTCTAATAAAAATTCCATGGCGGTGACTTCTTCCATTGGTTGTAGCAATTTACGTAAAATCCACATCTTTTGCAGTTCGTCGGCGGCTACCAATAATTCTTCGCGGCGGGTGCCGGAGCGGTTGATATTGATGGCTGGGTAAATCCGTTTTTCGGCAATTTTGCGGTCTAAGTGGATTTCATTATTGCCGGTGCCTTTAAATTCTTCGTAAATTACGTCGTCCATGCGTGAACCGGTATCAATCAGCGCGGTGGCCACAATGGTGAGACTGCCGCCTTCTTCAACATTTCTGGCGGCGCCAAAAAAGCGTTTCGGACGTTGCAAGGCATTGGCATCTACGCCTCCCGTGAGGACTTTGCCAGAGGAGGGGACGACGGTGTTATAAGCGCGGGCTAAACGAGTGATGGAGTCTAATAAAATTATGACATCCATGCGATGTTCGACTAGGCGTTTGGCTTTTTCAATGACCATTTCGGCGACTTGAACATGTCGAGTGGCTGGTTCATCAAAGGTGCTGGAAATGACCTCGCCTTTGACTGAGCGCATCATTTCAGTGACTTCTTCAGGTCGTTCATCAATCAGTAAGACCATTAAGTAGCATTCTGGATTATTGGTGGCAATCGAGTGGGCAATGCTTTGTAGCATCATGGTTTTGCCCGATTTGGGGGGGGAGACAATGAGGCCGCGTTGGCCTTTACCGATGGGGGCGACTAAGTCAATAATACGTGGGGTGAGGTCTTCAGTACTGCCGTTGCCAATTTCTAGTTTGAAGCGATCATTAGCGAAGAGAGGAGTGAGGTTTTCAAATAACACTTTATTTTTGGCCAAATCGGGTGACTCAAAATTGATGTCATTGACTTTGAGTAGGGCAAAATATCGTTCGCCTTCTTTGGGGGGACGAATTTTGCCGGAGACGGTATCGCCAGTACGTAAATTAAAGCGGCGAATTTGGCTGGGAGAGACATAAATATCATCGGGGCCGGCTAAATAGGAACTATCAGCGGAGCGCAGGAAGCCAAAACCGTCTTGTAAAATTTCTAGTACGCCGTCGCCAAAAATATCTTCGCCTTTTTTAGCATGGGCTTTTAAAATAGCAAAGATGATGTCTTGTTTACGTGAACGAGCGGTACCTTCTAAGTTGAGGTCTTGGGCTAGTTGAATCAGTTCGGTTGCGGGTTTTTTCTTAAGTTCTGTGAGGTTCATGGTAATGCAGAGTAAGTGGTGTGAGGTTTGGACCGATAGTTAGTTTGATAGGTAATACGGCGTGGGTAAAAATTAACTCTGGGGTGATTGGTAATAGGTAGTGTAAGATTGGTATTAGTTGTGATCTCATTATTCGAAATTCAGAGGAGTTATACTTAATCGAATTGCGGTCAGTAGGAATGTTTAAGCCAGACAGGAGTTCACAATAAAGTCAACCCCTGGCGGGGAGAGTGCTAGGAATTAAGAAAAATCCCGTTACCTCACGTCCTTGACTAACCAATTGAAGTTTATCAGTTTTCGGATGATTGATTAATTATTATTCTTGACCAACTGAAGTTTGTCACGGCGATTGCGGTTGACCAACTGTAAGTTTATCATCACTTATTTACTCAATTTGGACGTGGGTAGGAGCAGGAATGATTTACAAATTAGTCTCGATAAAAGCATTCAGTTGAGTTTTAGCTAAAGCCCCAACTTTAGTGGCTTCGACTTGACCATTTTTGAATAAAATCAAAGTGGGAATACCACGAATACCATATTTAGGGGGAGTACCTGGATTTTCGTCGATATTCAACTTGACTACTTTTAATTTCCCTACATACTCTTGTGCGATCTCGTCCAAGATGGGGGCAATCATTTTACAGGGGCCACACCACTCTGCCCAGTAGTCGACTAATACAGGAATGGAAGATTGGATGACTTCTTCAGTAAAAGTGTCATCGGTGACGTGGACGACATGTTCGCTCATAATGACGGCTCTCCAACAGTGAAAGATTGAGAAATGTTCTCATTCATGCCAATTTGGGCTAAATTAAATTAAAATTCAATCTGAAACCATTTTTTAGGTTATTCTTTACATCCAAGAAATTCACGCAAGGATTAATTTTTAAATTTTTTAGCTTTTAACACTTGACTTAAAACTAATTAAATTAAATTAATCGAACTTAAATATTTCCTAGATAAGATTTAGGTAATATACAGCTATACTTCTATGTAGCGTGTATCTATTTAAGATAGGTAACATAATGCTAACTTTCCGAAATTTTTGAATTTTTGGAAAATGGTTGACCGATATTATTTACTGATAAATAATAAAATCAACAAATTATCCAATAATTGATACTAGACGTACTGGTATAGAAGTTTTCACTCAGGTTTCAAAGGTAACATAATTTGTGAATTTTTGCAACTGACATATTTTTATTTCATTGAACACGCTATTGAAGTGATTTTAACTTTCAACTAAGATCATCTTAAACCAGTTGAGATTAAGATTCAATCTTTAACTATAAACTATATAATTCACCTTACGCACTACCACCCCCAACCCCTCCTTGCTAAGGGGAGGGGAGTAGCATCACTGAAATCGCAGGGGATATTCCCCGCCTTAGCAAGGAGGGGCTAGGGGTGGTTGAGTTAACCATGCGTAAGGTGAGTATATAAAATAAAAACGATAAGAGGTCGTCATGTTTAACCCTACAGAATTAGTAATTGATGGTTTTGTTAAGCAATTGCAACGTGCTTATCGACGCAACTATGGTTCATTAGAAACGGCTAATAGTTCTATTATTGCGTGGGCGGCGAGGATGGCATTAGAGCGTTTTGCCAACAGTGATGCCCTTTATCATAATATGGAGCATACCATTATGGTAACTTTAGTGGGTCAAGAAATTTTGCGTGGCAAACATATTAGAGATGGGGGAGTTTCGCACCGTGATTGGTTAAATTTTATTGTTTCTTTACTTTGTCATGATATTGGTCATATTCGTGGTATTTGTCGGGATGATCACGAGGGCTATTATACCACAGGAGTTAATAATGAAATGGTGACCTTACCTGAAGGAGCTACAGATGCTTCGATGTCACCCTATCATGTGGATCGTGGCAAACTTTTTATCCGCGAGCGTTTCGGGGGAAATCCAGTCATCGATGCCGAAGTGATTGCAGCCAATATTGAATTGACTCGTTTTCCGGTCCCGGCCGATTCGGATCATCAAAATACGACTTCTTACCCTGGTTTAGTGCGAGCTGCTGATTTAATTGGTCAATTGGCGGATCCTAATTATTTGCGTAAATTGACGGCGTTATTTTATGAATTTCAAGAAACCGGGGTAAATCAAACTTTAGGTTATCATTCACCTTTTGATTTGTGTAAAAACTATCCTCATTTCTACTGGAGTGTAGTGAATCGCTACATTCAAGATGGCTTGCGTTATTTGCGGTTAACTCAAGAAGGCAAACAATGGATTGCTAATTTATACGCCCATATTTTTTCCTCCGAGCACAAAGAGTTTTATGATTTTATGTAGATTTGACTTTAGATTTGACAACTTTTTAAAAGTTGTCAAATCTTAAATTTTTAGCATATTACCTATTTTCGAGTATGATTATAATCTTCTTCTCTACTATACCGCTGACTAACCATGTTTAAAACTATAAAAAAAGCTGACATTTCCTTAGTTTTGGTTGCAATCCTGGGAATGGGATTGTCGTTAACGGCTTTTTATTATGTTAAGCAGTGGGAATCGCTGCAAGTTATGGAAGATTATAAAAAACAAGCAGATAACCATGTACGTGTGTTACGAGAAACCTTTACTAATTTAGGAAATATTCTTTATTCTATCAACGGACTCTATCATGTTAATAATAATATTACCCGCGATGAATTTTCCCAATTTGTCAAACGTACTTTAGCTCTTCAACCCGCTATTCAATCCCTAGAATGGATACCTTACATTCCTGTTGCTCGACGAGTTGAAGTTGAGAGTAAAGTCCGGGCCGAAGGTTTTGGCCAGTTTCAGTTTTGGGAATTGTCCCAGACCAAAAACCGACAAGCGGTGCAATCTCGTGAAGCGTATTATCCAGTGCTGTTTACTGAGCCGCTGACCAATAACCTGGAATCATTAGGCTATGATCTGGCTTCTCAAGAAATATTTAGAAAAGCCTTAGAAATAGCTCAAACCACAAAACAGCTCACCATTAGTGAAGCCACTTGGTTGTCTCTCAATCAATCTTCCACTTTAGGTTTTCGAATCTTGGTCCCAGTTTATAAAGAGGATAATCCATCAGCTATTCCCCTTACCAAATCAATCGGTTTGGTGGCCGCTGTCATCTCTTTCGACAACTTAATCCATAGTACATTACGAATACCTAAACTTAAAACTGCCGTCTTTGTACAAATTTTTGACGACACCCCTAACACCCTCATCAAACAATTATATTCTCCTGCCTGGTACGATGAGTTTACACGAAGTCATTCCAAAAAATTAGCTGACGCACCTTTGGAAATAGGTGGTCGACAATGGCGTGTGGTATTAAATGAAGCCGACTATAGTTGGTTTAAACTCCTACCGTGGTATGCCTGGGAAGTACTGGGAATTGGATTACTCTTTACTTTAGTCTTATGGCGTTATCTCCACTTAACCCTGACCCGTGCGCGTTGGGCTGAAGATTTAGTGACCCTGCGCACCCAAAGTTTATCGGAAGCCAATGAAGCGCTCAATCATGCCATCCAAAAACGTGAGCAGATCACCAAAGCGTTGGAAGCCAGTCGTCAACGATTCCAAGCCATTTTTGACGAGGCGGCCATCGGTATTGCCCAAGTTGACTTAAATTACCGTATTATTGACTCGAATCGGCTCCTACAAAACTTATTACGCTATCGCGAAGATGAATTAAAGGATAAACTACTTCAAGAATTTGCTCACCCGGCCGATGCGGAATTAGATTTACCAATGTTACGAAAAATGTTAGAAGGCAAGTATGATACTTATCGCATTAAAAAACGCTACATTTGTAAAAATGGCGTAATTATCTGGACTAATCAAAGTTGCTCAATTGTGCGCGATATCGATAATCCTTTTATTATTAGTATGATAGAGGACATCACTGAACGTAAATTGGCCGAGGAAGCACGTTTGAAAGCGGAAAAAAGATACCGNGAAATTTTTGAAAATGCCATCGAAGGTATTTTTCAATGTACCCCGGCGGGCCAATTTATCAGCGTTAATCCGGCTTTTGTGCGTATGTTTGGATATGATTCCGCCGAGCAACTGTACACAGAAATTACCGACCTTGGAAAACAACTATATGTAGAGCCATCACGGCGGGTAGAATTTATGCAATTACTAGAAAGTGATTTTGAAGTCCAAGGCTTTGAATATCAAGCTCGTTGCCGTGATAATAGTATTATTTGGGTGAATGAAACTAGCCGTTTAGTACGCGATAATAACGGTACCACCAATTACTATGAAGGCATTATCGAAGATGTCACGTCGCGTAAACTGATCGAAGACAAATTACGTTATGATGCCTCGCATGACCAACTGACAGGATTATTAAATCGCTCGGCCTTTACCACCCGACTCTCCGCGGCGCTTCAGCAGTTGCATGCCCTCACTACCAATCAACCCGTATTCGTAGCCGATAATCCCATTCAATTTGCCGTCCTCTTTGTCGATTTAGACCGTTTTAAAATTGTCAACGACAGTCTGGGACACTTAGTCGGTGATAAATTGTTAACCGAAATTGCGGGCCGACTAAATATCTATTGTAAAAATGACATAGTAGCGCGTTTTGGAGGAGATGAATTTGCCTTAATGTTGGAACACCTTATCGACTTGACCGCCTTAGAGCAACGTCTGCACTCGATTCAACTCTGTTTGAGTGAACCTTATTTGGTGAAAAACCAATGGTTTAAGACCACCGCCAGTATTGGAATTGCCTTAGCCTCGCCGACCTACACCAGTGCCGATGAAATTTTAAGAGATGCCGATACCGCCATGTATGAAGCGAAAAAGCATGGACGCGGTAAATGGATGATTTTCCAACCAGGTATGCACACTCAGGTAGTCAACTTACTGCGTATGGAATCCGATTTACGTAAAGCTTTAGACCGCGAAGAATTTAGCGTGTTTTACCAACCGATTGTCTCTTTAGAGAATTTTAACACGGTAGGAGTAGAAGCACTGTTACGGTGGCATCATCCAGAATATGGACTGATTAGACCAGATTTATTTATTCCTTTAGCGGAGGAAACCGGCTTGATTACTGAATTAGGATTATGGGTGTTTGAAACCGCTTGTGCTCAATTACGCTACTGGCAAACCAAATTTTTACATCATGCCGAATTAGGAATGAATATTAATGTCTCCCCCATTCAACTCCGGCAACAACGCTTAGTGAATCGAGTGCAAGATATTATCGAAAAAACCGGGATTAAACCAACCACCTGCCGCATAGAAATTACCGAAAGTGCCATGATGCAAGACCCAGAAGCCGCACTGAATGTCTTGAATGACCTAAAACATCTTCAAGTATTACTCTACGTAGATGACTTTGGCACCGGTTACTCTTCCTTAAGTTACTTGCAAAAATTTCCGATTGATGCGTTGAAAATTGACAAAAGTTTTATCAGTGGACTGGAGCAATCTGGTAAATCCGCCCAAATTGTTGAAGCGATCATCGCCTTAGGCAAAGCCTTTGATTTAAGAATAGTGGCCGAAGGGGTAGAAACTGAGTACCAATTATCTCTCTTAACCGCCGCCCATTGTCATCATGTTCAAGGATATATTTTCTCTCGTCCTTATGATTCCAAAACCATTGAAAAATTTTTAAGCACCGCCATCGCCGGGCGAGCAAAGCAGGTAAATTAACAGAATTTTAACCACCCGCAACCAGGAGTACAAAGCGAAGCTTTGTTACAAAGCTTCTTTCTCCAATATTCTAAAGAGCAAACCTGTTGGAGTAGAGGCTTTAGCCGGTAAGGGTCGGCACCCCATTAAAGGTCGTCGCCGCCGGCCCACCGGCTAAAGCCTCTACTCCAATATTCTAAAGAGCAAACCTGTTGGAGTAGAGGCTTTAGCCGGTAGGATGCTGGTGTCTCACTATCAATCATTTCGCTTGAAACTTAATCATCTGCTTGATCGACTGCCCATCAATCGTTTGACACTCAATACTCAATTCTTTTTCTCCTTTAGTCTTAAACGGAAACTGATGCGATAACTCTTGAGTATGTTTATACACATAAAACGGTACATAAGTGCAACCATATTCGGATACACATTGCTTGCAATAAGTCAACGCCGCCGGATTAATCACGGTTAAATCTACATAATCTGCCTCATTTACCCGGTAAGGCCGAATCTCCGCCTTGAAATTATGATGCACCCCGACCACACACTGATTAGCCGCATTACGATGCAGATACAAATAATTTTCCACCGTCGGCAAACCTTGAATCAATTTTACCGGCACCTGCTTATATCGCCACAGCCAGTAATAACCGCTACAAAAAGAATTAACCTCATAAAAATACTCAAACGTTTGTCGCATAGTGCTATCCGCACTGTCTAACCATAACCGCTGTTGCTCAGACTGTGCCACTCGTCGCTGAATCATCCCCAACTCTGGATTTAATACCATATAACTACTGAGTCCCAAATAAGCCAACGGCCAACTATATAAGACCAACCATTGGAGTCGTCTGCTCAGGCCACCCACCAATCGTGTTAACACATAGACCAGCGCCACCATGCCCGCCACTTGAAAATAAGCCACATATCTCCCCAAAGTAATCGCTGGATCCAGTATGAGCAAACTCCACAAGATAAATTGAATCCCCAAAAATTTGAAATCTTGGCTCCGAATCGCTTGCACGATTGCTATGACTATAAATAATGGCAGAGGATACCATAATAGACTAAACGCCCCCGTGGGCAGATCATACCAAGAAATCGTCGCAAATGGTGTTGGCCAGGACCAAAATAACGCCATGATTCTCCCCATTATGCTACTAGATTCAACGTAAACTTGACTCATATATTGAGCCAATGGTAAATCAATAAAGGGAAAAATGGGCGTGCCAAAATTGACCCAATTGGCCAAATAATGGAAGATTCCTAAAAAACCGAAAGCCAGTATCAAACTCAGCGAGGGCCAGCGTTGGTCCTGCCGAAAAATCACTTGNCGTTGCCAAATCATTCCCACTCCTAATAAGACCGCCCCTAATAAAATTCCGGTCAANTTAATATTCAGCAGTGCTACCAAATTCAGCAAGAATAAAGCGAGTCTAGGTAACTGAGTAGCCTTCATCATCAACAGCAAGCACCCCAAGACATATAACGACTGAATGCTATCGATATAACCGGTAGTCGCTTGTGTGATATTCACCGGATTAAACGCATACAATAAGCCGACGACATCAGCCGCTGATTTATCCAGTCCCACTTGTCGAGCCAATAAATAGGTAGTGCCATAACTGGCCGGAATGACCCAGACGGAAGCTAAACCATAACTCCAAAACTGACCTGTCAGTTGCACCCACAGTGCTTGTAACAGCTCTCCAAATTTCGGATAACCTTGTGAATATCCTATCAAATCATAGCCATGAGTATTCAATAAGTCATGGTGTAACGCCAAAGGAATCGTAATGTTCAAATGATAAAAGTAAGTGTCAGTAGAATCATCGATGCCTACGGTTAGCGTAATAAAGGTCAATAACAAAGTAGCGAGGGAAATGGAAAATATCGCTAACGGTGAAGGCTTAATCGTGTTACGATAAACTTCCTCAAACGTGCGATAAAACCAAGTCAACGATACGACCAGGGTTAGAATTAGAAAGAGCAGAGGATTGGTCACGCCCAATAAATTACCTAGCAACTGGATAATAAAATAACAGGGCGCAAAGAGAAAAAAGAAATATTGGCTACTACCTAAAATCAGTTTAAATAATTGGTTGGTCACGAGATTTATCTTTTTCATGGTAATAAAATGAGTGTTCCGAATTTTTGATAGTCGAATTTTAAAAGGTACACCCCAACGCGGAGCCCCTTCCCAAGGGTAATTGGTTTCCCTCACCTCCTCCAGAGGGGGTGAAAGAAAATACGAGAAAATTAGTTTCCACGCAGGCGCGTAGGAACGAGATAAGAAAAAATTTAATCTTTTACCAAGATAAATATGGTATTATCGACGGATATTTATTCTCGGAAAATAAACTTAAAAATTGCTTTTGTTTCCTAGATATTCTAAAAATCGTGTTCTACCATGAATCACGGATGACGTATATGCCTAAGACAACTGGCCGGTAAACATGCCATAGGTCCAAATAAATTGCAACTTATAATCCTTCAAATAGGGATAGTGATAGAAAATTTCTTGGATGGTCAAACAGTGCCAAAAGAATATTAAGTACTGAAGCAGAAATTTTCTCCTATTTTCTTTCGCCCCTCTCCCTCTGGGAGAGGGGTCGGGGGTGAGGGGAAAATACCGCCGAATTTCTGCTTCAGTAC
>BS_KBA_SWE02_21mDRAFT_10000943_pt1 | contig 10975 bp, 11 predicted proteins | sample BalSeasSWE02_21m_FD_9196 | JGI IMG/M metagenome (IMG submission 9196)
AATCCAGAAATGCCAAATCTACTTGCAGCCAACCCTTTAGAAATTAAATAATCTTTTACTGTTGCCGCTCTTTCTCCTGAAAGTTTTAAATTATAATCTGCAGGACCTGTTATATCTGTATATCCAAAAATAGTGATATTAGTATCTGCATATTCTTGAAAAACAGGCACTAATTTATCTAGATTTGCTTTTGCAGTAGCTGTCAAAGTTGATTTATTAGTATCAAAACGCACTGCATTTTCATTCAAAACTAATTTGATTCCTTCACCTACACGTTCCACTTCGGCACCAGGTAGAGCTTCGTCTATTTGTCTAGCTTGTTTGTCCATTTTATTACCAATCAAAGCACCTGTTCCTCCACCAACAGCCGCTCCAATAAGTGCTCCGCCTGCAGTACCAATTCCAGTATTGTTTCCAATAATAGCTCCTAAAATAGCTCCTCCTGCAGCACCTATTCCAGCACCTTTTTGTGTATTATTTGTATTTTTTAACGATTGGCAACTTGTAAAAAGCAAACCTATTGAAAGCATTAATGCCAATATAATTGTTGAAATATTTTTCATGTCTTTAATTATTATAGTTATTAATTTGTTCTTTGAAATTGGTAAACAACATCTGTCATTTTACCTCCCACATCAATTTTATCAATCAATTGAAATGAATCTTTTGATTGATTAGCTAAATAAAGGATATAACCGTTTCTCACTTTTTTAGCTTTTTCACCAGCATTTAAAATTTTCAATACAAATTGTCCATCCGTATTTACAAACCAAGTTATTGGCGAACTAAATGCCAAACAATCTGATTTTGTCAAAGCCATATTTCCTTTATTATTATTTGAAATAAAATTCCAAGTACTACCTACAAAACATTTAGAATCGGCAAGTTGAAAAGTATTCACTTTAATATACTCTGAACCAGGATAGTTTACAGAACTTATTACCCAGTTTCCCTTTATGGCTACTTGAGCACTTCTATCTAATTTCTTATCTGTAAAAGAATTTGTTTTGCACGCAAAGAGTAATGTTGCTACTATCAATAATGTAATTATTTTTTTCATGTTTCCATATTTAATTAGTTAAACTAGCACAAAGATATAATCTTGAGGGCAAAATTAGTTTCAAAATAAAATCAATTTGTTTCAAAATTAACGTTTCCGACAATTTGTCACATTCAAAAAATTGGTATTCTATTTGAATACCATAAAATCAATCACAAAAATTAAATTTAAAAAACTGCAACTATGACAACTGGAAAAATTAATGTTTCGGTAGAAAACATATTCCCCTTAATCAAGAAATTCTTATACAGCGATCACGAAATATTTTTGCGTGAGCTGATTTCGAATGGAACAGATGCTACCCTGAAATTAAAACATTTAACTAGCGTAGGCGAAGCCAAAGTGGAATATGGCAACCCTATTATTGAAGTGAAAATCGATAAAGAAGGCAAAAAATTGCATATTATTGATCAAGGTTTGGGGATGACTGCTGATGAAGTAGAGAAATACATCAACCAAATTGCATTTTCTGGCGCAGAAGAATTTTTAGAAAAATACAAAGATTCTGCTAAAGATTCAGGAATTATTGGTCATTTTGGTCTTGGATTCTATTCTGCTTTTATGGTGGCGTCCAAAGTTGAAATCTTCACTAAATCTTATAAAGACGAACCTGCAGCACATTGGATTTGTGACGGAAGCCCTGAATTTACTTTGGAACCATCTGACAAAACCACTCGTGGAACAGAAATTGTTTTGCATATTGCTGAAGATTCTTTAGACTTTTTAGAAGATTCTAAAATTTCTGGTTTATTGAATAAGTATAATAAATTTATGCCTATTCCAATTAAATTTGGTACAAAAACAGAGAAAATTGAACAAAAGAAAGGCGAATTTGTTGAGCCTGAAAATAAAGATGAAATTTTCACTGAAGTTGAAGTAGACAACATCATCAACAACCCGAATCCAGCTTGGACNAAACAACCAACCGAATTATCGGATGAAGATTATAAAAACTTCTATCACGAAATGTATCCAATGCAATTNGANGAACCNTTNTTTCANATTCATTTNAATGTAGATTATCCTTTNAANTTGACAGGTATTTTGTATTTCCCAAAATTGGGGTCTGATTTACAAATCCAGAAAGACAAAATTCAATTGTACCAAAATCAGGTATATGTTACTGACAACGTCGAAGGAATTGTTCCTGAATTCTTGACCATGTTGAAAGGGGTAATTGACTCACCAGATATTCCTTTGAATGTTTCCCGTTCTAGCTTGCAAGCAGATGCAGCGGTTAAGAAAATTTCTAATTACATCACTCGTAAAGTAGCTGATAAATTGAAATCATTATTTGCTGAAAATCGTGAAGAATTCGAGAAAAAATGGAATGACATCAAAATAGTGCTAGAATACGGAATGCTTTCAGAAGATAAATTCTATGAAAAAGCGGGTTCGTTTTTCTTGTATCCAACGGTTGATGATAAATTTTTCACACTCGAAGAATTAAAAGAAAATCTTAAGGAAAAGCAAACTGACAAAGACGGAAAATTGATTGTATTATATGCTGGAAATAAAGAGGCTCAACACTCTTATATAGAAATTGCAAAAGAAAAAGGATATGAGGTTTTACTTTTAGATTCTCCAATTATCTCGCATTTAATTCAAAAAATTGAAGGTGATAATAGTGGTATGACTTTCGTTCGTGTCGATTCAGACCATATTGACAATTTGATTAAGAAAGAAGAAACTACCATCTCTAAATTATCTGATGAAGAAAAAGAGAGTTTAAAAACTGTTTTAGAAGGTTTTGTTCCAAAACAAAAATATTCAGTTCAACTGGAATCAATGGACAGTCAAGCAGCACCTTTCATCATCACGCAACCTGAATTTATGCGCAGAATGAAAGAAATGAGTCAATCAGGTGGTGGAGGAATGTTTGGAATGGGTAATATGCCAGAAATGTATAATTTGGTCGTAAACACCAATTCCGATTTGGCTATTAACATTTTGAATACCCAAGACAAAACAGCTCAAGAAAGTTTAGTAAAACAAGCTTTAGACTTGGCTAAATTATCTCAAAATCTTTTGAAAGGAGAAGAACTAACTGCTTTCGTAAAAAGAAGTTTTGATTTGATAAAATAAGTATCAAATAATCAGAATAAGACCCGAGCGAAAGCGAACGGACGAAGTAATCAAGACCTGCAAGTGAAAACTTGCAGGTCTTTTCATTTAAAAGAAATTCACTTTTAAAATAAAAAATAACGAACTTTGAAAGATTAATATTCAAAAATTTAAAATAATGATTTTAAGTATAGAAACTCCTGCCTTACTCTTCTCGGCAACATCTCTTATATTATTGGCTTACACCAATCGATTCCTTACTGTAGCGACTATAGTAAGAGGACTAAGAAAAGTGTATAAAGAAAAAGAAAACAAGATGATTTTATTGGAAATTAAAAACTTGAACTTGCGAATAAGCCTCATTCGTTATATGCAACTTTTTGGTGTATTGAGTCTTTTTTTATCTGTTTTTACCATGTTATTGCTTTTTTTAGAACAACCAATAATAGGTATTTATCTTTTTGGATTAAGCTTATTAAGCTTATTGATATCCTTAGGATTATCCTTTTGGGAAATCAACATTTCGGTCGATGCCCTTCGATTGCATTTGAGTGATGTGATGGAAAAAAAGGAAATAGAATAAAACGTAATTTTAAAATCTAAAAATAGTTTAAAGAAAACTTGCAACCTTGCATTGGTTAAGTCACAGCTATGCCACCCATTTATTAGAAAGCGGAACCGATTTACATAATACACTAGAATTATTAGGTCATAACAGCAGCAAAACCACTTAAATTTACACTCACGTAAGTACGAAAAGTTTGCAACAAAATAAAAGTCCATTTGATGATTTGTAATATAAAAATAATATATTTGATAATAAATATTGTGTGATGGCTATCACACATTCCCTCCCATAATTGTTTAGCTTTTTGTGACTTTGTCTCACCTATATACAAGATATTGCGACATAGACGACAGATAGAAAAATTCATTAAACAACAAAAAAGTAAACTGAATAGAAAACAATGAACGGCTAACACGGGTTTTGCATCCTAAAAAAAAAACGGAATGACTAACGAACAAACTGCAATTAGAACAACTTATTTCAGCATAATTGGAAATACTTTCTTAGCTCTAATAAAAGGAATTGCAGGCATTTTTGGCAATTCTTATGCTTTAATTGCAGATGCGATTGAATCGACAACTGATATATTTGCTTCATTTTTAGTATTATTAGGTTTTAAATATGCAAAACGACCAGCCGACGAAAACCATCCGTATGGACACGGAAAAATTGAACCCTTAATTACATTTGGAGTCGTTGCTTTTCTTGTTGTTTCTGCCACAATTATCGCATATGAAAGCATTNNAAACATTCAGACTCCTCATGAAATTCCGAAATCTTGGACTTTGATTGTTTTAGGACTAATAATAATTTGGAAAGAAATTTCGTTTCAAATTGTAATTAAGAAAAGTAAACAAACCAATAGTTCTTCACTCAAAGCAGATGCTTGGCATCATCGAAGTGATGCAATAACTTCGGTAATGGCTTTTATCGGAATTTCAATAGCAATCATATTGGGGAAAGGTTATGAAACTGCTGATGATTGGGCAGCCTTATTTGCTTCTGCTTTTATTTTATATAATAGCTACTTAATTTTAAGACCAGCTTTAGGAGAAGTTATGGACGAGCAACTTTATGACGAACTTATAATTGAAATTAGAGCAAAATCTACAGAAGTACAAGGTGTTTTAGGAACAGAAAAATGTTTTATCCGAAAATCTGGAATGAAATTTCACATAGATTTACACGTAATTGTCGAAGGTAAAATTTCTGTAAAAATAGGACACGATATTGCACATAATTTAAAAGACTATTTACGAAAAGAAATACCTAATTTAGGACACGTACTAATTCATATTGAACCGAATGAATAAAAAAAGGCAGCACTCAACACTGTGAAAAATTTAAGCTCAAATTTGATTCAACACAAATCTTAAAACAAAACTGTTACTTTATTTATTGCTAAATTATTTTTTTGTAGCTCGTTCTAAGCGGTCATTTATTGAATTCCCTAAACCCATCGCTGGCATTTTTTGAGCTATAATTACATCTAAATTCAATTTATCTAATTGATGTAAGGCTTCGTATAAATTTTTAGCGGCTTCAACCAAGTCGCCATTCACAGACAGAACTTTTTTTATAACTTCAGTATCAAATACTAACTTATCTTCTAATACTAAAACACCTATTTTCTTTCCTTTGAATGTTGGAATTAATGCTAAAATATCTTCGGTTAAATAGGTATTTGTTTTTGGAGCATAATGTTTGGTCAACATTCCAGGAGCATCAGGTGTTGTATCATTTTTGGTGATAAAAAAGACCTCGCCCACAATGGCTTCAATATCCTCAACCGAAATAGAACCATATCTATAAATAATGGTTTTTCCTTCTTGAAATCCTACTATAGTTGATTCAATACCTCTTTGACAAACACCACCATCCAAAACCATTTTTAAATCTTTTGGAAAATAATTGGCGACATGCATCGCTTGGGTTGGGCTAATGCAGCCAAATGGATTGGCACTTGGAGCAGCCAAAGGAAAATTCAAGGCCTCGAGCAAAGCCAATGCCACCGGATGATCGGGGACACGAACACCTACTGTGTCTTTGCCTGCAGTAACTAAATCGGGTATGTTTTTGTTTTTTTTCAAAACCATGGTTAATGGTCCTGGCCAAAATAATTTGGCTAATTTATAAGCGTTTTCAGGAACATCAACTGCGATTTCTTTTAGATATTCTAAAGATTTTATATGAACAATTAAAGGATTGAAAAAAGGTCTTTTTTTCATTTCATAAATTCCCTTAATCGCTTTTTCACTAAAAATATTTCCAGCCAAACCATATACAGTCTCTGTTGGCATTGCTACCAATTCTCCTTCGTTCAATAATGCTACTGCTTGATTGACATCTGCATTAACTTTAATCATATTAATTCTTTAGTGTTTTGGACCTTTTTTCTTAAAGGCTACAAATTTACTCATAAAACACATATTTTTTTAAAATTTGTTTTACTATATTTCAGTATCTTTAAAATTATCAAAATAGATATTAAACCAAAATCCTTATTGTAAGTCATAACATAACCAACATCTCAATTATGGACAAGCACACCCTTTGGTCTTTACGACTCGGATTTTCGACAAAAGAAGCAAAAGCAGTTAAAAAACTAGGTATGAACGAATTTTTAAATCGATCTTTTGATTCAAAATTTGACACAAAAGTACCTGATTTATTAGCATCCAGTCCAAAATCATTTGCTGAATTAAAAGAAACTCGAAAAACACTTCAGGCTTCGAATCCTGATGCCAAAAAAGAATTACTAAAAAAAGAGCAGCAAACTTCTGCCGAAATGAAAGCGTGGTGGATTGAGAAAATGACTGAAACTGAATTTCCACTTCGTGAAAAAATGACTTGTTTCTGGCACAATCATTATGTTTCGACCTATCAGAAAGTGAAAGTGAATTATTGGATTTACCAACACAATCAAATTTTGAGAGAAAATGCGTTTGGAAATTTCAAAATCCTGACCAAGAAAATCATCCAATCCAATGCGATGGTTCGCTACCTTGATAATGTAGACAACAAAAAAGGAAAATTAAATGAAAACCTAAGTCGAGAATTACTAGAACTTTTTACTCTAGGCATTGGCAATTATTCTGAGGAAGATATTAAGAATGGCGCAAAAGGTCTAGCTGGTCTAGGCATTGGAGAAGATAAAGCTACCTATCGAAGAATATTCGAAGACAACGAAAGTTTTAATTATCTGGGTAAAAATGGAGTATTAAAAGTGGATGAAATGGTAGATACCATTTTCGAACAAACTAATATTCCCTATTTATTGACTCGAAAGATATTGAAATGGTTTATTTATGATACGCCAAAAGAGAAATTAGTTCGTTATTATGGTGATTACTTCAAGAAAATGAACTTCGAAATCAAACCACTTTTGACCAAAATTTTCACTGAAGAATTTCCGAAAAATAATGCCGGTTCTAAAATAAAAAGCCCATTGGAATATATTTTACAACTCAAGGAAGAGCTCAATATAGAAAACACTAACGGCATAGCTATTGCAAATTTCATCAAACAACAAGGGATGGATTTATTTAACCAACCCAATGTAAAAGGCTGGGAAGGAGGGAATTATTGGCTTACCTCACAATTGTATTTACAAAGAAATAACATAGCAGATTCACTCTGTAATGGTAGGAATTTTAATGGTAAGAAAAATACAGAAGTGAATGATGAAAGAATGAACAAAAAAAATAATCAATCATTGAACATCAAATTGAATTGGAACAACGAAGGAAATAATAAGGATATTATTACCGAATTGTCTAATCGTTCCCTTTATGGGGTGGACACCAACAACCAAAAGGATTTTGAGCAACTATTGAAATACGATTTTGATCCTAAAACAGCAGGCTCAGAATTTGCTGTGATGCGATTGTTTAATTTTATCGTTAAGACACCCGAATACCAACTAATATAAGTTGAAAGTCAAATTTCATAAAGTCAAACGAAAATTTAGACTTTATACTTTGGACTTTGGACATTAAGACAAACATTATGGACAGAAGAAAATTTTTAACCCTTACAGGAACATTAACTGGAGGTTCGCTCCTTTTACCTGATTTTTTATATTCATTTGGCTCACAAAACAATTTAATTATAGGCGAACAATGTGTAGTTTTTGTTCAGCTAAACGGAGGAAACGATGGATTAAATACTTTTATCCCTTTTGAGGACGCTTTATATTATAATTTGCGCCCGACAATTTCCTTATCAAAATCCGAAGTACTTTCTGCGTCAAAAGGAATGGCTTTTCATCCTTCTTTGACTGGTTTTGCAAGTATGCAACAAAGTGGTGATTTATCGGTCATTCAAAATGTGGGTTATCCGGAACCGGTACGGTCGCATTTTCGAAGTCAGGAAATTTGGCAAACCGCGCCAACCAATCAGGAATATTTAAGCAATGGTTGGCTGGGTCGCTATCTTGATTTACAATGTAAGGAACACCAACCTACTGCAGGAATAAACATTGACAACATAGACAATTTATCCTTGAAAGGCGAAGTGCCTAATTCGATTACCGTAAAAGACCCCAACCGATTTATCACCAAAAACAAATCGGAAAATACTGTTCAATTATCCGATAATCCTCAATTGGATTTTGTCCGAAGAGTTGCTAGCTCAGTAATAGAAGGTTCTGATGACATCCAAAAGGCATTAGCAAAATCTACCGCATCGGATGTGGTTTATCCTAATACAGGTCTGGCTAAAAACCTAGAATGGATTTCGAAATTGATCAAAGGCAATTTAAATTCAAAGGTATATTATACTTCATTAAGCGGTTTTGACACCCACGACAACCAACTTGCCATACATAAAAACAAACTAACAGAACTCAATGATGCCGTTTATAGTTTTTACGAAGATTTGAAAAAATCCCAACAATTGCAGAATGTTACAATTGTCGTTTTCTCTGAATTTGGTCGTCGAGCGAAAGATAACGGCAAGGGTACAGACCACGGAACGGCGGCTCCAATGTTTATCATCGGAGGAAATAATCACGGAAAAATTATCGGAAACAACCCCAATCTTGCTGATTTAGACAAAGGAGATTTGAAATATGAAATCGATTTTAGAAGTGTTTATGCCTCGATTTTGAAAAACAAATTGAATTTTGATGGGTCAAAAATTGGAATTCGAAATAAAGCTCTTGAAGGATTGTTTTAAAAAAAACAATTAACCAGCAACAATAAGCTATTTTTGCTCTACACTAAAATATAATAATATGTTTGATATTTCATTAACAGAATGGGTAGGTTATTTAGCTTCATTAGTACTAATGATTTCATTTCTTATGAAAAACATTAATACATTACGAATTATAAATTCAATTGGCGCAATTCTATTTGTTGTTTATGGCATTATGCTAGTAACATCTTGGCCAATAATCATTACCAATACTTTTATATTAGGAGTTAATATCTATTATTTAACAAAGCATTTTAGAAGTAATTGAATTATTTTCTTTCCCATATACTAATGCATAGTATACATTATAAGTGATTTTAAGGCTATAAATTCGCCATTATGCGAAAAATTTAACAGATGATTTTGAATATAAAAATCATTTATAGTAACTTCGTTAAATTAACAATTTAAATTTAACATTATGAGAAAATTATTGGCAGAATTTTTTGGCACATATTGGTTGGTTTTTGGTGGTTGTGGTAGCGCCCTTTTTGCTGCTGGGATTCCCGATTTAGGAATTGGATTTGTAGGAGTTGCCCTTGCATTTGGTTTAACCGTTTTGACAATGGCTTACGCAGTAGGTCACATTTCTGGAGGCCATTTTAATCCAGCTGTTTCTTTGGGATTATGGGCAGGTGGCCGATTTTCGGCTAAGGATTTAGCGCCTTACATTTTAGCACAATGTGTTGGAGCAATTGCTGCTGCTGGAACATTATACACTATCTGGTCAGGAAAAGTGGGTAATGTAATTGACAATACTAAAGCGGGTGCTTTTGCCTCAAATGGTTTTGATGCTTTTTCTCCAGATGGTTATTCTATGCAATCTGCTTTTTTAGCCGAATTCATATTAACTATGTTTTTCTTATTAGTAATCCTTGGCGCAACCGATAAATTTGCTAATGGTAAATTTGCTGGAATCGCGATTGGTTTAGCATTAACGTTAATCCACTTGATTAGTATTCCTATCACAAATACATCTGTGAATCCTGCTCGTTCTTTATCTCAAGCTGTCTTCGCTGGAGGCGAACCATTATCACAAGTTTGGTTATTCTGGGCTGCTCCAATTTTAGGTGCAATAGTTGCCGGGTTAATATACAAAAATCTGTTACAAGGCAATTCAGAGGCATAATCTTTAAAAACAGAATTATTTTAGGGAGAAAAATGAAACTTCAACATTTCATTTTTATCCCTATTTTTGTAATATGAATTTACTTTTTCAATCGGAACCCATTCATTTCAATTTGCCTGATGCAGAAATAATCTATTACCCCAATTTTTATAAATTGGAAGAGGCCAATTTTATTTTTGACCAATTGAAAACCGAAATTCCTTGGCAACAAGACGAAATTCGAGTTTTTGGAAAAATTCATCTACAACCACGATTAACCGCATTATTTGGAAACGAAGGAAAACCATACTCTTATTCCAATATCAAAATGCAGCCTCATCCTTGGAGTTCGCTTTTAAAAAAAATTAAATATTATACAGAAAGTTATTCTTGTACTGATTTCACAAATGTTTTACTTAATTATTACCGAGACGGAAAAGACAGCAACGGTTGGCACGCAGATAACGAAAAGGAATTAGGCATTAATCCAGTAATTGCTTCTGTAAGTTTTGGAGCCGAAAGAGTTTTTCAATTGAAACATAATTTTATAAAAAACCAGAGAATAAATATAATTCTAGGACACGGTAGTTTATTATTAATGAAAGGAACAACCCAACATTTCTGGAAACATCAAATTCCGAAAACTATAAACCCAATTTCTTCAAGAATAAATCTAACATTTCGTTTAATCAAATAAAAAAATGCAATTAATTAATTAGATTTGAAACAAATTATTTGACCTATGAATGAAATTGTTACTTACTTTTCCACAATTCCTTCGGTACACAGAAGTTTGATTCTTGTGGGAGGAATAACTATTTTTTGGCTCATTGAAAATGCATTTCCTCTTTTTAAATTTAAGTATAAAAAATGGAATCATGCAGGAATAAATTTGTTTCTAACATTTACCACTATTCTCATCAATTTCTCGTTGGCTTTCATTTTATTAATAACTTCCGATTGGACTATTGCCAAT
>BS_KBA_SWE02_21mDRAFT_10000944_pt1 | contig 10967 bp, 7 predicted proteins | sample BalSeasSWE02_21m_FD_9196 | JGI IMG/M metagenome (IMG submission 9196)
CACTGCCGATGAACACATCTTCACCTATTTCGGTGTGGTGCTTGTGTTCGCCATCATAATTACAGGTGATGGTTCCTGCACCGATGTTGACATTTGGGCCTATGCTGGCATTTCCAACATAAGAGAAATGTCCCATTTTGGTGCCTTGACCCAGAGTGGAATCCTTCACCTCACCAAAATTTCCCATGTGGACCCCTTTGCACAGGTGGGCACCTTTACGCAAGCGCGCAAATGGCCCCACATCGACATTGTCTTCCAGTAGCGCCCCATCAAGGACCGAAACCAGCACCTTGCACCCGCTCCCAATTTGGGAAGCATGGATTATGGAATTTGGTCCGATCACACAACGCTCACCGATCTGGGTACCCGAGTGAAGGTAGGTATTCGGCCAGATCACTGTGTCCTTACCGATACTGACCCCGGCTTCGATATACGTACTGTCAGGATCAAGCATGGTCACACCGGCCAGCATGTGCATTGTGTTGATGCGCCGGCGCATAGCGGCTTCCGCTTCAGCTAATTGTACCCGGGTATTTACTCCAATCGTTTCAATCAGGTCTTCCAGCACCAGTGGAACCACTGGCAAACCTGCCTGGACTGCCACTTCGATAGTATCTGTTAAGTAATACTCGCCTCCGGGTGATACTCTTATCTGCCTTAGTGTCTGCCATAACCAGTCGGCTGAAAAACAATATGCTCCAGCATTCAACTCTTTGATCTTCAATTGCTGCGGAGTGGCAACGGCTTCTTCAACAATAGCCTGGACACTGCCATCCGCTTTTCGGAGAATGCGCCCAAAAGCACGCGGGTCTTCAGAAATAACTGTTAACAGACTGATGGGACCCGTGTTGTTCTGCTGGGTTTCAACCAGTTTATTAAGAGTCTCCGCACGGAGCAATGGCATATCAGCATAAGTGACCAGGATGAGATCCGCTTTTCCAGCCAGTACACTTTCTGCCTGCTGTACAGCATGACCGGTACCNAGNTGNTGTTCCTGCAAGACACACTCAGCNTGATCCGCTATCGCCATGCGGACAGTTTCTGCCCCATGCCCGATAATCACCACCGGTTTTTCAGTACTGGCTTGACTGGCTGCCTGTAAAGCATGCAAGATCATGGCCTGCCCTGCAATAGGATGCAGAACTTTGGGTAAGTCTGATCTCATGCGCACACCCTGGCCAGCAGCCAACAATACTGCAGTTATTTTCATAGACATCTCCCAATAAAGCATTTTTGGAGTTCACTTGCACGCCGGGGGTAGCAGGGATGATCGGCATTTTTTACACAGCCAACACTTCCTGCACCCTTCCCTGGAGCATGCGAATTCCCAATAGTGGACAAAAAACCTTGCGATGCCAGCGGGGCAACGCAAGGTCAAATGTAAATCAACTACTTCAGATAAAGCTGGGGCGCCTGGATTCGAACCAAGATCCACGGCTTCAAAGGCCGGTGTGCTGCCATTGCACCACGCCCCAATGCGGTGCGTATTGTAACATAAGCCGAATGGTTGGGCAATGCCTAGACCTGACCATCCTCAGGTGTCAAACCCAATTTTCGGGCTTGATCATAAGATAAACCATCTGCGTGGAACGGAGCAGCCGGTTGCCCATCGGTTGCATCACTCCAAAACGCGTCCAATTCATCTTTTTTCGCTTTTGTATTCGAATTCTTCAATAGAGGTATCAGCAGGTCTTCTCCTGGCATTTCGAATCCCAATTCAGGATCTGTTTCACCTGGTGTTTCTTGGATATATGGGATGGTTGGACCATCCAATTCCATCAATGAGGCTTCAATCGCCCGACGTGCGGCTGTAAAATGGTTGATATTTTGAAGGATCACATCTTCGGCAGCCAAATTATTTCCAGCCAGCAAGATGGCATGCGTAGAATTCAAGGGAGCAAATATCAGATCGAGTTTGGCTCCACTAAAGATATGCCAACTTGAGTTGGTCTTATGCCCGATGATCTGGGTCACTTTTTGACCGGCATTATAGATCGCCATGAGGGATGCCACTAGTGAAATTTCCTGATTTTTCTCTGGCAGCTCCCCAGCGCAGGCTAAGATCCGCCCGCGATCATTGAGCAGCAGAACTGATTTCGCTTTTAATTTTTGGCGCAATTCTGAGAACTGATCAGCCAATCCCTGGCGTTTGTCCTCATCGCCACCCTTCAAGATCGGTTCAAGCGGTAATATTGTCTCCACCAAACCCAAAACACGTTCAACCGAATCCAGAAAATCTGCAATGGATATTGGCTTAATAAAGAAAGCATCTGCTCCAGCCCGGGCGACTTCCTTACGCACATTTGGATCTGCTATCCCCGTTATCAAGATCACCTTGGCCGAAGGATGATAGATTTGGATCTTCTTCATCAATTGGAGACCGGAAATACCCGGTAAACGATAATCAGCCACCAGCAGGTCGACCTTGTTGCGAGTGGCATCCAAAATAGCTTCTTCCCCCGAAAGCAATTCCACAATCTCAAGATCCAGCTCAAGTGTGACCAGCGCTGATTTCAACAGACGACTTATTTCACGCTGGTCGTCAACGATCATGATTCTATGGGATGCCATAATGGGTAAATTCTATCACAAGTCTCAAATTTTTTTACTGCTGCATGGTTGGTTCTTTGGGAATATGCGTGGTAAAAGGTCGATGTGGGTTATTTTACGGGTGTAGCCTGCAAAATAACCCACATACACACAACTACACGAAAAATCCGAGAGAGCCATTAGTCCGCTTTTCTCCATTAAGAGATTATGATGGATCTATTCGTAGATCTCTCGCTAAGTCTAAAGCCTATTTATTTATTAGCTGTCATGCCAGATCAAGTGAAGATTCATCCAACCGTACCCAGCTTGACAGACCTGACAGGTTTATAAAAACCTGTCAGGTCTTAACGGGGAAGCGGACATTGTGGAACTTATATTAAACAGAATCCGGCGTGGCAAAAGCCACGCCGGACATTTTTTCCCTTCGAAAAGGGGTCATCATTTTCCTCTAAAACCCGTTGCAATCCCAATTATTGAAACGAACATTCCCAGCAAGGAAATCGTATAGGAAAAGAAATTCAAGAAGAAAGTAGATTCGAGAACCTTAATCACCATCAAGAGCGGGAAAATAACTCCCAGAAGCATCATGATAAAACCAATAAACACAGTTAATTTTGGTTTAGCAGCGAGTAAGTTCAACATTTGATTACTCCTTATATAACCAGCACGAAACAAAATGATCAGCTTCCGGCTGAAATTCAGGTGGTTCTTCCACTTCACATAAACCGGCAATTGCCTTGGCACAACGTGGATGGAAACGGCAACCTGGTGGAGGCACGATCAAGCTGGGTGGTTCACCCGGAGGGACCTCTTTAAAGGAAAGCGCATTCTTGTGATCCGGATCGGATGTTCCTTGCAGCAGAGCATGCGTATAAGGATGAAGGGGATTGTTCAACAAATTATCGACCGAGGCTTTTTCTGCAATGCGGCCTGCATACATCACAAAGATACGGGATGAAAAGTAGCTGACGGTGGCAAGATCATGCGTGATGTAGATCACCGAAAGGTTATGCTTTTGCTGCAAGCCTTGAAACAGCTTTAAGATCTCAACACGCACCGAGGCATCCAGCATGGAGACGGGTTCATCCGCTACAAGCAATTTTGGCTCCAGGATCATGGCACGCGCAATTACAACGCGCTGCTGTTGACCTCCACTGAGCATATGCGGGTATTTGTCCCAGTAATCTTCAACCGGGAACAGCTTGACCTCTTCCATTACACTACGGACACGCTGCTCACGTTCCACTTTATTCTTGACTCCCCCAACGATGAGGGGTTCTTCAAGGATACGCTTAATATTCATAAATGGCGCCAGGGCCCCGTAGGGGTCCTGCTGGACATAACCAACCTGCCCACGGTACCACTGCATTTCTTTGGAATCCAATTCGCTTAGTTTTTTGCCATCAAAGACAATCTCACCTTTGGTAGGCTTGTGAAGAGCCAGGATGGTTTTCATCAAACTGGACTTACCACATCCACTTTCACCTACCACAGCAATGGCCTCGCCGTGACCCAGGTCAAAAGAAACACCATCGACAGCATGCACGTAACCGGCATGGCCAAACCCAAACTTTCTTAGTTCGAACCAGACCCTTAATTCCTGAATTGAAAGTAAGGCTTCTGAATGGTCTTTTTGCACTTTTTCCACAATTAATTCTTTAGCTTCAACAGACATGGCATGCTCCTGTGATCACGTATACAACCAGCACTTCACTTTGTGACCTTCCACTTCGACCGTAGGCGGATCTTGATCGCACTTATCGAAGCGGGATTTACAACGATCCGCAAACCGGCATCTGGGGGGCAGGTTAATCAAGCTGGGAGGCTGACCAACGATAAAGTCCAGTACCTTCTTGCCTTTCAATGTCGGTACACTGGCCATCAACGCCTGGGAATACGGGTGCAGAGGTTTGGAGAAAAATCTTTCTGCATCTGAATATTCCACGATCTGTCCGGCATACATCACTGCTACATCATCTGCCAATTCACTGGAAGTGGCGATGTCATGGGTGATCAAGATATAACTGGTCCCCAACTCTTTCTTGGTGCGTTTGAGAACATTAAAGATGTTGGCCTGTGTCAAAACATCCAGGGCCGAGGTAGGTTCGTCTAAAATGATCAAATTCGGAGATGTCACCAGCGCCATGGCAATGGCAACACGTTGACGCATGCCACCGCTTAATTCAAAGGCATAGCGATCGATGAAGCCTTCCGGCACACCGACATGCTGGAACATACTTTTTGCCTGTATCAGCGCTTTTTCTTTGGAGACACCCAAATGGATCATGGCAGGTTCAGCCACCTGATCACCCACCTTGAGCACCGGATTAAGGGCATTCATAGCTGCCTGAGGCACCATTGACATACCAACCCAGCGAACATTCAAGCGATATTCTTCATCATCCAAGGCCATGGTATCCGAACCTTCCAGCATGACCTTGCCGCTGTATTTGGATACATTGCGTGGAAGAAGCCGCAAAATAGCTTTGGCAAGCGAGCTTTTACCACAACCTGATTCACCGAGGATGACTACTGCACGGTTGTAATCCAGATTAAAATCGACATGATCGACTGCCTGGACATCACCACCATGGGTGTTAAAGTACAAACAAAGATTTTCAATGCGGAGAAGTTTTTCGTTTTGTGTCATGGGGTTATACATCCCTCAATCTTGGATTGAAGATTCGATCCAATGCGAAACCAAGCATTGCAAAGCCAAAACCAGTGATCATTAACAATATGGCCGGTTCAAGGATCCAGTAATAGCGTCCTTGATACAAAGCACCATCATAGAAGGCATCATAGAATATTTTTCCCCATGTGGGCAGGATCGGGTCTCCCAGACCCAGGAGAGCCAATGATGCTTCAAGAAATACGAAGGATGGGACAGAAGAAACCAAGGCCGGGATCAATAATGGGATCATGCGCGGGATCAAATACGAAAATATGATGCGCCCACTGGATGCACCATACGCCCGGGCAGCTTCGATGTAACTGGATTCTTTGGATTGCATGAAAATGGAGCGGTAAGTTTTGATCGCACCTGAGAAAATACTCAATAGAATGGTGAATCCCAACATTACCCATATGCTACGCGAATAAAATGTGCCCACCATGATCAAAATTGCCAAGAAGGGCAAAACCAGGTTCACTTCTGTGACTCGCTGGATCAATTCATCCAACCAGCCCCCATACCAGGTGCCAGCGGCAGCAATGATCATTGTCAATATGGATGTTCCCAATGCGGCCAAAAGGCCAAATGCCAGGGCAATGGGCGTTCCGTATAACAAGGGCAAGAGCAGATCTCGGCGGTATTTATCCGTTCCTGCGCCAAAAAGTTCACCATGCAGTACAAATTCAGCACTAAGGTTCGCATCTTTTTCAAAGTTGGTAGCTGCGATTACCACTTGATATTCACCTTTTAAGATCTTCCCGGTCGGAGAGTTGGGGTCTTCAAAGAGGGCATGCATCACTTCGACTGCTTCGACTTTAAGTCTTTTCTGGAGCTTCGTGTCCTGGGTGAAACGGAAGGTTTCCTTGTTGCTGATTGCAAAATCGGCGACACGGATGGTTCTCCCATCGGGCGTAACCCAGGTAATGGATGCAAATGAAAATTTCTCAATAATATCCGACCTGAAATAGATCATCATTTCCTGAGGAGCTTCATCCGCTTCATAATCAAATGTGTGCACCATATCAACCGAACTTATTTCCGGATCTGTGCTGGGTGTGATGGTCTGTTCCAGAGTACCATCTGCACTATTTACCGAAAACGAGACAGGTCTCTTGGTGGTTGAAAAATTGTTAAACCAGGCAGGAGGGGCATACTTAGGGTTTTGATACCAGACATCTTCCCCACCACGCCAGAGACGAACAGCCTCACTGTATGGAATTGTCGTCAGAGCATAAACAGAAACCCCCAACAAGAAGAGAATGATTGATATTCCAAGGATGGCAGATGGATAACGGGAAAGCTCGTTGAAGAATTTTTTAAGCCCGGTCATTGTGAACCTCCACGGCCTGAACTGACCTTAACGCGTGGATCAACCAGCGCATAAACAAAATCCAGCAAGAAGACTGTTATAGCCAGCAAATAGGCATAAATAATGGTCGAGCCAACGATGACCGGGGTGTCGTAAAAACCGATCGCTCTAAAAAGGGTTATGCCAAGACCTGGCCACAGGAAAACTGTCTCTGTAATTGTAAAACCGGTCCATAAGCCTATCACCAACAGGGCAAAGTTCGTAATAATGGTCGGCAGGGTGGGTCTCAGAATATAACGGCGTTCAACGTCACGCGCATTCAAGCCTTTGGCTTTGGCCATTTCTACATAATCTTCACTGGAATAGATCAGGAAAAAAGTGCGCCAGTTGTAAATGCTGATGAATATTGAACTGACTATCACAGCAGAGGCTGGCAGGATGAGGTGTTTGAGAACATTTAAACCATAATCGAGGGGATTATCCGGTGAGGGTGAATCAACCAGGCCACCAAATGGTAACACTTTTAAAATGGCTGCAAAAAATAATATAAAAAATATGCCATAAAACCAGGGGGGAGCAGCAGATGTCGGTGAAGCGGCAATAACCAACTTATCCCAAAAACTGCCATATTTCCTAGACAGTGAAAGGGCAATATAAACGCTTCCAAAGAACAAAATCAAACCCGAAGTACCTGTTAACAGGAGTGTAGCAGGTAAGCGCTCGAGCAGGATCAGGCGGACTTCCTTGGAACCCTGATCGCTTTTCATATTTACAGCTCGACCCAGGTTCAGCGTGAGAGCATTTTTCAGGTATCTGACGGAACGGACTGCAAAAGGCTGGTCCAGCCCCAGGCGTCTTTCCTCATTTGCGATCTTTGTCATGATGAGGTCATTTTTGGCCTCGGTGGACAAGAGTCTGTAGTTGGGATTAGCCAGAATGGCTTGCGTGGTGGTATCACGGATCTCATTACGCATGATGGTGTCAACATAACCACCCATATTGGCGATCAGAATTGTCAGGTAAACGCCAACGATAACTGTGAAAAACATCGAAACGAGTCTGAGCAAGGAATATCTTGCTACACGCAAAAATGCGCTATTCGAGCCTTTTTTTCCACCGGGGGTGGATTCAGAGTCTGATGAGCCTAATGTTTCAGAAGTCATATCATTCTCGCTGTTGTAATAATAATAAATGGAGGGGCAAGGTTTTACCCTTGCCCCTTTTTTTTCATCTAGCAAACAGAACTACTGGTTACGGAACCACCACATAGTCAATCCGTGTGAAGGCAGGAATAGCAACGGGGATAAGAACCCCAGCTGCTTCGATGCTACCGGTACCAGCAACGAGCTTGGCAGAAACATCAGCAGGAATGGTGAGTGTAAATACACCAGCGTCCGCAGTTGCAACGCCTTCACCCACGTACACGGTCTCGCCCTTGTCGTTGTAGAGTAGGAATTTCATCTGCTTGACATCGGCAGTCGGGTAAGCATCACCAGTATTTCGGTTGGTGAGTGCAACTGTGAAGACAGCTTCTGAACCAATCTTAACCTGAGCGGGGCCATCGAGTTCGGCCTGGCCCATGGGGGCTGTGCCAAATTTGGACCAGCGGTCTGCCAGGTCAACGAAATCTGAATTGTTCTTGACCACAGCGGTGAAACCGTTGAGATCGACAGAATCCAGATAGTAAGGACCAGTTCCAACCCAGAAGTGACCACGGGCTTCGTACCAGGCCTTGAGGCCAGCATAGCGGGCAGCAGCTTCGTCAGCGGTGACGTAGGCGCTCATGGTAGGAGCATACGGGATGGTATTGTCNGCNATAAGTNNNTCNAGNTCAGCAGCCAGAAGGTCGAGGCTTGGGCCACCGATGAAGCTCATCCATTCGATCTCATTGGCATCAGCTTTACCAGTTCCATAGGCCAGTTCGCCATTGGCTTCAGCCAGGTTACCCATGGCAATTGTCTGCCAGGCACCTTCGCCGTAACCATAAGCGGGCCACCAGGTGGTGATATCCAACTCTGCATCTGCAAAGTAGTTGTCACTGTAGGAAGCAATGGTCAGAGGATCTGTGGAGAGGATCGAAACACCCTTGAAGTAGCTAAGGAAGGCTTCGAAGTTACCAACAGTATCTTCGTCATAGATGGCGGAGGCTTCTTTGCTTTGATCAAAGTTCATGATCATGTACATTACGAAGTCGGCCACGGAGACAGGTGATCCATCATGCCAGCGAACAGTAGTGAAGAGGTCGGCAGGATAGGTAACCACAGATTTGGTCTTGGCGGTTAAACCTTCGGGGAATTTCTCACCAGCGGTGATGAAGGTTTGTGTTTCTGCATCCCAGTCAACCCAGGTGTCTGCAGGAACGGTGACGGTGTCTTCAAAGGACAGGTTAACCCAGCCAAGATTCTCGGCAATGGGCAGACCAGCCTGAGCAACGACATCGGCACTTTCGATACGAAGAGGCCAAGCAAGACCAGTATAAGGATCGGGCATTAAGCCACGACCGGAGGTAGCGTTCTGGATCCAGGCGCTTCCGACCCAGTTGGCACCGTTAACGGGATTCCAGGGATCAGCAAAGAAGGTATCAGTGGAGCCGTTCTTCATCTGGCCGCCTTCAACACCTTTGAAACGCAGGTTGTAGGGGCTCATGAAAGTGGACTCAACACCGGCACCGACATCTGAGCTGACGTCCAGATCACAGTTGTAGGGAGCGAAGGATTGCAGGTCTACGATCCAGGCCTGGAGAGAATCTTGCAAAGCAAGAGGCATCGCTTCGATCATCAGGTTGCGGCGTTCTTCAAGGGTAGCAAAGTTGCCGTTGGCAAGATCATCGCCGACCTGTTGGAATTTAGGATCAACAGCGTTGTCCAAGAACAGAGGAATACCCTGCGCACTGGTGGGCAGGTGCATTTCCTGGAAGCTGCTCTTCTCATCACGGTTCAAGCCACTGGAGCCCCAGCCAGCTGTGTATAAACTCCACAGGCCGTCTTTGGGGTCAGAGCCGATCCACAGGGGAGAGAGCTCGGAGGATTTCTTTTCCTGTCGTTCGACAGTAAAGCCAACAGCTTCCATTTGATTAGCGAAGTAGTTACCCATGAGCAAGCGGGTGCCGTCGCCATCGTTACGGATGAGGAAGATGAGGTTGACAGGGGCATCATTGAACATGAATTTGCCATCTGCACCAACTGTGGCGCCCATGGCTTCCATTTCTGAAACAATGACTTCCTTGCCTTTGTCAAAGTTGTAAGCATAATATGCTTCCAAACCGCGGGCAACTTCGATGATATTGGTGTAGTCCACCAATTGGGTGGTCAGAGCGAAGAATTTGGGCAGAACACCGCCGACGAAGAATTCCTGGTTGATATAATCGCGGTCAATGAGCCAGTTTGTTGCTTCGCGGATCTTGGGGTTCGAGAAGGGATTCAACACGGTCTCATCTGTAAAGACAGCCGGGTTGTACATCATATCGTAGTATGTTCCATATGACTGGGTGTAGCACAAATTAGCAGCCTTAATTTCGGCAAGCTTGTCTGCGGCCAGACCATAGCTGAACAGGTCAACTGCGCCAGCGCTAATTTGTGTAATGGCGGATTGACCATCAACTACTGAATAGTCGATCTCATCCAGCCAGCCACCGTGCCGGGTTGTGGGGGGCACTGGTGGTTCGGTTGGGGCAGCGGTCGGGGCTTCGGTTACCACAGGGGCTGTGGTTACAACCGGGGCATCCGTCGCTGCGGGGGTGGCGGCAGGGGCACAGGCTGACAGCACCATGCTGGCAACCAATATGACACCAACGACCAATAATAAGCGTTTACTTAACATTTCTTACTCCTCCAAATAGATGGTACAGGTTAGGGTTAAATACAAAAAACGAAGAACATGAGATTCTCTTTTTTATTTAAGAATCACCTCCTTTATTTAATACTTCTTCTAAATAACTATCCGAAAGATAATCCAAATTTTAAAGTAGTTCCTTGCATCGGATAGGCTCTAAATTTGCTCCTGGCAACGAGCCTATTCTGCCAAGGAGGCTATCATTTAGATTAACACAAGATTTGTGAATCGTCAAGTAATCTGGATTGGGGTAAATTGGACATATAATTCGGTTTTTTTTGATTATTAATAATAGCAGTCTGACAGGAATTTTTCACTAAAAAATGCACCTATTTCTCAATAGATCAACTTTGGGTGGACACCAACCGGAAACCACCCACTACTTTCAGCAAAAGGTTCAAGTCTTGAGTCACATAAAAAAAACAGGGAGTGGTGGAATTAGTGGGTCAAGGAATGAAATGGTTTTAAATAAGGAGGAGATCCTCACCTGCACTTGCATGCAGGCGCAAGTGTTGACCTGTAGGTCTCACACCGTCCCCCCTTTCCCCTACGGGCCGGGGACTGCGCCGGTGTCCTTGCGGGAGGATGACAGAAAATCGAGGA
>BS_KBA_SWE02_21mDRAFT_10000945_pt1 | contig 10961 bp, 9 predicted proteins | sample BalSeasSWE02_21m_FD_9196 | JGI IMG/M metagenome (IMG submission 9196)
AAAACAGGAGAAAAAACTGGTTTTTGGATTGAAGAATTTGCAAGTCCTTATTACTTTTTATTAGATAAAGGTGTGAAAGTAACTGTTGCATCTCCAAAAGGAGGACAACCACCTATTGACCCAAAAAGTGAATTGGCAGACTTTTCTACACCAGCAACTGAAAGATATAATAAAGATGCACAAACACAAAGAGTTATAAAAAATACTGTAAAATTAGACGCTATAAACCCAGCAGATTATGATGCTGTTTTTTATCCAGGTGGTCATGGACCATTATGGGATTTAGCAGAAGATAAAACTTCAATTTCACTAATTGAAAACTTTTACAACGCTAATAAACCAGTAGCTTTTGTATGTCATGCGCCAGCAGCATTAAAATACCCTAAAAAAGCTGATGGTTCTCCTATAGTTAAAGGTAAAAAAGTAACAGGTTTTAGTAATACTGAAGAAGAAGCTGTACAACTAACAAACGTTGTACCGTTTTTAGTAGAAGATATGTTGACAGAAAACGGCGGGACTTACTCTAAAGGAGCTGATTGGGCGCCTTATGCACTAGAAGATGGCTTATTAATTACAGGTCAAAATCCAGCTTCGTCAGAATTGGTAGCGGAATTATTATTGAAAAAATTAGAGAAATAATAATATAACTCTAATTTTAAAAAGCTCATTAAAGAAAATTAATGAGCTTTTTTATACTTTTTTCTCACTATTCTAACCTAATTTTAAAACAGTTCTTCCTTTTAATTGTCCTTTTAACATGAGGTCTAATTTTTCACTTAGTTCATCAAAACTTATAATAGTAGAATTAGCTTCTAAATTATCAATTTTCCATTCATTAGCTAATTTATTCCAAACTTGTTCTCTATCTTTCATTGGGTAATTTTGAGAATCGATACCAATTAAAGATATTCCTCTTAAAATAAATGGAAATACTGTTAAATCAAGTTTTGGAGAAGCAACATTTCCGCAACAAGTAACCACACCTAATGGTTTTACCGTTTTTATAATATTTTCCAAAATAACACCTCCAACAGTATCAATTCCACCAGCGAATAGAGGTTTTAATAACGGTCTTTTTTGCATTTCTTCAAAATCTTTTCGTGAAATTACTTCAACCCCTAAATCCTCAAAATACTGTTTTTCAGTATCTTTCCCTGTTATCGCCGTAACTTTATATCCCAATTTATTTAATATCAACACACTTAATGAACCTACACCACCTGTAGCTCCAGAAACAACAACATTTCCATCTTCAGGTTTTACATTTTCAATCAATTTAAAAACCGACATACCAGCTGTTAAACCAGCTGTTCCAAAAATCATAGCCTCTTTCATTGAAAGGTTTTTAGGTAATTTAACCGCCCAATTTTCTGGAACTTTTACATACTCTGCAAAACCTCCATTGGTGTTCATACCTAAATCATAACTGGTTACAATAACGGCATCATCAATTTTAAATTTTTCAGAAGTAGTTGAAACAACAGTACCAACAGCATCAATTCCTGGTGTATGAGGATAATTACGTGTAACTCCTTTGTTTCCACTTGCCGATAAAGCATCTTTATAATTTAATGAGCTATAATGTACTTTAATCAGTAGTTCTCCTTCTTCTAATGCTTCAAAAGGTATTTCTTTTATTGCTGAAATATATTTTTCGCTTTCTTCTTCGACTCTAAAAGCTTTGAAGGTTGATTTATTATTTATCATAATTGTTTCTTGTCTTTTCATTAAATTTACAACAAATTTCGACCAATAAATTGGTATACACAAGAGCTTACAAATTATGCACTTACGAACATTTTGTGCTGTTTTGTATAGATACTAGGTTTTAAAAGCAAAAAAAAATGAAAAAAAGTTATTGTCCTATAGATACTTTTATCAATGTAATGAAAGAGAAAAAGCACCATTATTTTACACCTTTCTTAAGGCGATAAAAGATATAGTGAATTAGTTAGACTTATTCCTGATATTAGTGAACGCATGATGAGTAAGCAATTGAAAGAGTTAGAGGCTGATAACTTAATTAATAGAGAAATATTCCCTGAAGTTCCACCTAAAGTTGAATATAGCTTAACAGATTTGGGCAAAAAAACACATCCATTTTTAAAAGGAATGTATAAAGGTGGAATTATTTTTGAAAAAATGATTGCTGCCGAAGAAAATTAATTTACTTAGAATTTTTCCCTCCAACAACAACAACAAATTCACCTTTTGGATCTTTTTTAGTGAAGTGAACCAATACTTCAGCTATGGTTCCGCGAACGGTTTCTTCGTATAATTTTGTTAATTCTCGTGACACAGAAATCGGACGGTCTTCTCCAAAATATTCAACAAAATTTGTCAATGTTTTTACCAATTTATGTGGCGATTCGTAAAAAATAATAGTTCTTGTTTCTTCAGCTAAAAAGGTCAAACGCGTTTGACGTCCTTTTTTTACTGGTAAAAATCCTTCAAACACAAACTTATCATTTGGTAATCCACTATTTACCAAAGCCGGAACAAAAGCTGTAGCACCTGGTAAACATTCAATTTCAATTCCATTTTCCAAACAAGCACGCGTTAATAAAAATCCGGGATCTGAAATAGCAGGAGTTCCAGCGTCAGAAATTAAAGCAATTGCTTCTCCGTTTTTTATGCGTTGTACAATATTTGCAACAGTTTTATGCTCATTATGCATATGGTGGCTGTGCATGTGCGTAGAAATTTCAAAATGCTTCAACAATTTCCCACTAGTACGAGTGTCTTCAGCTAAAATTAAGTCTACTTCTTTTAAAACTCTAACAGCTCTAAAAGTCATATCTTCTAAATTCCCAATAGGTGTTGGTACTAAGTATAATTTTGATTCCAAGGTGTTGATTTTTATGATAAAAATACTTATTAATCTTTGTACATTTTGTCAATCAGCTCTTTATATTTTTGCTGAATTACTTTTCTTTTTAGTTTTAAAGTAGCCGTAATTTCACCAGCTTCAATACTAAATTCTTTAGGTAATAAGGTGAATTTTTTAATTTTTTCGAACATTGAAAATTCCTTTTGAAGTTCTTCAAAGCGCTTTTCAAACATCTCTTTTATTTGATTGTGATTGATTAATTCTTCAATATCTTTAAAAGATATTTTATGCTCTAAAGCGTATTTTTTTAAATTTTCAAAACTAGGAACGGCCAATGCCGTAACATATTTTTGTTGATCTCCAATAACTGCAATTTGTTCAATAAAAGCATCGTTGATTAATGCCATTTCTAATTTTTGAGGCGCAATGTATTTACCTCCTGAAGTTTTCATTAAATCTTTAATCCTATCGGTAATTACTAAATTTCCTTGATTATCAAGGCTTCCTGCATCTCCAGTACAAAACCAACCATCTTTAAAAACCTCAGCAGTTTCAATAGGTTTTTTGTAATACCCTTTCATAACACCTGGCCCTTTCACTAAAATTTCATCGTTTTCACCAATAATAATTTCTGTTCCATGAATTGCTTTTCCTGCGGAATTAAATTCAAAATGGGTATCTCCAAACAAAGAAACTGTTGCTGTAGTTTCAGTTAAACCATAACCACATTTAATATTTAATCCAAATGAATGAAAAAACGAAACCATATCTGCCGCTAAAGGCGCACCTCCACAAGGCATAAATTTAATGCGACCTCCAAAAACATCACGTAATTTACTCAACACTAACTTATCAGCAATTTTGTGTTTTAATTTTAGCGTTAATGGTACTTTTGTATCAATTCGTTTATGCTTGTTATAGTAAGCATTTCCAATACCCAAAGCCCAACTCGCTAATTTCATTTTAGTTGGCGAAGCTTCTTTTCTTTTGTCTTGAATTGCTGCAAAAATTTTCTCAAAAATACGTGGAACAGTGCACATTACTGTTGGTTTTACTTCTTTTAAAACCTCGGCAATTAATTTTGGGTTTTGATTAAAATAAACTTCAATACCTCGATGTAGACAGAAAAACACCCAACTGCGCTCGTAAATATGACTTAAGGGTAAAAAACTTAATGAAACATCTTTATCCGATACATTTAATTCGTAATCGTGTGCAACCAATGAAGACGCAAAATTATGATGGTCTAGCATTACACCTTTTGGTTCTCCTGTGGTTCCAGACGTGTAAATAATACTTGCTAAATCACTTAAATCACATTCAAAATGTCTTTTTTGAAGTTCAATAGTTATATTCTCATTTGTTTTAGTAGCAATAAAATCGGCTAAATAAATTGAGTTTTCAGTTCTGTCAAGCACAATACTTTTATCGAAAGCCACAATTAGTTTTAAGTAATTATTGGTTTCTAAAATTTGAACTGCTTTGTCGTATTCTTCCTGACCACCAACAAAAACCACACTAATTTCAGCATCGTTTATAATGTACTCAGCTTCTTTTTTTGAGTTTGTTGCATAAATTGGAACTGTTACTGCCCTAATTCCCATAATAGCAACATCAGCTATAATCCATTCAGGCATGTTTTCCGCAAAAATCGCTACATTCTGTTGCGCTGAAATTCCAGCATTTAAAAGTGCTTTTGAAACTTTTTCAATGTCATTTCCAAATTTTGTCCAAGAAATTCCTTCCCAAGAATTTAGTTTACTGTTTTTATAAAAAATGGCGTTTTTTTGTCGGTATTTTACACCATTTTCTCTAATTTCTATTCCAATATGCTTAGTGCTCATTTATTATATTGTATCAAACTTTTCAACTGTTAATTCGCTTTTTATATTTCCTGTATGTTTAATAGCTAAAGGCTCAAAAAGCAATACATGAACTTCATTTTCTGCAATTGGTTTGTGCTCTATTCCTTTCTGAATTATGTACATTTCACCTTCATTTAATTCAATTATTTTATCTCTAAATTCAATTTTTAGACAACCTTTAATGACCATAAAAAGCTCATCTTCATTTTCGTGTTTATGCCAAATAAACTCTCCTTTTAATTTAGCTAATAATACTTGTTGACCATTTAATTCTCCTATTTTTTTAGGAGTCCAATGCTCGCTAAACAATTTAAATTTGTTTGAAATATTGATCGCTTCCATTTTGCTAAAATACAAAGATTTTTATTGTGTTTTACGTTAAGTATAAAGGCTGTTTTTTGAGCTATTTTTATGCTTTTATTGAGAATGAAAAAGCGAGTCCCTATAACCTGACATTTTACGAATCTGAATGGAAGCTCCAAAAAATATTGGATAACTTATTAAACTAGCTGCTAATTCATTAAATTTGCACATTCTTTTTAAAAAAAATAAAAATGTATAGAACACATACCAACGGAGAATTAAGATTAGAAAATGTAGGTCAGGAAGTTACTTTGGCCGGATGGGTGCAAAAAACACGTGATAAAGGATTTATGATTTGGGTTGATTTGCGTGACCGTTATGGTATTACGCAATTGATTTTTGATGCAGATCGTACTTCTAAAGAAATGGTTGAAGAAGCCAAAACATTAGGACGTGAATTTGTGATTCAAATAAAAGGAGAGGTAATTGAACGTGTTTCTAAAAACAAGAATATTCCAACAGGTGAAGTTGAAATTTTAGTGAAAGAGTTAATCGTTTTAAACAAATCTTTAGTTCCTCCATTCACTATTGAAGATGAAACTGATGGTGGTGATGAATTAAGAATGAAATATCGTTATTTAGATATTAGAAGAAATCCGGTAAAAAACAACTTAATTTTTAGAAGTAAAGTTGCAATTGAAACCCGTAAATATTTATCAGATCAAGGTTTTATTGAAGTTGAAACGCCTGTTTTAATTAAATCTACGCCTGAAGGTGCACGTGATTTTGTGGTACCAAGCCGTATGAATGAAGGGCAGTTTTACGCCTTACCTCAATCGCCTCAAACATTTAAACAATTGTTAATGGTTGGTGGATTAGACAAGTATTTTCAAATTGTAAAGTGCTTCAGAGATGAAGATTTACGTGCCGACAGACAACCAGAATTTACGCAAATAGATTGTGAAATGGCTTTTGTTGAACAAGAAGATATTTTAAATACTTTTGAAGGTTTAACACGCTATTTACTAAAAGAAATCAAAGGTGTTGAAGTGGCTGATTTTCCACGTATGACTTATAATGAAGCCATGAAAAAATACGGAAACGACAAACCAGACATTCGTTTTGGAATGGAGTTTGGCGAACTAAATGAAGTAGCACAACACAAAGATTTTGGTGTGTTTAACAATGCCGAATTGGTTGTTGGTATTGCTGTTCCTGGAGGAAATTCTTATACACGAAAAGAAATTGACAACTTAATTGAATGGATTAAAAGGCCGCAAGTTGGTGCTGCTGGTATGGTTTACGTTCGATATAATGAAGATGGCACTTATAAATCATCCGTAGATAAGTTTTATAACGAAGATGATTTGGCAAAATGGGCTGAAAAAACAGGTGCAAAACCGGGTGATTTAATTTGTGTTTTATCTGGAAATACCGATAAAGTAAGAACACAATTAAGTATTTTGCGTATGGAACTGGCAACACGTTTAGGATTACGTAATCCAAACGAATTTGCACCATTATGGGTTGTTGACTTTCCATTATTAGAGTGGGATGAAGAATCTAACCGTTTCCACGCCATGCATCACCCTTTTACTTCACCAAAACCAGAAGATATGCATTTGTTGGATACAGACCCTAAAAATGTGCGTGCAAACGCTTACGATATGGTATTAAATGGAAACGAAATTGGTGGTGGATCTATTCGTATTCATGATAAAAAAACACAAGCTTTGATGTTTGATCATTTAGGTTTTACGCCTGAACAAGCAAAAGATCAATTCGGATTTTTAATGAATGCTTTTGAATATGGCGCACCTCCACATGGTGGTTTGGCTTTTGGATTGGATAGATTGGTTGCTATTTTAGGTGGTCAAGAAACTATACGAGATTTTATTGCTTTCCCAAAAAATAATAGCGGAAGAGATGTTATGATTGATGCTCCTTCAAAAATTGATGAAGCTCAATTAAAAGAATTAAAATTAAAATTAGACCTATAACACATAAACCTCNATAATTATATCGAGGTTTTTTTATCACTTAATTAAATTTCAAAGTGAAAACAAAAGTTCATAAAAAATTAAATGAATTAGCTGCCACAGCTATTTGTGGAAACGATATTAGTTCTTCTGTACTTTATGTATCTGCCTTAGCAATTGCATTTGCAGGCCAGTATGCCTGGATTACTTTATTAATTGTCTCAGTTGTTTTGTTTCTTTTTAGGAAAATTTACGGCGAAGTTGTTGGGGCTTTACCATTAAATGGTGGTGCTTACAACGCTTTATTAAATACCACAAGCAAAAAAATGGCTTCTTTTGCCGCTACACTAACCATTCTTTCTTACATGGCAACTGCTGTAATTTCAGGAAATGAAGCCATTCATTACTTACATCACTTAATTCCTTCAATGCCAATCATCATATCAACTATTGGTTTACTGCTCTTTTTTGCACTATTAACAATTGGGGGTATTACTGAATCGGCCAAAGTTGCTATTGGAATTTTTCTTTTTCATTTAACCTCATTGGTGATTTTAAGTGGATTTATTACTTACTTTTTAATTCAAAATGGAAGTGGGCTATTTTTACAAAACTGGTATTCTCCAATTGCTGGAGGAAGTGTAACAAATGCCATATTTTTAGGATTCGCAGCCTCTATGTTAGGTGTTTCTGGTTTTGAAAGTTCTGCCAATTTTGTTGAAGAACAAGAAAAAGGTGTCTTCCCAAAAACATTGAGAAATATGTGGGTTATTGTAAGTGTTATAAACCCTTTAATGGCAATTTTCGCTTTGGCTTTATTTACAATTCCAGTTTTACAAAGCGATGGATTTCAAAACACTTTACTTATTGAAATGGGGCATTATGTTGGTGGAAAATGGATAGCAATTTTAATTGCTGTAGATGCTTTTTTAGTGTTAAGTGGAGCTGTTTTAACAAGTTTTGTTGGTGTTTCTGGATTATTAGAACGTATGACTTTAGATAGAATTATGCCACAGTTTTTCTTAAAGAAAAGCAAAGGCGGAAGTTCGTATAGAATTATTATCATGTTTTTCTTACTATCCGTTTCTGTATTGTTAATAACCAACGGAGAAGTGAAATTATTAGCNGGCGTTTACACCATTTCATTTTTATCGGTAATGGCATTATTTGGAATTGGAAATATTTTATTAAAAGTAAAAAGAAGTTCACTTCCAAGACCAGAAACCGCAAGTTGGTTTTCAATTTTAATTGCTATTGGAGCTGTTTTAATTGCACTTGCAGGTAATATTTTAGTAGAACCTATAGATGACTCTCCAAGCAATTTTATCGTGTTTTTAGATTATTTTATTCCTTCAGTAGTGTTTATTATAATCATGTTAAATAGAACTTTACTCTTATCATTTTTATTAAAATCAATTCACACAATTTTTGACCCTGTTCGTAAATTGGTTTTTAAAATTGATAAAAATATTTTAGCAACAATCAACCACATTAATTCACAAGAGTTTGTCTTTTTTACAAAAGGAGATAATATTGCCACCCTAAATAAGGTAATGTTGTACGTTATTAAAAATGAACACACCAAAAAAATAAAAATTGTTTTAGCTTTAGACAGAGATCAAGTTATACCTCCAAATTTACCAATGGAAATTGAATTTTTAGGGAAAGAATATCCAGAAATTAAGATAGAATTTATAGTTGTTGATGGAAAATTTAGCCCATCATTAATACAAGAACTTTCAGAAAAATGGAAAATTCCAGTTAATTTTATGTTTATTGGGTCACCAAGCAATAAATTTCCATATAAAATTGAAGAACTCGGTGGTGTAAGGTTGATCATCTAATTTCATTTTTAAAAGTTTAACAATAACTAAATAAACAATTTTTGTGGCTAAAAAACCGACTTTAGATATATTTAATTACGCTTTTGATTGGCAACAATCAAGCAAAAAAAAAGATAAAAAAAAATCTAAAGAAGAATGTTGCGAAAAATATAAAAAGAAAGGTGAAAAAAAATGTAAAAGTTGTCCGAAAAAGAATTGAATAGCTTATAAATTCAATACTTTTGCACACGCTTTTTTTATAAAAAATAAATGCCAAATAAGTCAGAAATTTTATTTCGAAAATTTTTAAAATGGAGATATCAAAACATCTCTAATAAGCAATTTATAAGAATTGCCAGCGCTGTAATTGGTTTATTAGCTGGTCTTGGCGCTGTTGTGTTAAAAAACTTAACGCATTTAATTCAGGAATTATTAGAAGGTGAATTTATCAAAGACATTCACACTGCCTTTTATTTTGTTTTTCCAATTTTAGGTTTGTTGATTGTACTGCTTGTAAAAAAGTATGGTATTCGTAAAAAAGTTGGGCACGGAATTCCCTCAACTTTATATGCAATTTCAAAACTAAAAGGAATTTTACCAAGACATCAAATGTGGGCATCGGTAATTACGGCTCCTATAACAGTAGGTTTTGGAGGTTCGGTAGGGTTAGAAGGCCCAACAGTTGCTACAGGAGCCGCACTTGGATCAAATTTTGCCCGATTGTTTCATTTAAATCAAACTACAAGAACGCTTTTAATTGGAGCGGCAGCAGCAGGCGCAATGGCTTCCATTTTTAAAGCCCCAATTGCAGCTATTGTTTTTGCTGTTGAAATTTTTAGCTTGGAGTTAACATTGGCTTCAATGATTCCATTACTCTTAGCTTCAATTACAGCCGTTTTAACATCGTATTTTTTCTTAGGTGATGATGTATTGCTTCATTTTAATTTAGAAGATAAGTTTATATTAAGCGATGTGACTTTTTATGTTTTTCTAGGAGTCGCTTCATCATTAGCTTCCATATATTTCAGTAAAGTATATTTTACAGTTGGAGCATTTTTTAAAAAAATAAAAAAGCCTTACTATAAATTACTTATTGGGGGAAGTTTACTAGGTATTATTGTTTACTTTATCCCGCCACTTTTTGGTGAGGGTTTTACCACCATAAATAGTATTTTAAAAGGCAATGTACAGACTGTGATAAGTAACAATGTTTTTAATTTTACTACTGAAAATGTTTGGATTATCATTTCACTTTTAATTGGATTAATTCTTTTTAAAATAATTGCATCTTCACTTACTTTTGGCGCTGGTGGTGTTGGAGGTGTTTTTGCACCTACCCTTTTTACTGGAAGTGTTACTGGTTATGTTTTTGCTTTAATTGTAAACGCTAGTAATTTATTTTCACATCAGTTATCGCACACTAATTTTGCTATGGTTGGCATGGCAGGATTAATGGCTGGTGTTTTACATGCGCCTTTAACTGCCATATTTTTAATTGCTGAAATTACTGGTGGTTATGAGCTTTTTATTCCTTTAATGATTGTTTCATTAATTTCATTTATCATTACAAAAAAATACATTCCTCATAATATTTACGCGCATGATTTGGCTGAAAGAGGTGAGCTTTTAACACATGATAAAGATAAAAATGTGTTGATGCAATTGGACTTAGATAAGTTGATTGAAACCGATTTTGTATTACTCTATCCTGAAATGACTTTAGGCGAAGTGGTAAAAAATGCCGTTGTAAAATCTCCACGAAATCATTTCCCTGTAATTAATGAAGAACGTGATTTTTTAGGTATACTTACCATTAACGATATTAGAAGTATTATGTTTAATGTTGAACTATATGATACTATTAACGTTCAGTCTTTAATGCACGATGGCTCTGATATTATATATTATGAAAAAGATTCAGCTGAAGATATTTTGAATAAATTTAAATCAAGTGGCGCTTGGAATTTAGTCGTTTTAAAAGATGGTAAATATTTTGGATTTATTTCAAAATCTCGTTTACTAACCGCTTACCGAAGAAAATTAATTGTTGTTACTGCTTAGTTTTTATTCATAAAACCAATCACTTTATCTGGAAAATCAGTAAATACACCATCAATATTTGCATCATTTAAAGCTATATTTAGTAATTCTTCAAAAGTTT
>BS_KBA_SWE02_21mDRAFT_10000946_pt1 | contig 10956 bp, 8 predicted proteins | sample BalSeasSWE02_21m_FD_9196 | JGI IMG/M metagenome (IMG submission 9196)
TATAGCCCATCGTGGGTTCAAATCCCACCCTCTCCGCCAAATAAACAACCCGCCTCATGGCGGGTTTTTTATTTGTCTGATACGGATGCGTTTGAGCCCACTGTTGCGAAGCAACTGGCGGGCGTTGCTGGTTAAGGTGTGCTGATTGCCGGGACAATTAGGTTATAAGTCGGTACTCGCCGGGTGGCAAGGAATTAACGTCAACTGGCGCGGTGATAGGTTCGTCGTCTTGCAGATAATCCTGCCAAGTATAGTGACCATCCTCAAGGATTTGATGTTGCAGAACGGAACCGGGTTCGTTATTTCCGTAATCAATGAGAATACCTAGATGGCCTAGCTGATGAACCATATGTTTGCTTCTGTGTATATATGATGTTTTTAAAATGCTTCTTTTTAGAATAGCTCAGGTTGAATATTTTGCACTGGTCATCAAACGACATTAACTGACAAAGCCTGGCTCGATTTCCCATATTCAGCAGGCCAGCCGTGATTTAGCATGGTTTCACAAGCTGCTAAAGGGGCATTACAGTCATGCGAAAGTTAATCATGTTCACAGTATTCATTTTGTTTGCAAGTGACGTGCTCGCAGACAGTTTTCGTTGCGGCAGAAAAATCGTAATGGCGGGCGATTCAGTAAATGCGCTACTTGAAAAGTGTGGCAACCCGGTAAGGAAATTCAACAGTAAGGAAACAGTCAATGATAAAGGTCACCGGTCAAGCACTTCGGTATCGAACTGGGTTTATAAACGCGATGGAAAAAAAGACATGATCGTCTCAGTTCACAGCGGGACCGTTATCAAAATGCAAGTAGAATGAAACCGGAAAGAACTTAGGTGAACAAATTCGTTTTGTGCATAGTATTTAAAAGGCTGGGGATTGATTCAGGAAAACAAATTCACCCGACTTTCAAGGTAAAAATATGCGCATTTAACTGTGCGACCAATTGCCCACTGGGAGTCAGAAATGCATGAAGCTGCTTATTCGCAGCATTCATTAATGCCCGCAAGGTTTGATCATCCAGCTTATCGAATTCGCCTGCGAGTTGCAGGTGGGTTTCGATAAACAATTTCAGTGATGGGTAGTGGGCTTTACCCACACGTTCATGACATTCGTACTCATTGGCACCGGAACTCAGTATTAAGGCATCCAGAACACCGGGTTTCCCAAGTGCCCATGGAAGGGCGAGTTTTGTTGCCGACTGGGCACCACAAAATTGGCCTACCAACTGGATCAGGACATCGTAGGCTCCGCCTCGAAGCAATGGTCCCCAGGTAGCGAGTACAACGAGCCCATCCATTTTGCAAACCCTGATCATTTCCTTGATCGTTGCCACACGGTTGGTAATAAACATTAAAGAAAATTGACACATGACGCGATCAAACTGTTGGTCTTCGAAAGGCATCATCGCGGCATCACCTAGCTGCCATTCAATTTTTGAGGATTGCCGATGCGCTGATTCAAGCATCTTTTCGCTGGCATCGAGTCCGACAACCCTGCCGGTCAGACCGGTTTCCAGTTTTACCGTGCGGGCCAGTGTGCCCGTGCCACAGGCGACATCAAGCACATGCTGACCGAGCTCAATTTCAGCGATTTCAGCCACTCTGCCGGCCCACTGCGCGTATATAGCGGGCACCAACACCTGCTCATGCACTTTGATTAAATCATCCGTAATTTCAGGTGTAAAGTTCAGCGTCATCATCGGTCCCCCCGGGTAATAACTGCCGTTTAATTATGGCCTAATGCCAGCGCATTGCAACCCGGAAATTATGCGCTCACGTATTCACAAATACACCTACTGAAGTACGTGCTTTGCAAATAATGCTCAATCAGAGATTAAGTAATTGTAGGTAATTCGCTCGAAGTGAGACTTATTTTCAACCTTGGTCGACATAAGTTAATGCAATGACTATAGTTGAATAGTCCATTACTGATTTTAGTTGGGAATTAGTCGTGGACTTTCTGACTAAGGGGAAAACAGGTCAGGAACCAAATTAGGCAAAAACCGAATCAATCCAAGGGGGAAAACATGATTCAAATACTCATTATCAATGATCAGGCGCTGACCAGAACGGGGTTGCGGCATATTCTTAATCAAAGTGGTGAAATCACAAATATCACCGAAGCCACATCAGGGGAGATGACACTCAGTCGCGGTAAGAAAAATCACCCGGATGTAATTTTACTCAGTATAAATTTGCCCGGTTTAACGGGTTTTGAAATGACCAGGAAGCTCTTGCGCACCCATCCCGGGGCCAGAATCATCGTGCTGGCAGCGCACGCCAAGCCACCTTATCCGACACGACTGATGGATGCCGGGGCGAGTGGCTATCTAACCCGCGATTGTGAGGCTGATGAGCTGATACAGGCCATCAAGATAGTGGCGGGGGGGCAGCGCTATATCGGAAGTGAGGCAGCCAAGCAACTCGCGCTGTCGATGTTGGCCGGATCAGCGAGCGAATCACCTTTTGAGGATTTGTCTGCACGGGAGATGGAGGTGATGTTAAAGTTAACTGATGGTCGCCGTATACCCGATATCGCATCATTAATGTGTTTGAGTCCCAAAACTGTGTCCACTTACAAATACCGAATACTGGGCAAGCTGGGCGCACGCAGTGAGGTAGAACTGGTGCGTATGGCGATGCGTTATGGTTTGTTGGACAGTTCCTGAGGCATCTTTTGATTGACGTCCAGTTTTGAGGATAAAAACCTTTGTGTCAGTATGCGGTCGGTTGATGCCGACCGCATACTAACTCAATTTCTAACCTGTTGCCGAAGCTGATTAGTCCGCAGGGGTGTGTTCTGATGGTGGTGGCTTCAGTGTGTAAATACCCTTTGAATCTTTTTCAGCGGCTATAACAGGACTCGGTTTGGGAGTCGTTTCCGGTTCTTTATCTACCACGGGTTTTGAACTGGCCTTTTTATGGGCAGATCTTTTTCGGGCCGGTCGTTTTGCCGTTTTAGCCGGCTTATCGGCGCCAACTTTTGTTGTTTCCGCTGGTTTATCGGTGCCAACTTTTGCCGTTTCGGCTGGTGCGGGCACTGACCTTGTGATTTTTGCCTCAGCGTTTGCCTCTACGTTTGCAGTTTCTGTCTTTTTTGGGGGATTGGAGTCAGAAGGTTCTGCATTCGACTGAAGTGTGGCCGCCGGTTTTGAATCACCAGATTTCTGTTCTGAAGTGTGTGCTTCAGCAGCTGGCTTGGTCTCTGCGGGTTTTGGCTCAACCGCAGCCGTGACATTTGCCGAAGGTTCATGCGCTTCGGCTCTGGGAGGCGCGCTTTGAGTTACTTCAGGTTTCACAGATTTGGAAGAAGCCTGAAATTCTTCGCGAGGTTTATCCTCTGCTGTTTGCTTTTCATTTGCGGACGGTTGTAACGCTGTACCGGTATCCGCGACTGAATCGCTTTGTCCGTCAGCTTGTTCCGGACGTGGTTTTACTCCGCCAGTCTTGTAAGGCGAACGTCTTCTGCGACCACCCCTGCGGCTACTGCCTTCCTTTTGCTCAGGTTTGAGATTGCCATCAACCTCCGCGCCGGCTGCCACTGGTAGAACTGGTGTTTGGACCGATGTATCAGTTGTTGTGGGTTTGCTGGCTTCCCCGGCTCCCTGTTTGGATCGTGGTTGCCTGCGTCGGTTTTGATCAGGGTTGCTTTGCACAGCCTGTTTTTGATCTGCCTGGCCCTGGCTGGTGGGCCTGGGCTGGTTTTGTTTAGGCTGTTGTTTATTTGCATTCCGCTGTGGCTGTGATTGCTGATTGCTCTTCTGAGCGCCAGAGCCGCTGCGCTGATTGCTGGTTCTTCGATTGGATTGTTGATTGGAAGATCCCGCTGATCTTTGCCTGTTTTGCTGACCATCAGATTTGCTGTCAGTATCGTTTGTGGTCTGACTGCGCGGTGCCGGTTTGACGGTTTTAGTCTCCGTTTTCGGCTGGGCAATAAACATGTTTTTCAAACGTGTGAATAAACCCGGAGTCTTTTCCTCGATCCGGACAGGTGCTGGCCGGTCAGGTACGATATTTTTCACCGCCGGGCCAGCTGGCGCGCTGGCATGGGTCTGAATACGCTCATTGGCAACTAGCTGGGCCTGGGGTGAGTCCACCCGACTGTAGCTCGGTACATCGGTGACGTCTGATTTCCTGACACGCAGGATTTCAAAGTGAGGTGTAACCAAATGTGGATTGGCAAGCATCACGATCGGAACCTTGTGACGGGCTTCAACTTCTGCCAATGCGGCACGTTTTTCATTGTGCAGGAAGTTGATGGCTTCCGTGGGAGCCTGAACGATGATCTGCCCGGTAAACTCCTTCATGACTTCTTCTTCGACGAGCCGGAGAATGGATAGGGCAAGGGATTCGACGCCACGGATAGTGCCGTGGCCCTCACAGCGCGGGCAAGTTTCCTGGCTGCCCTCACCCAATGATGGACGGAGTCTTTGCCGTGACATTTCCAGCAGACCAAAACGTGATATGCGTCCAATCTGAACACGCGCTTTGTCAATCTGCATGGCTTCACGCAAACATTCTTCAACTTCGCGTTGATGCTTACGACTGGTCATATCGATGAAATCAATAACGATCAAGCCACCCAGGTCACGCAAACGTAATTGACGGGCAATTTCCCTTGCCGATTCCATGTTGGTACTAAAGGCGGTGTCTTCAATATCCAGGCCCTTGGTAGCACGGGCCGAGTTGATATCGATCGAAAGCAGGGCTTCGGTATGGTCAAATACAACTGCGCCACCGGAAGGCAGATGCACAGTGCGTGCGAATGCCGATTCAATTTGGCTTTCAATCTGGTAGCGGTTAAAAAGCGGCACCTGATCATTGTATAACTTGAGCTTGCCCAGGTTATGCGGCATAACCTGTTGCATAAATTCACGTGCATCGTTATACACACTTTCATTATCGATCAGTATTTCACCAATATCATTGCGCAGGTGGTCACGGAGTGCACGTATGAACAGATTGCTTTCCTGGTGGATGAGAAAAGGCGCAGAACGAGTGGTTGCGGCTTGCTCAATTGCTGTCCATAACTGCAGCAGATAATCGAGATCCCACTGTAGTTCATCTGCATCCCGGCCAACACCGGCCGTACGTATGATGATGCCGACATTGTCCGGCGTAGTTACCTTCTGCAGTTGCTCACGTAAATGATCCCGATCATTGCCGATGATGCGCCGGGAAACACCGCCCGCAGTGGGGTTTGTGGGCATCAGGACCAGGTAGCGACCAGCCAGCGAAATGAAAGTTGTCAGTGCCGCGCCTTTATTTCCGCGTTCTTCCTTTTCGACCTGAACGATGATTTCCTGACCTTCACGAACCACATCGCGAATGGCAACTTTTCCGCCCTTTATCTTGGCATCAGGTGAATAGGCACTTTCGCAAATTTCTTTGAGCGGCAGGAATCCATGCCTGGATGAACCAAACTCAACAAAACAGGCCTCCAATGACGGCTCAACCCGTGTGATTTTACCTTTGTAAACGTTTGATTTTTTTTGTTCTTGGGAGAGTACTTCTATATCCAGATCAAACAGTTGTTGACCGTCAGCAACTGCCACACGCAACTCTTCTGGCTGAGTTGCGTTTATCAGCATTCTTTTCATTGTAAATTCCTCAGGCACCCCGGTACGGGGCGGCAGTGGAACGATATGACGTTTCTGCGCCATATTTCCACTTAGCTGACCCGGCGATGCCATGCATCTTTGCCGGGGGTACCAAAAATTGTTTTTATAGCCGGACCAAAAAATTATGGCCCGGTCCTTAAATGACAGATTGTCCGTCTGTCATTCAAAATAAGTTTTTTCTGCGGTTAAGCAGCATGTGAATTCAAGCTTTCCGCCAGTGAAACAACGTGTAAACTGTCGCTGTGTCTATGCAGTCCTGCCCTTTTAAAGCACGGCTTAGGTGAGATAATCAGGCGGTCTCGGAGGGCAATTCGGCAGGGCGAATTCCTTACCGCGTCAATATAGCAGTCTTTTCATTTTCTATCAATGAGTTGGGGATAGTTGCCAATGAATAAGGTAAGTTCCACGGTTAACCTGGTTAAAGTCACAGAGGATCGCGATGGACAACGTCTGGATAATTTCCTCAGCGCAAGGCTAAAAGGGCTGCCCCGATCTGTCATTTATCGCATTATCCGTACGGGTCAGGTCCGTGTAAATGGTGGCAGGGCAAAACCCTCAACACGTCTTGAAAAGGATGACATCGTCCGTGTCCCACCTGCTTCCATACGTGAAAATGACCCGGGAGAGATTCCTCCTGCCGTACTGCAACTGCTGAACCAGTCCATTTATTATGAAGACCAGGGGGTCCTGGTTATCAACAAACCGGCGGGTATGGCTGTGCATGGGGGCAGCGGTCTGTCCTGGGGTGTTGTCGATGCAGTGCGTAAGATGCGACCAGCCTTGAATGTCGATCTGGTTCATCGTCTGGATCGTGAAACCAGCGGTTGTTTGATACTGGCGCTCAACGGCAATGCTTTACGGGATCTGAACAGCCAAATAGTCAATGACCAGATCGAAAAACGCTATTTGTGCCTGATGGACGGTAAATTGAAACAGTCCCTGGTTGACGTTAGAGAGCCGATTGGACAGTTTGAACGCGCCGGGCAAAAGTTCATGCGCGTGGATCCGGACGGGAAACCAGCCCATACCACTTTCCGTTTGTTACAAAATTATGACGGTTACAGTTTTGCAGAAGCACAGCTGCATACCGGCCGGACCCACCAAATACGTGTACACGCTGCTCACCTGGGTGCGCCACTTGCGGCCGATGATCGATATTCGCCGACGGCACGACAAAAGTTTTGGAAGGCACAAGGTCTCAGGAGAATATTTCTGCACGCACATCAGGTCCGGTTTCATACGGATGATGGTGAGGAGCAGTTGGTGAGCTCACCGTTGCCGGTTGAGCTTGGTCAGCTTCTCGAAAGGCTGGTTTAGTGCAACACGGTGAACCAGTAGCAAAAGCCAATTGCTTACAGTCAAAAGCGTAAATTCAACTGGTTGAGTCTTTGGCGTTATGGTCTAATCCCACTATGTATAAACCATTATCTGCCTTCATTGGTCTTCGCTATCTGGGAGCCAAAAAGCAAAATCATTTCATCTCATTTATTTCCCTGACATCAATGCTGGGTATAGCGCTGGGCGTTACAACATTGATCACGGTGATTTCGGTAATGAATGGTTTTGAAAAAGAATTGCGTGCACGTATTTTGGGCGCAATTTCCCATGCCACCATCCAGCCGCTTGAAAAACCACTCGATGAATGGCGTGAGGTTATCAAACATGTCAATGCACGCGACGATGTTGTTGCAGCGGCACCTTATATCGAGGTCGGTGCCTGGTTGCAGGCCAATGGATCGAGTGCAGCGCTGGTGCGTGGTGTTGTTCCGGATTATGAGGCAACGGTGTCAGATGTTTCGACCAGCATGGTCGAGGGTGAACTGGCAGACCTGCGTGCTGGTGAATACGGTATCGTTCTGGGTATTGGTCTGGCTGTGCGTTTGCGGGTTGGTCCGGGTGACAAGGTGACGGTGATTGCACCACGACTCAAAGCCAGTCCGTTTGGAGCCAGTCCATTGATGAAACGCTTTACCGTCGTGGGTTTGTTTGAGTTCGGAGAGTATGAAAACGACACCGGTCTGGCGATGGTGAATATCGAAGATGCTGCCCGGTTGCTGCGTATGCCGGATGATTCTATTGGTGGAATCCGCCTCAAACTGAATGACCTTGATTCTGCCTGGCTGGTGGCACGTGACATCTCCGATCAGTTGGATGGTGCTTACCGCGTCAAGGACTGGAGTCAGGAACGTGGCAACCTGTTCCAGGCGGTGCGCACGGAAAAGACCGTCATGTGGGTCATACTGTCATTAATTATTGCGGTGGCAGCATTCAATATTATCTCAATGCTGGTCATGGTCGTCACCGACAAACAGGCGGATATTGCCATCCTCAAAACCATGGGGGCGCACGCGGGTACGATCATGAAGGTATTCGTGGTGCAGGGCAGTCTTATCGGAATTATCGGTACTGTTCTGGGAGTGTTGGGTGGCATCGTACTGGCGCAAAACATCGCGACCGTTGTACCTTTTCTTGAGCGTATTTTTGGTTTTGCTTTATTCCCGTCAGATATTTATTACATCACTGAGTTGCCGTCTGATTTGCGGCGTTCCGATGTGGTCTCGTTTGCGCTGATGTCACTTTCCATGTCGCTGCTTTCAACCCTGTACCCGGCATGGCGCGCATCCAGGACCCAACCTGCAGAGGCTTTGCGTTATGAATGAGCAGAGCAGCATGGTGATTCAGGCCACCGGTATCTCCCGCGGGTTCAGACAAGGCCCGAAACGGGTGCAGGTATTATCGGATGTCAATTTGCAGGTGCCAGCGGGTACTTCGATGGCTATCGTCGGTGCGTCGGGCGCCGGCAAGAGCACCCTGTTGCATATATTGGGTGGACTGGACAGGCCGGACGAAGGGGAGGTGCTGGTCGACGGCCAGTCGCTATGGCAAAAGAGTGACAGTGAACGCTGTGATCTACGCAATTCGCGCATGGGATTTATCTACCAGTTCCATCATTTACTGCCGGAGTTCACCGCTCTTGAAAACGTTGCGATGCCTTTATTGATTCGCGGCGAAGCAACTACGGTTGCTGCCCAACGGGCCACTGACATTCTTGAAAAGGTAGGGCTGGGTCAGCGTCTGGACCACAAACCCGGTGAATTGTCAGGCGGTGAACGGCAGCGTGCGGCGGTGGCGCGGGCACTTGTCGGGAACCCGGGCTGTGTTTTAGGTGACGAGCCAACCGGCAACCTCGATGAGCGCATCGCCAACCAGGTATTTGACCAGTTGCTTGAACTCAATACGGAGTTAAATACGAGTTTGATACTGGTTACGCATGATATGCGTTTGGCTGCGAGGATGAATCAGCGTTTTGAATTGCGCTTGGGGAGCCTGAATCCGTTTTAGGCATCTGATTGATTAGTGCTTCTTCAATCAGATAGGCATTGAAGGAGTACAGGGGGGATCATTGAAATTCTGGGCCCTGCTCATTATGGGAGCGGTATCGCCGTTCCTGTTCGCATCCACTCTGCCGTCCGGAGTCGCGATTGGTTTACTGGTAGCAAGCGGTCTGCTCTGTCTAAAACTGTCACCTGCGTTGAAGGTTTTTTGCCTGCTCCCAATCTTTTTTCTAATCACCACCCTGACCATCAATCATCGAATTTCACAGCGCCTGCCGTTCCTGGAAAATAAATTCACCGATGAGATAAGTGGTGTTATCGGCAGTCTGCCGGAATCAAATGGCGATGGTGTGCGATTCCTGTTTCTCCCCAGTGAGTCTGCCAAACCCATCCCGTCAAAGATAATGGTGAACTGGTACAAAGACAGATCGAAAACCGCAGATTCAGGTTTTACCGGCCCGCAAATTCGGGCCGGTGAGCGCTGGAGACTGCAATTGACCTTACGTTCACCACGAGGTCGGGTTAACTTCCATGGCGCAGATATCGAACGCTGGTATTTCACCCAGGGCATAGGCGCGCTGGGAAATGTCCAGGCTGGAGAAAATATTCGCCTTGCAGGCCCCGCCTGGTTCGATCTGCAGCATTGGCGGGAGTTGGTTTTGGATAAGCTCGCTGAAAAAGCCCAGGGAAACCCGGCATTTGGAATCCTGACCGCACTGGCGATTGCAGATCGGCGTGGTTTACTCGCACGTGAAAGGGAAATTTTTTCTGCAACCGGCACCGGGCATCTCCTGGCGATTTCCGGTTTGCACATCGGTTTAGCAGCGACTTTGGGGTTTTACCTGGGTAGGTTGGGTTTGTTATTTCTGTTCGCGGGTCTGAAACAACGTCTTGCTATTGTGCTGCCATGGATTGTCGCGTGGCTGGCAGCTTTTGCGTATTCAGCCTTATCCGGCTTCGGGGTTTCAACCCAGCGGGCACTGATCATGCTGACGGTTGCCACGGTGGTTGTGCTGAGCAGACGTAATGTTCACCCGTTACAGGCCTGGCTGATCGCAATGTCGTTGGTGCTGGTGGCAGATCCATTTGCACCATTGCGTGCCGGATTCTGGTTTTCGTTTATCGCGGTGGGTGTATTGATGATGCTGTTTATACCGCAGCACGGACCTTTACCGGCCTGGCGTAAGATGTTGCTTGCCCAACTTGGTATATCACTGCTGATGGCGCCGCTGGGTATGTACTGGTTTCAGCAGGCCAGTCTACCCGGGTTATTAGCTAACCTGGTGGCCATCCCGGTCGTTAGTATGCTGATTGTGCCATTGATACTAATCGCCCTCATACTATTGTGGTTGCCCGGGCCGCTGGCCACTTTTGCACTCACGCTTGCAGGTCATTTGGCACACTGGCTGATATTGATGCTGGAGTATCTTGCAGAACTTCAACCCCTTGGTTTCAGTGCAACCCGTATTCCGGGCCTTGCGGCAACAATGCTGGCCATGCTCGGTGCCGCCGTGCTTTTGTTGCCGAAGGGCACGCCGGGTCGTTTTGCCGGTTTGCTGCTGATGCTTCCAATGTTATTACCCGCCAGTGATTCACTTGACAAAACACAGGCTCAAATCGACTTCCTCGATGTGGGGCAGGGGCTTTCAGTTTTGCTTTCAACACGGGATTACTTAATGGTCTATGACACAGGACCGGGTAATGGTATGGCTGGCGATACCGGTTGGGACATGATCGCCGGAACGATTCAACCCATGATAGAGGCCTCCGGCTTAGTGCCTGACCTGATCGTTGCCAGTAATGCAGACATGGATCATGCCGGTGGCCTNGAGCGATTACATACTCTGTACCCGNATGCTCAATATCTCGCCAGCCTGCCCCGCAAGCGTGCCGGTATCCGNGCCTGCAGGGCACCGGAAACATGGCAGACTGAAAACCTCGATTTCAGAGTCTTACACCCCTCGACAGGCCTGCCCTATATTGGCAATGATAGTTCCTGCG
>BS_KBA_SWE02_21mDRAFT_10000947_pt1 | contig 10941 bp, 6 predicted proteins | sample BalSeasSWE02_21m_FD_9196 | JGI IMG/M metagenome (IMG submission 9196)
AGGCTGGAAAAGAGGAAAAATACCACATCAATAAACGAAAGAATGATTAATTTGATACTGCCCTGGCGACAAACTCAGAATTTCCTAAAAAACAATAAACAATCACTAAAAAATTTATCGTAACTACTCAGGCATGTCATTGCCACGCCACCAAAGAACAAGAACGGTGGCGTGGCAATCCCTTTCGAGATGCACTTCTCTAAAAAAAAGGAGATCGCCTTAGAAATGACTGAGTAGTCACAATTTATCTTAAGCTATTCATGCAAAAACAGGTATTTTGTCATCTGATTCTTATCCATTGTATAGTTGCAGGTTTTTCTAAAACAATGTATATTCCATCATTGAACTCACTAAAATCACTGCTGGAGTCTCGCATATGCCACTTTTGAGAGAGGGGAAAGTTGTACACAAGAATAGACTTCGTTTGACCGGCTCGTTCTTAAACGCGCTGATGCCCCTGGCAGGCATGCTGCTGGCCTTATTGATCGGTGCAGTCATGCTGCTTATTCTCAAGGTTAACCCGCTGACAGCTTATGGTGAATTGATCTCCGGGGCACTGGGCAGCAAGTCCGGCATTACACAGACACTGGTCAAAGCCACTCCCCTGCTGCTGGTAGGGCTGGGGATCTGCATCGCTTTTCGTGCCAGCGTGATCAATATTGGCGGCGAAGGCCAGATCATACTCGGGGCGATCGCGGCCACCTGGTTTCCGCTGACCTTCAATACCTGGCCGGGTTGGCTGCTGGTGCCCACCACGCTGATCGTGGGATTTGCCGCCGGGGCTTTTTGGGGATTTATCCCCGGCATTCTTAAAGCACGCTTAAAAGTTAATGAGATCCTGACAACGGTGATGATGAACGCCATCGCCTTGCAGTTAATGAACCTGTTGGTACGCTCGGTGCTCATGGACCCGGCGGGCATCACCTCCGGCACATTCCTGGCACAATCTGAGCGCCTTCCCGAGCAAGCCTGGTTAACCCGCCTGGTGCCGCAAACATTACTGAATACCGGCTCACTGGTGGCAGTAGGGCTTGCCATTGTGGTGTATATCTTCCTGTGGCGCACCACCCTGGGTTATCGCATTCGCGCGGTTGGGTTAAACCCGGATGCAGCACGTTTTTCGGGTATAAACGTGCAGTTCAACCAGGCACTCTCCCTGACCCTGGCTGGCGGTTTTGCCGGTATTGCCGGGGCTATTGAAGTGATGGGTGTCCAGCACCGTTTATTGGAAGGCATTACCAGTGGCTATGGTTTTTCAGGAATTGTGGCCGCCTTGTTTGGGGGGCTGCACCCGCTTGGCACGATCCCGGCCTCCATTTTATTTGGCGCTCTATTGGTGGGTGGTGATAAAATGCAGCGCGCAGTCCAGGTTCCCAACGCCCTGATCGGGGCTATCCTGGGACTGGTGGTCTTATTCGTGGTTGGCTCGGCTTTATGGTCCCAGCGCTGGGCAGCCCGCCGCCAGATGGACGCCGTCAAGAATCAGGAAGAACTGGCATGAATGATGTCTTTCAACTCAGTGTAATTGCCGGCATCCTCACATCGGCCATCCGCCTTGCTACCCCTTATTTATATGCCGCCATCGGTGAAACCTTCTCTCAAAGATCCGGTGTGGTCAACCTGGGTGTAGATGGCATCATGCTGATGGGTGCTTATACATCTTTCTTCGTGGTGCTCACCACGGGCAACATCTGGTTTGGACTACTGGCTGCCATCGCAGCAGGTCTAATGATGGGTTTGCTGATGTCCCTGATCAGTGTCACACTGAAAGCCGAGCAAGGCATTAGCGGGATCGGGCTTTACATGTTCGGCCTGGGGTTATCCAGCCTGTTATTTAAAACCACCATCGGCACGGTCAAAACTGTGATCGGTTTTCAATCCATAAAAATCCCTGTGCTGGGAGATATTCCCGTGATCGGCGCAATTTTCTTCAATCACAGCCTGCTGGTGTACGGCGCATTCCTGCTGGTACCGTTGGCCTGGTGGGTGCTTGAAAAGACCACCTGGGGCTTGAAGATCAAATCCGTCGGGCAAAACCCGGCTGCAGCCGATTCGCTCGGTGTGAACGTAGACAAAGTTCGTTACGCCAGCGTGTGCATCGGCTCAATGCTGGCAGGCATAGCCGGGGCTTCTCTATCCATCTCGCTGCTCAACTTATTTCAAGAAAACCTGACCGCCGGGATGGGTTTTATTGCTGTGGCACTGGTTTATTTCGGCAACTGGAAGCCACAGGGTATACTATTGGGAGCGCTTTTATTCAGTTCCGTTAACGCTTTTCAACTCTGGATGCAGGTTCTTGGCGTAAAGATCCCATCTGATGTTGCCATCATGCTTCCCTATATTTTGACAATCGCAGCCCTGGCAGTCGCCGTAAGACGCGTGCAACAGCCGGCTGCATTGAACAAGCCTTTTGAACGAGGCGAGAGTTAATCATCCCAACTGACCTTAAGGAGGTCCAAAAATGTTCAAACGTTTGATCGTAATACTTGCTCTAATGTCCATGCTGCTGGCAGCATGCGGTGGCCCGGCTGCCACAGCCGCTCCAGTTGAGCCATTCCGCATTGCTGTTATCATGCCGAGCGCCATAACGGATATGGCCTTCAGCCAGTCCATGTGGAGCGCGCTGGTAGCCATTCAAACCGAGATGGGTGGCGAATCCGCCCTCGAGCTCAAATACTCTGAAGGTATGTTCAATGTACCTGATGCAGCCGCAGCCATCCGTGACTATGCCAGCCAGGGTTTTGACATCGTAATCGCCCACGGTTCCCAATATGGCACTTCCGTTCAAGAGATCGCCCCGGATTTCCCCGAAGTAACCTTTGCATGGGGTACCCATGTGGATACATTCGGAATGCCCAATGTCTATGCTTACACCGCTGCAGCTCAGGAAGGCGGTTATGTTAATGGTGTTATGGCTGCCATGCTCACCACCAGCCAGACCATCGGCGTTACCGGACCTGTAGAAGTTGGCGATGCCAAGACATACATCGATGGCTTCGTCCAGGGTGTTGCTTCTGTTGATCCAAGCATCACTGTCTCCAAGACCTGGACCGGTTCATTCTCTGATGTAGCCCTGATGACCGAAGCTGCCAAGACCCATATCGCAGCTGGCGCAGACATTCTGACCGGCTCATCACAATCCGTGGTCGGCTCCATCGGTGCCGCCATCGAAAATGGCTCCGTCCTGTGGTTCGGAACCCAGGCAGACCAGGCTTCCCTTGCCCCGACCCTTGTTGTAGCCAGCCAGGTTTATGACTGGACCAGCATGCTTAATGACATTATTGCCAAGTACAAGAACGGCGTATTAGGTGGCGAGTCATTCGTACTGCATCTCGAAAATGGTGGTCTGAAGATCGCCTTCAACCCGGGATATGCATTACCCGCAGATGTCAAAGCTGCCGGTGAAAAGGCTGTTGCAGACATCACAGCTGGCACCATTGTAGTAGAACCATAATATTTAAAATTGGAGCCTCTTTTTCTCATACCCGGGAAGGAGAGGCTCCTCCCTTATTGAAAAAACTTAATCAAACAAGCTTGTAAAAAAACACCCTTTTAGCTGGTTCTTCCGGCATGCACAAATCATCTTTCCGTGAGGTTGCTTATGGCATTTGAATCATCCACAAAAGAAAAAAAGCTGATCCAACGGGTTGAGATGTGCAATATTTCCAAGTATTTTCCCGGTGTCGTCGCAAACGACAAGGTTTGTTTTGATATTAACCGCGGAGAAGTACACGCCTTGCTGGGAGAAAATGGCGCTGGAAAAAGTACGTTGATGCGCCAGCTTTATGGTCTTTACCGTCCGGATGAAGGCGTGATCCTTGTCAATGATGTACCGGTCACCTTCAACTCCCCTTCTGATGCCATTGAAGCCGGAATCGGCATGATCCACCAGCACTTTATGCTCGTGCCATCCCTGACAGTGGCGGAAAACGTGGCCCTCGGGCTACGATCCAGCCGCGAACCGGTATTGGACCTGGANAAGGTCTCAGTCCGCATCCGTGAACTCTCCCAGCAATATGGCTTGAATGTGGATCCATCTGTTTACCTGTGGCAGCTTTCAGTTGGCGAGCAACAGCGCGTCGAGATCCTTAAAGCGCTTTACCGTGGCGCAAGTCTCATCATCCTGGACGAACCGACCGCAGTGCTGACTCCGCAGGAAGTGGATGACCTTTTTGTAACCTTTAAACAGATGGCCAAAGACGGGCATAGCCTGGTCTTTATTTCTCATAAGCTACACGAAGTAATGGCAATCAGCAACCGGGTCACCGTTCTGCGGGACGGGCAAATTATCGGCACTTGCAATACGGCAGATGTCACCCGAAATGACCTGGTCACAATGATGGTCGGACGTGAGGTAAAACCGCTGACTGCACAACCCATGGAAAGCGGTGCGGTTCGCCTGGAGATACGCGGCCTTAAGGTGATCGGCGATCGCGGCACAGAAGCCCTGCGAGGTGTAGACCTTGAGATCCATGGCGGGGAGATCGTTGGTTTGGCCGGGGTCTCCGGAAATGGTCAACGCGAGCTGGCTGAATGCCTGGCCGGAGTGCGCAAAACCACCGGGGGTGAAATATTGTTGGATAATGAAGATATCACTTCAATGCCATTGAAACAGCGGGTTGATAACGGGTTGGCATACATACCCGAAGAACGCATGCGGGATGGCGCCATACGTGATTTTTCGGTGCAGGAGAATGTCTTCCTGCACGATCATGCCTCGCCAAAATTCACACATGGAATTTTTCTTGATTTTGCGAGCATGAAGGAATTCGCGAACGAGCTTGTCAACAAATTTAATGTCAAGACACCCGGCCTGGATACACCCATCAAGAATTTATCCGGTGGAAATATCCAGAAGTTGATCATGGCACGCGAGCTCTCACGCCAACCCAAAGTTCTGATCGCGGCCCAACCCACGCGCGGAGTTGATATCGGAGCGACGGAATACATCCACCAGCGCCTGCTACAACAGCGCCAGGAAGGGACCGCCATATTCCTGATCTCCGAGGACCTGGATGAGATCCGCGTGCTCTCGGATCGAATCGCAGTTCTTTATGAAGGTCGCATTATGGGGATCGTAGAGCGCAACGAGGCATCCGTGGAACAGATCGGTCTGATGATGGCCGGTATTTCAATGGACGAAGCCATACAGCGCGTCAATTAATTCACTATCGTATTTAAGACGAAGTTCGGGGGAAATGACCACCTGCTGGGTGGTTGCTCTAATAATTACCAGGATTCCCAACAGTGTCATGATCTAATGTTGATTTTGCCAAAACGCCCCGAAGGCTTTTTCTGCGAGGTGGCTTTGCAGGGTCATTCTTCGGGACGTTGGTTTAACCTCATCAATTATTATGAGGAAATCAAAACACATTATTTATTATATTTTTTATAAACTTCTTTTCTGGTTGGGCAATTACAAACAAATCCATATCCATAGGGCATGGAATAATTGCAAAATGATCCGGAACTGGTTACAAAAGTTACGCTGCTGATCTGCTTCTTAACCTGGCATAATGGATATTTTTCATCTATCAGGCAGGCGAAATTAAATTTACATTTGGTTGTCTGTTGAAGAATTTCTTCGGAAATTTTCAGGTCCATTATTAATCCCACCAGTCATGGCAATAACAATTGTCTTTTAAATTGGTCAAGACAACTCCTCCAAAAATGATAGATACAGTCTAGCATGGATATTTAATAATACAATAGGGAATTTAACCGGTGAGCTTTTGATGGAATTTGATCGATGGATGGGATGGGATCAATCGCTATAAGGGTTCAATAACGGATCTGTGTTGATCAATTTTTCAAAGACTTCCACTACTCTCGGGTCAAAACGTTTGCCGGACTGTGAGCGGATATAAGCCCGCACTTTTTCACCCGTCCAGGCATCGCGATAACGGCGCTTCGAGCGCAAAGCATCCCAGACGTCCACAATCGCAAATATGCGAGCCTCCACCGGGATGTTCTCGCCGCTGATCCCTTCGGGATAACCAGTCCCGTCCCAGTTTTCGTGGTGATAATAAGGAATATTCAATGCCGGTTTTAAATAGGCAATGGAAGAAAGTAATTTTCTGGCATTTGCTGGATGCTGGCGCATGATTTCCCACTCTTCATCATCTAATGACCCAGCTTTCAGAAGGATCCTGTCGGGGATGGGCATTTTCCCAATATCGTGAAGCAAGGCACCACGCCGAATATGGACCAGATCTGCTTCGGGTATGCCCATCGCTTGCGCCAGGCGTAATGTTGCTTTGGTCACACGCTGGGTATGACCTTCCGTTTCCCGGTCCCGCAGATCCAGCGCACTTGACCAGCCCATAATGGTCGTATCATAAGCCAGCGTTAACTCAGTGTTCGAGCTTTTCAATTCTGACACCAGTTGGGCGTTATCGATCGCAATGGCAGCCTGACCGGCAAAAGCATTCAGGAAACTCATCCAGCCGGGGGTAACATCCAAAACGGAGCGATGGAATATTTCCAGAACTCCCTTTAGCTGGTCTTTCGCCACGAGGGGTACGCCATAATAAACCTCGAATTCTTCAGATTTGAAATAAGGGGACCTTAGAAAATCTGATTTATTCGTCCGCATATGGTCTACATGTACGATCTGTTTATTCAAGCCAGCCATACCTGCATAACTTTGCCCCAACATCAGATGAGTGCCTTGTAAGGCAGATGTATGAAATCCGATCCCTGCGGCAAAATTTAATATCTGCGTATTGGGATCAAATATTAACACTGCTGAAGCATCCACACCCAATTGTGACCTGGTTTTTTCGAGCAAAATATTCAATATGAAATTAAGGTCCACACTGGATGTGATAGCCTGGTCGATCAAGTGCAATGCCTGAACTTGCATCAAGTTATGATTGGTTTCCTCAAACAAACGGGTGTTTTCTAGCGCAGTTGCGGCGCGTTCTGCCAGCAATTGGCTTGAGTTGATCTCCTCATTGGATGGCTGGTAAGCAATATCCTTACTTAGGGTCAGGAAACCAGTGGGGTTGCCTTCAATAACCATCGGATAAGCAAAGAATGATTTGATCTTTTTATTATTGAATACACTCCTGAGTTGCGGAGCATCCCTCTCAATATCAGAGATGATCACAGGATCTCCACTGGTGATGGAGCGCAGGATCGCAGGAAATGAGAGAATATTGCTTAGGTCTTCAGATATGCCTTGAGATAAACCATAATGAGCAACCAGGCTGGCTTTATCCATCAATTTATTTAGAACGATCACTGTGCAGGTTGTGCTTTCCATGATCCTTGCAGCAGCATTTACCAGGGTATTTAACATAGTCTGCTCGTTACGAATAGCCGTCAGCTCGATCCCCAGCCTGGTTATTTCAGTTAATCTTGTAGCACGTTTTTTTTCCGCAGCATAAAGCCTGGAGTTGGCAATAGATATCGCTACTTCGTCCGCAATGGTTGAGAGCAAATTTTGTTCAACCACTGAATAAGCATTTGGAGTGTACATTTGCACAGAGATAACACCCAAAACTATTCCACCATACAAGATCGGCACCCCAAGCCAGGAGGCAGGTAGATCCATCGTTCCCCAGACTTCTGTCGAGGGAAGATCCGTTTTTTCATTTTCAAGGTCCCGGATCAATAATGGTTTTTTATTCATGATCACGTTGGCTGTTAAACCAGTCCCCAATGTCTGTTTATACGATCTTTCGCGTGTGCCTTTATCCATATTTATCTTGAATTCAATTTCATTATTATCTATGTCATATAACGCGATAAAAAACGCATCCGAACGAATAGCCCTCATGATCTCACGGAAAATGATCTCCAACAGATCGTCCAGATTGAGGGTTGAACTAAGCGCGTTGGAGATGGTGTTCAACAATGAAAGTCGCTCGGCCTGCTGACGGATCTTTTCCTGGGCGCGCTTGCTTTCGATCGCCATAGCCACTTGTGTGGAAACAAAAGTGAGCAGATCGGCATGCGCCTGGGTGAAACGGACTCCTTCTGTGTATGTCTGGGTGACCATTGCGCCGATCGTTTTATCTCTGCTGATCAACGGAACTCCCAACCAGTCCACCGAATTGGCGCCAACCAGCTCAACTTCACCCGCCTGTAAAAGTTTTTGGAATAATTCCGGTGATGCAAATAGTGTCTTTCCTGTTCGTAAGACATAACCAGTGAGACCACGTCCTGCCTTTTTGGGTCCCGGAATTTCGTCCTGTTGATCCTGGAAATAAGGATATGTCACTATTTCATCTGCTGGATCATAAAGAGCGATGAAGAAATTCTCGACTGGCATCAATTCCGCCAGGATATGATGTATTGCTTTGTAGAGATCGTCCAAATTATCGCTAAGAATGGCGGCCTGGGAAATGGCATACATGGCAGCCTGCAATTTCTCTGCCTGCTTGCGTTCTGTAATATCAATAACAGTGCCTTCGTAAAACCTGATGGCCCCGTCTTCGTCCCGAATTGCCCTGGAGTTCTCGCTGACACTTACCAGGGATCCATCCTTTCGGGTCCAATTCCCCTCGAGATCACGGATCTCACTTTCCTGCTCGATCCTATCTTTGAAGATCTGACGGGGAGAATTCGGTGAAAAACCTTCCTGCTCAAGATTTCGGGTTGCCAGTTCTTCGATCGAAGAGAACCCTACAATTTGTAAAAATGCAGGGTTTGCAGCCAGAATACGTCCATCGGGCGTAGTCCGATAAATGCCAACCTGGGCATTTTCAAATAGTGTTTTAAAGCGCTCTTCTTCCTTTGATATTGAATCAAAAAGGAGCTGGTGTTTTTTTTGGTTTTCTGGTTGATCTTTCTGCTTAGAAACCATTTTCTCACTCAAAATTGACAACCTGCTCGATCTTATGCGGGCTCCCAGTAGCATTAATATTAATTAACAGCAAAGGTTTGAATATGCTGCTTCGTATAGCATATTCTAACATCAGTAACATCAATAAGCTATGGCCTTAATATCATGTTGATTTGGATACATTTGACCATTTCAGAGTTTTAATATGCTTGTAGAAATGGTATTTTTTCTTCACAAAACGATTTCGAGAATGACCTGTCCATTAAACAAGAACCTGACAACCCCAATTGGACTTATCCGGGATTGTCAGGTTATACACCAGGCTTTTTTTATTCAGAAGCTATTTCTTCCTTCGAATCGGAAGTTGATTGACCCAGAGCGGCGGCGATGATCTGCTCAAGGCGTGAAACCATACTGGCCGGGTCTGGATGCAAGCCTTCCACCAGTAGTGCGCTTTCATAGATCTGGTCGATGATCACTTTTTGGAGTTCGGATCCACTCTGCAAAGATAGGAGATTTTTCAGAATGGCATGGGAAGGATTAAGTTCCAGGATCTTTTTGGGGATGGCGTAATCTTTTTCCAGGTATTTATAAACCCGTTGCATTTCCGGGTTCATACTCCCCTCCGGGTCCACCAGTCGGGCAACGGATTGAGTGAGCCTCTTGGTACTGCGCACATCCGCCACCTGCTCTCCCAGTTGGGTCTTGAATATTTCGATCAACCCTTCCAGATCCTTTTCCGGTAAAGGATCATTTCCGGAAGACTTGGTTTCAGGTGTTTCCGGTAGATCTACTTCTTCGGCTGCTGCATTCTTTAACTCAAAGTCTTTGTACTTATGCAACCCCATCAACATGAACGAATCCATCGGCTCGGTCAATAACAAGACTTCCACCATGCGACTGCGGAAATAATCCAGGTGCGGGCTGCGCAGCACAGATTTGGAATCGTCCCCCACAATATAATAGATCTTCTTCTGGTCGGGTTGCATGCGCTGAATGTAATCCTCCAACGAAGACCATTCTTCGGCATGTGTGCTTGAGTGGAAGCGCAACAAGGGTTGCAATTGTTCAGCTTCTGGGGAATTGGATGCGATGCCCTGCTTAAGGAATACGCCAAACTCCTTCCAGAAGGAGGCATATTTGTCAGGTTCCTTGCGGGTCAGCTCTTCCAGGTCCTTTAAGACCTGTCTCGTTAAGATCTTTTTTAATTTTGCCATCATGCCAGTTGCCTGGATGGTTTCACGCGAGACATTTAAAGGCAGGTCTTCTGAATCCACCACGCCCTGCACGAAGCGCAGATATTCCGGCAACAGATCTTTCGAATATTCATCGATAAGAATATTCTTGGAATATAACTTAAGTCCGTCTTCCTTGCGAATGGCAAGCATGCCGCGTTCAGCTTTGGCAGGCACAAATAATAAGGCATAGACCTGCACAGGCGCATCGGTTGCCATCTGGATGTGGAAAAGCGGGTCTTCAAAGTCCAGGGTCATCTGACGATAAAAATCCTTGTATTGCTCCCCGGTCACATCCTGTTTGGATGTCCTCCAGATGGAAGTTTGCTTATTGACCTGCTGCTTGTCCTCTCCAAGATAGATCGGAAAACCTACATAATCTGAATGCTTGCGCAGGATCTCCTTCAAACGGTACTCTTCCAGAAAATCGGATGCATCTTCTTTCAGCTTGATCTCGATCGTGGTGCCGCGTTCTTTTTTCTCAGCTGGCGTTACCTGAAAATCATCCTCCCCCACTGCATACCAACTGGTGGCCTCTGCATCAATCCGGAAAGAGCGGGAGGTAACCCGCACCCAATCAGCCACCATAAAAACGGAGTAGAAACCCACTCCGAATTGCCCGATGACATTGATCAAATCAGTCTTATTCTCACCTGGGGCTTCATTGGCCGTTTTCATAAATTCGCGCGCTCCAGATTGGGCGATCGTGCCGAGATTTTCAATGATCTCGTCGTGGGTCATACCGATGCCTGTGTCAACGAGGGTGATCATATGGTTATCTTTATCTATCGAAATGTGGATTTTCAATTCCACATCCGGATCAAGCACATCGTGGTTGGTCAGCATTTCAAATCGAATTCGATTAAGCGCATCCGAGGCATTCGAGATCAGCTCTCTAAGGAAAACTTCCCGATC
>BS_KBA_SWE02_21mDRAFT_10000948_pt1 | contig 10939 bp, 9 predicted proteins | sample BalSeasSWE02_21m_FD_9196 | JGI IMG/M metagenome (IMG submission 9196)
AAGGAAGTGCAGACCGCCCGCCATGACCCCTCCCAACTGTGCGGGATCGTCCAGGCCGACGTCTCAGACGCCGAACAGGCCCGGCGGGCTGTCGAAACCGTCAGCCAGGCCGCCGGCGTTCCGGACGTGGTCATCAACTCGGCCGGGGAAACCCAACCCGGCTACATTCAGGATCTCTCATTGGAGATCTTCGAGCAGTTGATGCAGATCAACTACTTCGGTACGGTCTATGTCACCAAAGCCGTCCTGCCCGCTATGCTGAGCCGCGGCTCTGGACAACTGATCAACATCTCTTCCATGGCGGGTTACCTGGGTGTGTTTGGATACAGCGCTTACGGTGCCACAAAATATGCCGTGGCAGGTTTCTCGGAGGTTCTGCGGGCTGAAATGAAATCTCACGGCATCCGCGTTTCGGTGGCCTTCCCGCCTGATACCGATACGCCACAACTGGCCTACGAGGAACCGTTCAAACCAGCCGAGACAAAGGCCATCTCGGGCAATGCCAAAGCCCTGTCGGCTGACTTGGTGGCCGGCGCCATCCTGCAACAGGCCGAGAAAGGCCGCTTCCTGATCTTCCCCGGCACGGATTCGCGCCTGTTCTACCTGATGACCAGCAAATTGCCCAAGAGCCTGGTCTTCGCCATCCTGGACATGATGGCCAGCTCTGCAAAGAAAGGCAAGAAGGTTTAAGCAACTCCAATTATTTCCCTAATGCGAAAGGCTTTTAAATGGAGTAGTGATCTTTGCATTGAGGATCAGACCCACCCACCAGACCGGAGGATGCAATGGACATTTTTGAGAAATGCTCGCAGTACACCACTGCCAAAGAGGTCATGCAGGCTGGATATTACCCCTACTTCCTGGCATTGACCGAGAACGAAGGCACCGAAGCGGTTTTCCACGGGCAGCGCCTGATCATGTGCGGATCGAACAATTATCTCGGCTTGACCACCCATCCCAAAGTGCGCCAGGCCGCCCTGGATGCCATTCAACGCTACGGCACCTCCTGCACCGGGTCACGCTTCCTGAACGGTACCATCGAATTGCATGAGCAGTTGGAGCGTGAGATGGCGGAATGGGTCGGCAAGGAAGCCGCCCTGGCCTTCTCGACCGGCATGCAGACCAACCTGGGCACCATCAGCGCCTTGGTCGGCAGCGAGGACGTGGTCATCCTGGATAAACAGGACCATGCCTCTATTGTGGATGGTGCCAGACTGGGCTGGGGGGATACCCTGCGCTATCGTCATAATGACATGGCGGACCTGGAGCGTGTTTTGAAAAAAGCCCCGCCGGAGGCAGGCAAACTGGTGGTGGTGGACGGCTTGTACAGCATGGAAGGCGATCTTGCTCCCCTACCCGAGATCATCCCGCTCTGCAAGAAATACAAATCCCGCTTGATGGTGGACGACGCCCATGCCATGGGTATTCTCGGTGGAGGGCGAGGCACGGCTGCCCATTTCAACCAGACGGCTGGCGTGGATCTGATCATGTCTACCTTCAGCAAATCATTTACATCTCTGGGTGGTTTCATCGCCGGAGACGAGGATGTCGTCCACTATATCAAGCACCACGCCCGGGCCATGATCTTCAGTGCCAGCATTCCGCCCGCCAATGCCGCAGCAGCCTTGGCTGCCCTGCACGTGATGCAAGCGGAACCGGAGCGCATCCAGCGTGTTAACGACATTGGCACCACCATGCGCAAGGAATATAAACGTCTTGGATTCGACATCGGCAAATCCGAGACCCCCATAATCCCCATATTCATCGGGGACGATATGCGCACCCTGACGATCTGGAAGGAACTCTTCAACGCCGGCATCTTTGTCAACCCGGTGCTTGCCCCAGCTGTCCCCGAAGGACACCAGCTCCTACGCACCAGTTACATGGCCACCCACACCGATGAACAGATGAGCCGCGTTCTGGAGACCTTTGAAAAAGTTGGCAAACAGGTTGGATTGATCTCCTGAAGATTTCTGTTTGGCCAATTTATAGGTATTTCTCTGGTTGGTCACAGGATGAGAATAATATGAGTAAACGATTTCTGCTCTGCTCACAATTTGCTCATACAAAAAAAACAATAGTCTTGAATCTGTAACAAAACCCGCCACTTATGTTACTTACTTTGAAGTAACTACCCAAGTGGTTTGCAATGGCCTATAAGTCTATGAAATTGGAGTTGAATTTTAACCCTGGCCAGTTCACAATCCACCTGCAAGAGAAATATGAATAAATAGTAAAATTCGAATGAAAAATCAGAGTTCATTATGAGATATATAGTTACGCAGTTGGAAAGGCTTAGGTGGTATGACCCTGAGGTGTGTAAGTCCTAATATTATTGTATATTTTGATCCGAAATTTATCCTATTGCCCTGCCACGCCAGTTAAATATTCGATCGTCTTCTCGAACAGGAGTGTTTTGGCAGCCTGACCTGTGTTGCTTCCTGTTCCCTCAGGTGTGCCAAGCGCTATGGCAGCAGTTTTGGTTGATTCCCTGTCTATCTGACTGAGAGTATTGCCAGAACCAGGGACTTTGGTCACACCCGGGATCGGGGTGGGTAAAACAATACCAAATTCAGCGTAAAAAGCATTTAGGGCTGTGTTGGTTAATTTCATAACGGCAATGGCCTGCAATTGTTCAGCACTCAATCCTGCTACGATTTGATCTTGTACTGCAGTCAATTCTTCCTCAGCAGCGGTAGTATCTCCGCTCAGAGCGATGACTGCCTGCCAGAGAGGAATTAATGTTTTCGCCTGTTCGGGAGTTATGGCATTGGCTGTGCCTTCCAGTTTGATCGTGCCAAATGCCAGTTGATTGCGCAGGCTGGTCGCATCCGTGTAATCGCTGTTGAGGTATTCCCCAGCCAGAGATACAGAGGTTGGCTCAGCGGGAGTGGATGAACATGCCATAAGCAGCGAGGCTGTGACAGCCAGGATAATGAGAGAGCGAGTGATTTTCATATTAGTATTCCTTGTGTGTAAGTCATTCATATAAAGTGGTTTTATCGCGACATATTTTGTAAATAACTGATAAGCGTGTTAAGCATGACGGTAGATACACCGTTACCGCCAGTAGATCCCGAAGTAACTCCTTCGGCAGCCTGTCTGGCAGCGCGCTCTTCAGCCGTCATGCCGCTGCCGCCGCCTTGTCCTGAGCCAGGTTGCCCCGATCCACTACCCAAAGATACGCCATTGGCTGACGCCCAGGTTTGAATGTCATCGGAGACCAATTTCATCTCGCGAATGGCAGTCAATTGCTGCGGGGTGAACGTGGCTTCGATCTGCCCCAGCACAGCATTGACTTCGACCTGGGCGCTGTTGCCTGCCTGTGTCATGTTGATTAGCGCTTGCCACAATGGCAGCATGGTTTGAGCCTGTTCAGGTGATATGGGGTTATTCGTCTCAGCCAATTTCAATGAACCTAAAGTCAACTGCAAACGGGGAGAAAGTGCGTTTTCATAACTGGTATCCAAATTAGGGCTGATGTACGTATCCGCATTTTCAGATAAGGCGGGAGTGGTTGGAGTACCACAAGCTGTCAATGCCAAAGATAAGATCACAGTGAGTAATAATAAATTTTTCATGGTTTCCTCTTTATAATATGCGGGTGATTGGATTATTCGCGGCGCAGGGCTTCGATCGGATCGAGTTTGGCCGCGATGGTCGCTGGATAATAACCAAAGAAGATGCCGACTATGGCAGCTGCCCCAAAGGCCAGGGGGATGGAGATGGGAACAATTTCCATCCGCATGGTTCCAAATTGTCCTAACAAATACGAGCCGCCGACGCCTATAAGCACACCCATCAAACCACCTGCCAGACTAAGGATGACGGCTTCGATCAGGAACTGTGTCAAGACATTGGACTGACGCGCACCCAGTGCCTGGCGCAATCCGATCTCGCGCGTCCGCTCTGTAACGGAAACCAGCATAATATTCATAATTCCTATGCCGCCCACAATGAGAGAGATGCCTGCCACCCACGCCAACAGGTCTCGAAATGCGGCTGTAGTGGCTTCCTGTGTTGCAATGATATCCTGCTGGGTTTGTACAGTGAAATCGGGTTTGGCTGGGTCAACATCGTGACGTTCCGCCAGGAGGGCTGTGGTTTGTGCAATCACACTTGAGATTTTTTCCTGGCTTTCTGCCTTGAGATAGATGGTGCGAACCGATTCGGTACGGAGCGGGGATGTGGTCATGTATTTCTGGAAGACCACGCTTATCGGCATGTAAATGCGCCCATCATAATCCACATCTGCCACGATACCTTTTGACGCCATCACACCGATAACGGTCAATTTAGTTGAGCCGACGGTGATGGTTTGCCCGATGGCGCTTTCTTCCCCAAATAGATCATTTGCGATACCTGAGCCAAGCACAACCAATTTTGCCTTGCGGTCATCTTCATCCACAGTGAAGTAACGTCCCTCTGCAACCTTATAATCACGCACATCAGGGAACTCAGCCGTTGTACCGATAATGGCAATGGATTCAAGGGTATTACTGCTGAAACGCACGTTTTGTGGTGCAGGAGATTGTTCAGGAGAAATACCTGTGATTCCAACAACTTGTTCTGCGATGGCAGTAGCATCATCCAGTAACAGGGTGCGTGAAGCGCCAGGGGTACCACGCATGGGTGAGACAATGATCAGGTTCGCACCCAGGGCATTGATTTGTTCAGCAATGGATGCTTCCGCACCCGCACTGACTGCCAGCATAATGATGACCGAAGCCACACCGATAATGACACCGAGGGTGGTGAGAAAAGAACGGACCTTATTGAGCATCAGTCCTTCCCAGGCGATGCGGTATATTTTTTTAAATTTCATAGCAATCCTCTATTTATGCAAACCCAAACATGGATTGGAACCATCGCGTCCATCGGAAAGTATCTTCCCATCTTTTACGCAAATGATTCGTTGGGCATGAGCGGCAATATCTGGTTCATGCGTCACCATGACGATCGTTGTGCCGTTTTTATGAAGACCATGCAGAATGTCCATGATCTCAACGCTGGATTTGGAGTCGAGATTACCTGTCGGTTCATCCGCCAATATCAATGGTGGATGATTGACCAGGGAACGAGCGATCGCAACGCGTTGTTGTTGTCCACCAGATAATTGATTGGGACGGTGATGCAGACGATCTCCCAGTCCGACCGCAGTCAGAGAGTCAATGGCTTGGGATTCAGCCTGCTCATCGCTCATCTCATTGACGTTGTACAACATGGGTAAGGTTACATTGGATAAAGCAGTCAATCGAGGCAACAAGTTGAACGACTGGAAAATAAACCCCAGTTTTTCGTTGCGCACTTCAGCCAATTCATCCTTGCTCATCTGGCTCACGTCGCGCCCATCGAGTATGTATTGACCAGCGCTGGGCCGATCCAAACACCCGATGATATTCATCAATGTGGATTTTCCAGAACCTGAAGGACCCATGATGGCAACGAACTCGCCGATTTCGACTTGCACATCCACTCCACCTAAAGCATGCACTGCAGCCTCATCCACCCCATAGACTTTGGTCAACCCTGAAATTTCGATCAAATTATTATTCATGACATATTCCTGAATGGATCACGTTTCGGTGTGATCTATTTAGTCTCAATTGTTCCTGTGCTGACCACATCGCCGGCTTTAACTCCGCTCAAAATTTCAGCATTGGCGTAATCGCGTAAGCCTACAGTGACAGGGGTCATAATCAACTGCCCGTCTGCTTGAACGATAAAGACCGCATAGGACCCGGGGGTCAATTCACGCAGTGCCTGGACCGGTACGATCAATGTTTGGAGCGACTCACCTGCGATTACTTCTACATCCACGGTCATGCCCGATAGGATGATCGTATCCGTTTCTATGAGCAGTGTTGCCCAGACGACGATCACGGGTGTACCGTCAACGGTTTGCAGGGCAGGCTCCACTGATATGATCTTTCCTTCCATCGGTAAGTCAGGATAAGCGTCCAAAGAAAAAGCGACACGGTTTCCCACAGCTACTTTATTTGCATCGGTTTCATCCAAATAGAAACGTACTTGCAGATCTTGTGTGGTTGCAAGGTTCATAATCGCCGATGTGCCAACGGTCTGACCGACGATCGCATCCAGGTTGGTAACTGTGCCGGAAAAAGGGGCAACGATAGTTATGTCGGACAGTTTCATCTGGGCATCAATTAGTGCGCTTTCGCTATCCCACAATTGTTTCAATTCGGGACCAATATAGATGTTTTCGGGTAACGGTTCTTTCTTAATGGCTGCCAGGTATGACTCGGCAGCAGCCACGTTTGCTGCAGCGACAGCCACTTCATTATCAAGGGCGAACTGTTCAGTCTCTGATGGTGTTCCAAGATACCAGTCCATTGCCGTGAGAATATTGTTGCGTGCAGTGATGGCTGTTGAAAGCGCTGCCAAAGCAGTGGCCCGGCGCAGATCATCTTCCGGAAGAGAAGCAACATCATCAAAACTGGCCTGAAGCCTGTCAACTTTTTCTTGTGCCAGGATCAAGTCTGCATTGACAACATTGATCGTACTGTCGCTGGCACGATAACCCTCCTGCTGGACCAGGTTGTTATAATTGGCAACCTGCAGAGCATCCTGGGCTTTGATAAGTGCCTGTTCAGCCGAAGCAATTGCATACGGCGAAGTTAAATACTCCAGGTTGCGTTCGGCCTGCAAGATCTGGCTGCGGATATCAGTGTCGACTTGGCGCGCCAGGATATCGCCTTCCTCAACCTTGTCTCCCACCTTCACGTTGATTTCTGCGATCAAGCCACCAGTCTTAAATCCAAGAGCAACTTCCTGCGCAGGTACTACTGTACCTGCACCCGAGGCGGTTAGCACGATATCTCCAGTACGGACTTTGGCGGTCTGTAATTCTGGAGCAGCGGTTTCATCTGTTGCAAACGTCTGGGTGAAATATAAGGCAGCACTGATAATTGCTGCAAGTACAATACCTGCTAATACAAGGTTGGAACGTTTCTTGAAGAATTTCATTAATGACTCCTGATTGGCTGATCTATTGTTTCTAATTATGATAAACAATATGCGTAAAGGAATCATGGACACAATGTAAAGGTTATGTAAAGGTCTAACCCACTAATTCTTGGTTTATTTACTGATATCGGAGATGGACTTTGGTTTTCTGACAAGATGCTGGTGATCTGCTCCAACTTACTGGATATTCTGAGTAAGGTTTTATTATTCACCAATAGTCTTTCTAAATCCCGATGTAATAGGATCCTGTCACTATGTTTTTCATATGACTGGAAAACACCAGACTTAATAAAAAAGCTTGGCTACCGGTCGAAATGTTATTACCCCAATTCTGTTTGTCAAGAAGATTATTAGAAAGGCAGTTTTACGGATGAGAGTGAGAAGGAAGTGAATACTGAATGGTGAAAAACTGGAAAGCACAGCGTGTTTTCTGTTGTTTCAGATGATTAACATGGTTTGGAACCGGTAAGAATAGTCTATCCGCATTCCACATCAATTAATAAAAAAACCTACAAAAACACGCTTTTAATCTGAAAACATAAGGGTTTTATCGAGCTTGGTTTTGGTCCATTGGATGAAAGAAAAAGCAGTTTAATCCTCTAACAGTTAAGATTAAAGTAGTTACAGTAGCAGCGAAAAGGGACTTAATTGTGATTATTAAAATAAATTTTGAAGCCAAGAATCTAACAAAAAAAAGCAGGACCATATCTTCTGTTTGAAAATGCAAAGACCATGGTTTTTTTGAACTCATTAACAATATTTCCCCAAAATTCTTCACCAGCTGTACGTAAACAATGGTAATTTTGTTTTGACTCTGAATTCAGATATTTTACAATCAGAGAGTATTTAAATGGTTTGCTTGTTGATATTGCGTTCCGATGAGGCTGACCTCGATCTCGACCATCTTGATAATGCCGAACGGCTGAGGGCAGGCAGAATGCTGCGATAGAAGAATATTTCCTGAAAGGGGTTGACCTGTGAATTGCATAAAAAAAACTTCCGAAGCCTGCGGGAGATGCCCACTTGTGGACATCCAACATTCCGGCTTCGGAAGTCTCATAATATTGGAATTTTATCGAAAGAATTATCTCGCGTTACCTTTGCGTTGACCTTTTTGAGCCATCATGTTTTGGTAGGTGCCGTCTACAACACAGTCGCCACTTCCATCACAAATACCAGCACCATAACCTGTGGCAGGGTTATCATTTCCGTGTAATTTCAACCAATCTGCCATCTCTTGCGTAATCAGTCCATCTGCCACCGCCTGGGTAACTGCATCGGCGCGGGCCTCCACGAGCATGGTGTTGATAGTTGCATAGTCATAGCCGAGACTCAGGGCAATATCCGAGAAAGTCTCACCATCATCCAGGTGGACCGTCAGTTCATCAACACTGATCCCCAGGCTGACTGCCAGATTTTCATGAATCAGATCATCCAGTACGCCTTCCACAGTAGTCGACATTTCAAGAGGTACACCGGTGTTAATTTGGCCCTGGTTTCCGTTACTGCCACCATTACCCCCAACTGGCCCGCCGCCATTTCCCTGACCGCCAGCCGCGAGCGCTGGACCGACCACTGAAAAACTTAATACCGCTATACCCAAAACAGCTGCCACTAAAAAGAATTTCTTGTTCATTTTATTACTCCTTATTTTTAATTTGAGTCCCGTATTGGACTGATATCAATATAACCCGCCATTGTGGAGATGGAGTATAGAGAATGTAAAGAATTCGATAAGGAAAATAGTGGTTTATTGGGGCGTAAAAGAAATATTATATGTAAGACAATAATAAACCTACATAATGATTAAAGACCACTACCTGGGTGGAATCCCCGGTAGATAGGGTAAATTAATCTTGCAGAGAGGCAAGCACTTGCAGTTTCCGTTCAACAAGACCAGTGGTTATTTTTTCCAGGTGAGCATGGGCGTGCTGGCAACACTGATCAGCAACATTATCTTTGATGAAGGCCATCAGGAAGGTACAGCTAAAAGATGTAATCCAAAAAAAGCTGTGTAACATGTGTTCATTATTTTAGTTTGCTTTATGTGATGAATTAAAGGTATATATCACTAGGTTTGGGAAAAACGGCAATACCTATACAGCCATAGGCGCAACTGAAATGATCAAAGTCAAAATTGCCAATATCAAAACTGATGATTCAGTGATCCTGTTCCGAATTGACAGTGGTTTTTGATGACAGAATTATTGAAACGATCGAATCGCTGGGTTGAACGTATTTGATAAAGGGAAAAGTATATCCAACACTGACTTCACAAGTAACTGATCCATACATTTTATTTGTTAAACGTGAAGATGGTAGGGAAAATTCTGAGCTTTTTGTGAAACTTAACACATGGGACAAAGACAAAAATTTGTAGTGTCTCAGTTATTGAAACCAGAAAAAGAAAGGACACAATTATCTCGCTTAGAAGGTGACGGATTCGAATACTTCTTCTTTGTGACCAACACTGAACCGCCTTCAGAAAAAGTGAGTATTTCTTACGAAAAATGTGGCAATGCTGATAACTATATCAAGGAAGCCAAGTACGATATGGTAGTTGGACATCATTTGCCCAAAATGATTTGGGCAATTGATGCAGTTTTTCAGACGATGATGCTTTCAAATAATCTGTTTTTACAGTTCAAATTAGATTCTCTATACATTTCAGAATAACGGCAGCAAATCAAGACATTCCGCTTAAAGTATGTTATTCTGGCCGGAAAGATCATCATAACTGCAAGAAATGTGANNATGAAGCTCTCGGAAAAATATCCGTATAAAGATGGATTTGAAAAAAGCTTGTCGTAAGAAGATTTAATCGAATATTCCGGTGTTGGCTTAAATGTGTTTGACTAGGTCTGTTTACCGTACAAGAAAATACTGCTTTACAAGAAATATTCGTAAAAATTCAAGTCAAGGTCGGTGACGGAAATGGTACAATATAAAAAGAATACCAAAAATTCTTCGCCTATTGGACGGAAATGAAGGTATTTGTGTTTTGACGTGGAATTCAGGATTTATATTTGTAGGAAATAGATATGTCATTACCTGATTCTGAAATCGTTGTGATGATTTCCCAAAATGGTATGGGAGATTCCGAACCGGAGTTGCAGCTCAAGCTGATCAGCACCTATTTAAAATTGCTGGATGAGAACAATATTCTTCCAGCTGCCATCTGCTTTTATACCAATGGCGTCCGCCTGGCGGTTGAAGATTCACCGGTTCTGGATTCGCTTGGATCATTGGAAGCCAAAGGTGTGCGCCTCATCTTGTGCAGCACTTGCCTGAATTTTTTCGATCTTGCGGATAAGGTAAAGGTAGGAATTGTCGGGGGCATGACCGATATCATTGAAGCCCAGCGCTTGGCAGGTAAAGTGATCTCACTTTAAGATCTCATTTGCTCTCGCGACTGCCAACCACCCAGATAGCTTCCGGGAAGGGCTGGTCAGATACCAGGATGAGATTCCTCCATCGTTAGCCCCGGAATGCCCGCTTCCAGTCGAGGGTACGGTCGGGATATAGTTCGATCAGGGCGATGACGCGCCCATTGAGCATGTGCGGGAAAAAAGCCAGCTGAGCTTCAAAGTTGAGGCACACGGTATACCCGAATGCAGACAGATCCTGCTTCAGAATAGCGTTCCATTGGGTTTCAAATGCATCTGCCAGAGCTTTTCTAATATTTAGATAATTTCTGCCACCAAACTTGTGCTTCAGCTTCGGGCGAACAGGAATTTTCCAAGGGTATAGTTCCAATAATTGGAAGCATCTTGCAGGCGACTTCCTGCAATTCAGGACGAATAATCACCAGACCAATCCGGTAATGAGAGTTTCTCAATACTGGCAATGCAGAATTCCATCCTGTTCCATCAAGGAATTCAAGGGGTCCGAGTTCATCCACAATGAATAGGTCACGAGGAAAACTGGTCTCAAGGACGTGATTTCCCCATTC
>BS_KBA_SWE02_21mDRAFT_10000949_pt1 | contig 10937 bp, 12 predicted proteins | sample BalSeasSWE02_21m_FD_9196 | JGI IMG/M metagenome (IMG submission 9196)
CAAATCCACAGAGTTGGGCCGTCGACCCCGCATATCCACTTCGACAGTATCCCCATCCACTGTAACCGTGGCGCCGGCCAGTCTCAGTTTCGCCAGAATGGCGTCAAGATTCTCGGGGCGAACCTTGCGTACCTTCACCCTGCCCCCGGTTATTGCCGCCGCAAGCAGGTAGGTACCCGCCTCTATCCTGTCCGGCAAGACCGTATACTCGGCACCCTTCAGGTTCTCGACTCCGTCAACCACGATAGTATCTGTGCCGGCACCCGAAATTCGGGCGCCCATGCCAATCAGGAAATTGGCCAGGTCAACCACCTCGGGCTCCCTCGCCGCATTTTCGATAGTCGTCTGTCCATCGGCCAGGGTGGCGGCCATCAACAGGTTCTCGGTACCGGTTACCGTGACCGTATCCAAAACCAGTCGGGCACCACGCAAACGCCTTGCCCTGGCGCGAATATAACCATTGTCTATCTGTATTTCAGCGCCCATTTCGCGCAACCCTGCCACGTGCAAGTCCACCGGCCTCGCCCCGATAGCGCAACCTCCGGGCAGTGATACATCGGCCCGACCATAGCGCGTCAGCAAGGGACCCAATACCAGTATGGAGGCGCGCATGGTTTTAACCAGTTCATAGGGCGCTTCCAGCTTGTCTACGCCCGAGGCATCCACTTCGATGCCCATCTGGTCATGTACCGTGACCTCAACGCCCATGCGGCTTAACAGCTCAATGGTGGTGGTCACGTCCCGCAGATGGGGAATATTGCGTAACAGGACCGGCGTTTCGGCCAGCAAGCAACCTGCCAGGATAGGCAGGGCGGCGTTCTTTGCGCCGGAGATGATGACTTCGCCGTCCAATCGCCGACCGCCGGTTATTTTAAGTTTGGTCACATCAATCCTGCTCTTTACCGGGTCCGCGAGCGGCCAACTCCTGCGGAGTCATCGCCTGGATCGACATGGCATGAATCTCTCGCCCCATCAAGGCTCCAAGTGTCGCGTAAATCATCTGATGCCGGCGTATTCTGGCCTGACCCTCGAACTCCTGACTGATCACCAGCGCCTCGAAATGGGTGCCATCGTCGCTTAGCACTTTCACGCTGGCGCATGTCAGCCCCCCGCTGATCAAAGTCTCAATTTCTTCGCACTGCATCTTGCTCTCCATAGTCCCGCGGACCAATAATCCGCCCGGGCGCCTGTCGGGAGCAGGATTGTAACGAAAATACCCGAACATGGTTGGCCCCTGTTACTAAAATCCCTCTCACAACAGTTCCTATCTACCGTGTATGATTGGGACGAGCCGCCAAAATCAGCGACAACTTTACCTATTATAAAAACAGATGATAAGTAGACCAAGAACCAGTCCAGACCTGTTCTCGCATCACCGTCACTGGCGCTCTCCGGCAAAAAACCCGGGGAAGGCCCCGGTATGCTGATATTTTCCGCAGCCTTGCTCGCGGGCTTTCTGTTGCTGGTCTGGGGCGCAGACCGTTTCGTGCTTGGCGCTGGTGCCGCGGCACGCAACATGGGCATTTCACCGCTGATTATCGGCCTCACCATCGTCGCCTTTGCGACCTCGCTTCCCGAGGTCCTGGTGTCCGTGACCGCCTCGCTCCAGGATGCGCCCGGCTTGGCCATTGGCAACGCCGTGGGTTCCAACATAGCCAATATCGCCCTGGTACTGGGCGTCACTGCCATTGTCTGCCCGATCAAGCTGGAATCCGAAACCCTGCGCAGAGAAATACCGGCCTTGCTGGCGGTTACCCTGTTACTGGTCATGCTGTGCATGGATGGCTACATCGGCCCCGTGGACGGCTATGTACTCATGGGCAGCCTGGGACTGCTGATGTACTGGATCGCCAAAATCGGGTTCCGGTCGGCAACAAGCGACCCAATGCGCAAGGAATACGATGAGGAAATCCCCTCTGACGTAAAGACGGGCGCGGCGGTTGGCTGGCTGATCCTGGGGCTGGCCGTGCTGTTGCTGGGCGCCAATGTGCTTGTCTGGGGGGCCGAGGAAATCGCCAGGGCGATGGGAGTCAGTGACGTTATTATCGGCCTCACCATAGTTGCGGTGGGCACCAGTCTTCCGGAACTGGCGGTCACGCTGGTAAGCGCCCTGAAAAACGAACATGGCCTGGCCATCGGTAATGTCATAGGCTCAAACATGTTCAACACCCTGGCGGTGATTGGTCCAGCCGCCGCGATTCATCCGATAGTCCTGGGCAACCGAATGCTGACCTTGCATTTGCCTGTCATGATAGGCCTGACTCTGGTTCTGTTCGCCATGACCTACGATTTCGGCGGACGAGGCAAGCTCCATCGCGGTGAAGGCCTGGCCCTGGTGGCAGTATTCGCCGCCTACCACTACTATACCGTTAGCTTCACGCTGTAACGCAGGGAGCGAGATACAGCGCAAAGCATCGTCCTCCAATGCCGGGTTACCCCATGCCAATAAAAGATCAAGATCGCATTAAGACACTGGCACGCAAGGTCCTGCACACTGAGGCTGGCGCGGTGACAGCCCTGATGGAACGTATAGATCAAGACTTTGTCCGGGCCTGCGAGATTTGCCTGGAATGCAAGGGCCGGATCGTAGTGATAGGCATGGGCAAATCCGGTCACATTGGTAGCAAGATTGCTGCCACCCTTGCCAGCACTGGCAGCCCCGCTTTTTTTGTTCACCCGGGTGAAGCGAGTCATGGTGACCTGGGTATGATTACCGGTCCCGACGTGGTGTTGGCTATTTCCAATTCCGGTGAAACCAGAGAGTTGATCACCATTCTGCCCATGATAAAACGCCTGGGCGTGAAGCTGATCAGCATGACCGGAAACCCAAACTCGACGCTGGCCAAGGTTGCGGACGTCAATCTGGACGTAAGTGTGACGGAGGAGGCCTGCCCGCTTAACCTGGCACCTACGGCCAGCACAACCGCCACGCTGGCGTTTGGGGATGCCCTGGCCGTGGCCCTGCTTGAGGCACGTGGATTTACCGAGGAGGACTTTGCGCGCTCCCACCCGAGCGGTAGCCTGGGCCGTCGCTTGCTATTGCGTGTGGGGGACCTCATGCATACCGACGAGGGAATTCCGCGTATCTCTGCCAGCGGACCGCTGAGTGAAGGCCTGCTGGAGATGACACGCAAGGGTCTTGGCATGACCACCGTCTTTGATGAACGCGATCACCTGGTGGGGGTATTTACCGATGGCGACCTGCGTCGCGCCATCGATCAACCCCTGGATCTACGAACCACCCTGATGCGTGACGTCATGACGCCAAGGGGGCGCACTATTCGGCCCGACCTGCTTGCAGCAGAGGCTGTGCGTATGATGCAAACCTACCAGATCACGTCTTTGCTGGTGGTCGACGAAACGGATGAGCTGGTGGGGGTGCTGCACATCCAAGACCTGCTACGCGCCGGCGTGATGTGAGGGCTAGGGATGTCTGGGCTGCGCTCCGCGACAGCACTTTGCAGCAGACTGGCGCTACAATAAACCTGCTCCGTGCCCGGCACGGGATGACTCCTGAGAAGCGCGAGGAAACACGGCATGTCGCAAATCAGTGATCCCTCCTCCATTACCCTCGTGGCGTTCGACGTGCACGGTGTATTCACAGACGGACGCTTCCTGATGGGTCCGCAAGAAGAGGAATACCAGACCTTCCATACCCGGGATGGGCATGGCATCAAGGGCGTGCTGGCTCCCGGACGACAGGTCGCAATCATTTCAGATCGAAATTCGCAGGCGGCAGAGCTTGGTGGGGAGCGCATCGTCCAGTCCTGTAAGGACAAGCAAGCAGCATCGACGGCACTGCTCGACCGGCGGGCCATTTCTCGACAGAACGTCGTCTTTATGGGTGATGACCTGCCTGACCTGGAAGTCATGCGCAGTGCGCGTCTGCCGGTGACCGTATTGGATGGCGCCCCCGAAATCCGTGCAGTGGCGAGAATAGTAACAAGGGCGCCCGGTGGTCATGGCGCCATCAGGGAATTCTGCGACTTGCTCCCCGGCAACACGGAACACCAGGCATGCGGAACCTGATCTATTTCATTGTGCTTTTGGCTGCCGTAGCCGCAAGCTGGTGGCTGGCTCGCAGCCTGTCGAAGGACGATGTCATCGGCAAAGGTGACCGCAGCGAGCCAAAAAGAGGATTCTACCTGCGCGGCGCAGTGCTTTACGGAACCAGTGAGGATGGCTCACCACGATATACCTTGAAAGCCAATCGTATTGACCAGAATATTGCGGAGGATCGCTTTGACGCAACCACCATTCAACTTAAACTGAATGACCCGGATGGCCCACCCTGGCTTGTTCAAGCCGATCAGGCAATGATCCCATCGGACCAGGCCTTTATTCAGCTCAACGGGAGGGTCAGTGCACGCCGAGACCAACCTGACCCGACCTTTAGTCTGGAATCGGAGAGCATGCGTTTGCTGAACGAAGAAAGGGTGGCGCAGACCAGTGATGCAGTAATTATTCGCTACGGCCAACAACAACTGACGGCAGTTGGGATGCGGGCGTATTTCAATGAAGACAGGGTCGAACTACAATCGATGGTACATGGCGATTTCATTCCCTAGACTAATCTCAAAGGCAACCCTGCTGCTGGTGATTCTGAGCGTCACACCGGCCTGGGCTGTACTGACTGGATCCCGACTTCCAATTTCCCTGGATGCCGACTCCTCAGACATTGATCGGCGCAATGATCGACTGGTGTTTCGTGGCGTAAGTATTTCCCAGGGCGATCTGGGGATTGAAGCAGATGAAGCTGTGGCATCCACCCTGGATTTCGCCAACAGCGAATGGCTATTCACCGGCAATGTCAAGATTCGCATGAATACGGCCAGCATAGAGGCCGACGAAGCGACTATGCAGTTCAGCGGCTATCGCCTTTTGACAGCAGTGATACGAGGGCAGCCGGCCGAGTTTCGCCAGGTGGAAGCTGACCAGAGCCTGACCGAGGGCCACGGTCGCCTGCTCGAATACATGGCAGACCCGGCCGTAGTACGTCTTTCAGAGAATGCCTGGCTAAGCGAATCGGGTAAGGAAATAAGCGGGAACGTCTTAACTTACAGCCTGACTGAAGAACGCGTCATCGCCAGCTCCAGCGTGGAAACCGGGGAGCGTGTGCGTATCCTGATAACGCCGGAGGGTATGAAGCAGCTTTCTGACATGGACCTGGGCCCTGAACCAGACCCGGCGCCCGAGCCTGTCGACGCTACCGGGGAAAAAGACAAGCCGGAAGCGCAGAAGCCTCCGGATACCCCTGACCACCAATGAGCAAGTTAATCGTCAAGGATATCGCCAAGCGTTTCGGCGCCCGCCAGGTGGTTAAGAGTGTGTCGCTGGAACTGCGCAGCGGCGAGGTGGTGGGTCTGCTGGGCCCAAACGGGGCAGGCAAGACGACCGCTTTCTATATGATTGTCGGTCTTATTCCCTGTGATCAGGGAAGCATCCTTCTGGATGACGCCGACCTGACAAACCTGCCCATGCACAGGCGGGCCAGGTTGGGACTCGGGTATCTGCCACAGGAAGCATCTGTATTTCGAAACCTCAGCGTGGCCGACAACATCATGGCCATACTCGAAACTCGTAAGGGGCTGGACCAGGCAGAAAGGGAGCGGCGACAGGAAGAACTCATGGAAGAGTTACATATCGGCCACTTGCGCAATAGCCCGGGCATGGCCTTGTCGGGAGGCGAGCGCCGGCGGGTAGAAATTGCTCGCGCCCTGGCGGCCGATCCGCGTTTCGTTTTGCTGGACGAACCTTTTGCAGGCGTGGACCCGATATCGGTGATTGATATCCAGCGCATTATTCATCACCTGAGCCAGCGAAAAATCGGTGTGCTAATCACTGATCACAATGTACGCGAGACCCTTGGTATATGCGGACACGCCTACATTCTCAGTGAAGGTACAGTCATCGCCGCGGGCAAGCCCGACGAAATCGTTGCCAATCAAAATGTCCGTCAAGTGTACCTGGGAGAGGATTTCCGACTGTAGATCCCGGGCCATATACTGTCCCTGGGTCGCAGATAGTTACAGCAAGGATAAACACCAGGGGAATGACCATTAGTATCAGTCAAATTCGAAGGAACTGTTCTTGCTGAAGCCCAGCCTGCAACTCAGACTCGGTCAGCAACTGACCATGACACCCCAGTTGCAACAGGCCATACGCCTTTTGCAACTACCGGTAATGGACCTGCAATCCCATATCCAGGAGGCACTGGAAACCAACGTCATGCTTGACGTTGAAGAGCCAGCGGGTGAAACCACCATTGACGAAACCCCTGATGCCGTTCAGGTGGATGAAATACCGACGCCCGAACAAGAATTCAACGAAGTTGAGACCAACTGGAGTGACCGCAACATTACGGCCGGGGTGGACTCGGGTTACAACCCCGGTGAACCCAGGCCCGAGCGGGATCTGGAGGACCAAAGCGGAAATAGCCTCAGGGAGCACCTCTCCTGGCAGTTGGAAATGGAGCGGCTGGATCCGCACAAGCACATGATGGGCCAGGCGATTATCGATGCAATAAACGATGACGGTTATCTGGTCGACAACCTTGAGGAAATACGGGAAACGCTGCGGCCGGACCTGGATGCGGGGTTGGACCAGCTGGAAGCCGTGCTGATGCTGGTGCAGAAATTCGACCCCAGCGGTGTTGCCGCCCGCGACCTGAGCGAGAGCCTAGGCCTGCAACTGCGTCAGCTTGCTCCAGATACTCCCGGTCTTGAGTTGGCCATGAACATCGCAAAAGAATATCTCGAGCTTGTTGCGCAGCAGCAATTTGCTGTCCTGCGGCGCAAGCTGCATTGCGCAGAGGATGAATTGGATCATGCAATCCTGTTAGTCCGTGCCTGCCACCCCCGGCCTGGATCTACTATCGGTTCGGGCAGGACGGAATACGTCATTCCTGACGTCTATGTACGAAAAATTGACAACCACTGGCTAGTCGAGGTCAACTCAAGCGTAGCCCCGCGACTATGCGTAAACGCCACTTACGCTGGCGCAATAGGACGCGGCACCGATCACACAGTGCTGAGGACTCAATTGCAGGAAGCCCGCTGGCTGGTACGCAGCCTCGAAATCAGGGATGAAACCCTGGTCAAGGTAGCCCGTTGTATCGTGCAAAGGCAGCAGGAATTTCTGGATCATGGCGAAGTGGCCATGCGACCACTGGTGTTGCGTGATGTTGCCGAAGAGGTGGGTATGCATGAGTCAACCATTTCCCGAGTCAGCGCCAACAAGTTCATGCACACCCCTCGGGGCATCTTCGAATTTCGCTTTTTCTTCTCCAGTCATGTTTCAGGGGATGACGGCAGTGAGCACTCCGCCGTCGAGGTGCGTGCTCGCATCAAGCAAATGATTGGGCAAGAAAATCCTGGAAAGCCATTAAGCGACAACAAGATCGCGAAGGCTCTGTCCGACGACGGCATCCAGGCTGCAAGGCGCACTGTCGCCAAGTACCGGGAGGCGATGTCGATCCCGCCATCGAGCGAACGGAGGCGGCTGGATGACTGCTAGTAATCACCGTAAAGGAGAAAATTATGCAATTGAACGTTTCTGGGCACCACATCGCAGTTACCCCGCCACTGCGTCAATATGTATCCGAGAAGCTGGAACGAATTCAGAGGCACTGCGATTCTGTGGTCAATGCAGACTGCATCTTAACGGTGGAAAAACTCCAACATAAAGCCGAGGCTACGCTAAATATGCGCGGGGTCAGAATTTACGCCGATGCTATCGAGCAGGACATGTATGCGGCCATTGATTGCCTTGCTGACAAGTTAGATAGACAGGTCCGTAAACGCAGGGGAAAAACCATTGATCACCACGCACGGGAAGTGGATAAATCGGTCTACGAGTAGTATTTTCAGCGCACTCCTGATCCACGGGAGCATGTAACACAACAAGGGGGCCGGGCCCCCTTGTTTTTCAGGTAAACACCGAATATTCCGATGGACATCAAATTATCCAACTTGATTAGCGAGGGTCGGGCAATGGCCCGGGTCAAGGTGCGAAGCAAAAAGCACGCGCTCGAAATTCTGTCGGAGATGTTGGCCGAAACCTTGCCCCCAGACCCGGAGTCCGCCGATCGCCTTTCCCTTACCAATGCCGTGATGGAGGCGCTGGTGCAGAGGGAGAAACTGGGCGGCACCGGTCTTGGAGACGGTATTGCCCTGCCGCATGGCGCTCTGCCACAAGCCCAACAAATGGCCGGGGCGGTCATCACTCTGCAGCAGGCGGTGGACTACGAGACCCCGGATGGCGAACCGGTGGACCTGATCATTGCATTGATTGCGCCCGCTCCCGCGATGGATGAACACAGGGAAATGCTGGCGTTAACAAGTAGGGTTCTCTCCAGCCACACAGGAAAATGCCCCTTGCGATCTGCTCTGAGCAGCAAGGAATTGCACGCAGCCCTGGCGTGCGTGGATGAGGCCCTGGCGGCTGAATCCGGAATTGCCGAGGCAGGGTGATGCCGGACAGCGATATCAGGCTGGTTATCGTGACGGGCCTCTCCGGGTCGGGCAAGAGCATCGCCCTGGATATGCTTGAAGACCTCGACTTCTACTGCATAGATAACCTGCCTTCCGGGCTGGTAGAACCTTTCCTGGAACAGGCGGCAGAGGGCCACCTGCAGGCCTATCGCCAGTCCGCNATAGCGCTCGATGCACGCAACTTGCCGGGGGACCTGATCAAGGTCCCGGATATGATCAGCAAGTTAAGAGCCACCGGTTTGCAGGTAGACGTGATTTTCCTTGATGCCGACGACGAAGTGGTTATCAAGCGCTACGCCGAGAGCCGACGCCGTCACCCTCTTAGTCGCAAGGGGCTGAGCCTGGCCGACGCCATTGAGTTCGAGCGAGAGGTGCTCAGGCCGCTATACCAGATTGCGGACCTGGTAATCGACAGTAGTCGTACAAATGTGCATCAACTTCGCAGAATAATCAGCGAGCGTGTAGCGGAGCATGCGGCGGGAACCCTGGCGCTAAATTTCACCTCATTCGGATTCAAACATGGTCTGCCACACGATGCAGACTACGTTTTTGATGTGCGCTTTCTGCCCAATCCATACTGGGAACATGAGTTGCGTGACTTGAATGGGCTGGATCCGGCGGTTGTTCACTACCTGGAAAGTCACCAGGCAGTCAGTGACTTCGTAAAGGCCATTACCCTTTTTCTTGAGCCTTGTCTGCAAGCACAAAGCCAGCAGAATCGCAGTTTTCTGACCATCGCAATAGGCTGCACGGGCGGCTTGCACCGGTCAGTGTACTTGTGCGAGAAACTGGCCAGTCACTTTTTGGCCAGCTATCCACAAGTGAGCGTAAGGCACACGGAATTGAAGGACCAGGATCGAATCCCCACCCTGGTGACGTAGACGGACAATTGCTGCAAGGCTACACTGCGCCCCGAAGTTGAATACCCTGCGAGCGGGCTAACAAAGAGTAGCAGCATGTCGGCAGCCGAGCCAAACACAGCCTCTTCAACACGTCTGGAAGCGCTTCGCGACGCTCTGGAAGAGGGTTCTCTGCGCCCGATTAAACGAATGATTAACGAGCTTCACCCGGCAGAAGTCGCCTCCTTGATCGAATCCATGCGGCCCTCTGAACGCCAGGTTCTTTGGGAGCTTGTCCCGGCAGATGACGAGGGCGACATACTCCTGGAGCTTAATGACGAGGTGCGAGCCGGCATCATTGCGACCATGGATGACCACGAGATCGTGGCCGCCGCCGATGGCATGGAACTCGACGACCTCGCCGACTTCCTGACGGACCTGCCGGAAACCATTATCCAGCAAGTCATGCACTCCATGGACCAGCAGCACCAGGATCGCTTGCAGGCAGTGCTCGGCTACCCTGAAGACAGTGCCGGCGGCTTGATGAACCCCGACACGGTGACCGTGCGTCCGGACGTAACCATCGAAGTGGTGCTGCGTTATCTGCGTCTGAGTGGTGGTGTGCCTGAGAAGACTGACGCCCTGTTTGTGGTTAATCGCCACGATTTGTACCTGGGCACCCTGTCACTCACCAGCCTGCTAACCGCTGACACGTCGCTGGCGGTATCCGAAGTGATGGATTCCGACCCGGTGGTGTTACTGGCAGACGCGCCAGCCACGCAGGTGGCAAAACAGTTCTCTGACAGGGACCTTATTTCAGCGGCGGTGGTAGACCAGAAAGGCCAACTCCTGGGTCGCATTACCATTGATGACGTGGTGGATGTTATTCGCGAGCAGGGCGAGCACTCGCTTATGAGCATGGCCGGCCTGGATGAAGACGAAGATATGTTCGCCCCGGTCTTCCTCAGCGCGCGCCGGAGGGCAGTTTGGCTGGGTGTGAACCTTGCCACCGCATTTCTCGCCGCCTGGGTTGTCGGCCTGTTCCAGGCCACCCTCGAGAAGGTAGTAGTCCTGGCAGTACTCATGCCCATCGTAGCCAGCATGGGGGGCATCGCAGGCAGCCAGACCCTGACCCTGATTATCCGCGGTATCGCCCTGGGCCAGGTGGAGCGTTCCAACGCGCGCTGGCTATTCAACAAGGAAATCATGGTCGGCCTGCTCAATGGACTGATGTGGGCAGGGATGGTGGCCCTCGCGGTAATCCTCTGGTTCGGCGACTGGCGTGTTGGTTTGGTGCTCGCCGCCGCACTGGTCATCAACCTGGTGGTCGCCGCAATTTCAGGCGTGGGTATTCCGCTGCTGTTACGCCGCCTGGGCGTAGATCCTGCGCTTGCGGGTAGCGTCGTACTGACTACACTCACAGATGTCATCGGGTTTGCCACCTTTCTCGGGCTCGGTGCGTTGCTCCTGACTTGAAAGCTCCCGTTTGGTTTGTGCCAGCCTCTCCCGCAGGGGCGCACCCTGCACGCCCGAAGACCGCCGGGATTATCCGCGAGCGCCATGGAGACCGGATAGCCCGAGACCATGAGCCCGGAAGCCCAAGCCG